>JGI994J12354_10002240_pt1 | contig 18990 bp, 16 predicted proteins | sample IntmicLarv3ML3BL_FD_12354 | JGI IMG/M metagenome (IMG submission 12354)
TCGCCGATCTCGATCTTCCTGCGTTCGATGTTGCCGTTCTCTTCGTTTATCTTCCCTTTGATGACGGTCGTGTCGATAGCTGCGTTCGTCTTATCCTTCACTTTCGTGAGCCCTTTTCCGATCTTTTCAAGGACTGGCATGGAAAGGGAATGGAACTGCAAGGATATAACCCTTGCATGAGATCGTAAAGGAATTCAAACAAGCTCGTGGAACTTGTATGCAGGTTCTCCGGCGTTGAAACAGTACTGGATGTTCGAGAACCCTTTCTTCAGTTCCTTCACATCCTTCTTCACCTTCTCCGGGGATTCCTTCTTGGCGACCCTGTAGATAAGTTCGGCGACCTGTTTCATTTCGCTCTCCTTCATTCCGACGCGTGTCAGTTCCTGTACGCCTAAACGTATACCTGACGGTTTCACCGCGCTGGTGTCCTTCGGCAGCATGTTCTTGTTGCAGATGATGTTCGCATCCTCAAGCAATTGGCTGATCTCCTTTCCTCCGCCGAACTTTGACACGTCAACAGCAATTGCGTGGGACCTGGTGAATCCGAGGTCGGGGCAGAGAACGTCAACACCCAGTTCGTATAACGACTGACCGAGTGCACGTGCGTTCTTACACGTCTGCGCAGCATAATCCTTGGCGAACACCTTCATTTCCGCTAATGTGATGGCAAGCGCGGCCATTGCGTGAAGGTGGTGGCTGCTGGTAACACCGGGGAAGACGGCACGCTGTATCGCCTTTTCCTGCTCGTCGGTGAGGTTGTTACCGATCAGCATTCCGTGGTTAGGTCCCGGGAATGTCTTATGTGTAGATGATGAGAGGATGTTCACACCTTCCCTCAGGGGATCCTGGAACTGACCTCCGGCGATGAGACCGAGAACGTGGGCTGCGTCATACCATACTGTACATCCGATCTCGTTGAACGTGTCCTGCAGCTCTTTGAGGGGCGGCGGGAACAGGAACACCGAAAGACCGAACTGTGCGACCTTCGGCTTAACGTCCTTCAGCAGTTTGATGGTACCGTCGACGTCCAAGTTCATGTTCTCAACATTGAACGGATAATTGACTGACCTCACGGAGCGCTGACCGAACGCACCGAACTCTGCCGTGGAGATGTGAGCACCCTGTGCCAATGCACATGTGGTAATGGTATCTCCGGGCTGTGCCAGCGCGAACAATACTGCCATGTTCGCGACCGTTCCGGAAGTCGGACGTACATCAGCGAAAGTGCTTTTGAATATGTCCTTTGCAAGGTCCATTGCCTTCAGTTCTACCTTGTCCACGTAGATGTTGCCCTGGTAGTATCTCTTTCCCGGAAGACCTTCTGCGTACCTGTCCGCAAAGTCCGAGATCAGCATTTCCTTGGCCAACGGGCTCATAAGGTTCTCGGATGCGATCATCGGAATGCATTCTTCGAACCACTTGTTATGCGCCATAACGTTGTCGCGTATGTATTTCGCTTCGTCGTTCATTTACTCACTTGCTCCTTAATCGCAGGACCGATAAAAAGAATTTGGTGTTCATTCAGAGTCAGAGATGCGTTCGCGCACTTTGGAGACCGCTGCCACCGAGCACGGGTCCACGTTACCCGAATTCGCAAGGTACAGTGAAACAAGATCACCGAGGATGATGCATTTCAGGTTCTTCTCCATGTTGTTGCCGTGAACTTTGAAGACCTTCACGTCGATCCCCTTTTCCATAAGCATCTTTATCGTCGTATCCACAACGATCCGCATCATCTCCGATGCATCTTCATCGTAAAGGAACACGGGAACGAAGTTGTTTGATGTAGAATCCTCGGTCCAGCCAACTATCTCGTTATGATTGAATTCGGGAACGATACCGCAGAATGCGATCATCTTGGAGTTCTCGTTTATCTGCGTCTTCCATCTTATCGCCGAAGAACGCATGTTCGTCAATCCGTATATGACCGGTATCTTACCTTCCAGCGATGATGATATCGATGCGGCGGTGCTGTTCGTATCCTCCAGAAGTTCATCTCTGAATCCTTTCAGGGAAGGGATCATCCTTTGCAGTTCTTCCTTGCTGTTGCATATCCCCGCTTCTTCGAACACCGAGGCCAGGAATCCTAAGATGTATCCTAACGATCCCCTTGAACTTGTCTTCAGCGGGACCTTGATCAAAGTGTCGTTGTTGGTTACGCAACGTCTCAGGAGTTCTCCTCCGGATGTTATGCAGACGATCCTGCAGCCGATGGCTGCAGCACGGTCGTACAGGCACAGGACCTCCTTGGTATCCCCGGAGTATGTGATGACGATAACCAGCGTATCGCTGTCCACCCATTTCGGAAGCTCTATTCCGCGGATGACCGGTATCGGGATATCAGAGAAACCGTCGGCGAAGTCGGTCATGATATCGCCGGCCATGCCGGATGCACCCATGCCGCATATACACACTTTGGATACCTTCGGAAGTTTTCCGATGTTGACGTTCAGAGCGAACTCTATCTGTTCCGGAAATCCCATGGTGTGACGGTAGATCGCCGTCTTGGATATCTTATTGAGTTCACCGTTCACGTATACCAACACTCCGAATAATGGGATGGTATAAAAAGAACTCTTCATACACCTTGACGCAACAACCTGAAAACGTCATCACGGGAATGAGCAAATAATTTTTAAGTTGAAGGTCTGGCATATTCCATTTCAGCAGATTTTTTCCGTGAAATCAAAGCATGTACAATTTTTTACGTACTTAGACAAACGTTTTTTTATACAGGAGGATACAAGGAACGGTACGGTCAAATGAGTCTTGAGAAAGCTATTGAGGCGGTCAGAAAAGGAAAGTTGGTCCTTGTCTTCGATTTCGATGACAGGGAAAGGGAAACCGATATGACAATAGCATCGGAGTTCATAACCCCTGGGATACTCAGGACAATGAGGAAGGATGCAGGCGGGCTCGTGTGTACTACCACACCGTCCCAGAATGCCAATGCTCTCGGATTGCCGTTCATGTCGGATGTGTTCGCGGATGACTGTATGAAGTATCCGCTGCTGAAGGTAATGGCTCCGAATGATATACCGTACGATAACACAAAATCCTCCTTCGGGATAACGATCAACCACCGCGATACATATACGGGATAACAGACAACGATCGCGCGCTTACGATAAAGGAATTCGCAAAACTGGTCTTTTCGGGAAAGGATAACGAAGAGATAAAGAAAGAACTGGGGATCCATTTCAGATCTCCCGGTCATGTACACCTGCTGAACACGAGCAGCGAGATACTGAAGAACAGGAAAGGACACACTGAACTGTGTACTGCGCTGATGTACCTCGCAGGCGTGAGACCGTCCGCGACCATATGTGAGATGATGGGCGATGACGGCAACGCAATGTCGAAAGAGGACGTGAAGGCATACGCAGAAAAGAACGATCTTGTTTTTGTGGAAGGCTCCGAGATAATCGAAGCCTGGAAGAGAAGGTGAACCATGAGAGTGATGGCCTCCGGTGTTTTTGACATCCTTCACACAGGCCACATCTCTTATTTGGAACAGGCGAAGACGTACGGCGATGAACTTGTCGTCGTCGTCGCATGCGATGAGACCGTCCGTAAAAGGAAACATGAACCGATAACACCTGAAACAATGAGAGTGCGGATCGTATCATCACTGAAAGCGGTCGACCGTGCGGTCATCGGCAGAGGAGGGGACATGTTCGCGATACTTGAGGAAATAAGACCGGATATCATCGTTCTCGGATTCGATCAGACCTTCACTGAGGAGGACCTTCAGAAGGAACTGAAGGAACGTGGTTTTTCCATTCAAGTGAAGAGAGCAACGGAATGCGGTGACGACCTTACCGGAACAAGACGCATTGTTGCACGTATAATCGAAGAATACGGAGGGAAGAGATGAAACTGATCGGTGTTGCCGACACCACTTTTGCGAGATATGATATGGGTGCATCGGCAATAGATGAACTGAAAAGAACGGGAACGGGCTTCAAGATCATCCGATACACCGTACCGGGAATGAAGGACCTCCCCGTTGCATGCAAGAAGCTGATCGAAGAAAGGAACTGCAACATTGTCATAGCGTTAGGAATGCCCGGTCCGAAGGACAAGGACAAGATGTGCGCACATGAAGCTTCGCAGGGATTGATCAGAACACAGTTAATGACCAACACACACGTCATCGAAGTGTTCGTTCATGAGGACGAAGCAGCTGATGACAACGAGTTAGCGTTCCTTGCGGATTCAAGGGCAAGGGAACATGCGGTAAACGTTTACAACCTTATCTTCAAACCGGAGATATTGACAAAGAATGCAGGTAAAGGACTCAGGCAGGGATTCGAGGATGCCGGTCCGGTAAAGAGGTGAAACACATGAAATATAAGTTGGGATTGGTAGCAGCAGAGTTCAACTTCGACATAACGTCGATGATGATCGAGAGAGCAAAAGCAGAAGCGGAATTCCTGGGCGTGGAGTTCACAAGGACCATAATGGTCCCGGGAGTGTTCGACATGCCTTTGGCGATAAAGACGCTGTTAGCGGACAAGAACATCGATGCGGTCGTAACATTAGGCGCAGTGATCGAAGGGGAGACGGACCATGATGATGTCGTGGTATCCCACGCATCAAGGAAGATAATGGATCTGGCACTTGAGTTCAATAAGCCCGTTTCCTTCGGTGTGACGGGACCGGGAATGACCCAGCTGCAAGCGGTCGACAGGATAGAAAAAGGCAGAGATGCCGTCGATGTAGCGGTCAAGATGTTAAAACGTCTCAGCCAATGAACATAGGTTCCAAGCGCACAAAACAAATTCAGACCGAGGCCCTCCTCGGTGAAAACACTTTCAAACTTTATGATCCCTGCGGAGCTCTCCGGTGCGGTCTGTTTTATATTTTTTGACAAATTCCTGCACTTTCGAACACCTCCCCTGCTCAGATTCAAATACCCCTCAACAGTGCAGAAGAATACCGGTAGTTGGGAAGTTCGGGTTCGCCGTAACTTTCAAACTCCGGCGAACCCGGAACCAGCCCGGTAGGAGGTGCATTAAAAATGCATAACCACGCCGGCTCGATCCGGATATTGGTTATCGTTGTCCTGTCGGATCTCTTGGTCGTCATCGATCTTGAGATTCCGTAAAACAACGGCGTGGCGGTGTACGTTAAACCGGCTCCTCGAGAGAGGAGTCGTTACCTCTGTACTGTCATTATCCGGGAACACTATAAAGATTTGCATTTTCACAAAATCTGCAGCCGCGGTCAAATCTGCAGATGCCGTCTGCAAGATCAGACATGATCAAAAAGGTCAGGATCTATCGCTGATGCTTCTTCATGAAATGTTCCAATTTGTCGTAAGCTTCTTCGAGAACGTTCATCGGCGGCAGAAGTATCGTTCTGAAATGTGACTGACCGAATTCAGAACAGAATCCCGAACCGTTGACAAGAACGACACCTTCTTCCTTTATCAGATCGATGACGAACTCCTTGTCTGTTTTCCAATCCGTCAACTCAACCTTGGGGAACATGAACATGGATCCTTTTCCCTTTCTTGTTGATATTCCCGGTATCTCGTTCAATCTCTTGTAAGTGTAATCAGCCCTTTCCTTGAGTTTGCGGTTCATGTCCAGGATGTAATCCTGCGGACCCTGAAGCGAAGCCTTAGCGGCCCACTGACACGGAACGTTGGAACAGATACGTGCGCGAAGCTGTTTCATTATCCCTTCGAACACATCATCCATCTCTCCTGACTCGTCCATGATGTAACCGTAGCCCACTCTCCATCCCGGCATCAAGTTGACCTTGGAGAAACTGTTCAGTATGATCTTCATAACGTCGCCGGAAAGTCTTGACATGGAAAAGAACTTATCAGCACCGAACGTGATCTTATCGTATACCTCGTCAGCAATGACAGGTACGCCGTGTTCGGCTGCAATGTCCCCTATCTCACGTAATGACCTCTCAGGGTATACAGCACCTGTAGGATTGTTGGGATTGATGACAATGATCGCTTTTGTCCTGTCGTTAATGCGTTTCCGCATCATATCGATGTCCGGTCTCCAATCCTCTTCTTCGATCTGTCTGTAAGGAACAGCGTTACCGCCGAAGAATTTGATGTATTGTGTATACGAAGGATAACCCGGACCCGGAACAAGGATGTTGTCACCGTTCTCGATCAGCGTTCCCATAAGTATCTGGATGGCCTCACCGACACCGCTGGTCACGAATACGCGTTCTTCAGGAACACGTACTCCATTCTTTTCAAACTCACGGTCAACGATGGCCTGACGGAACTCAGGACTGCCGCGGGAATCGCCGTAACCGTTGTCGACACGGTCCACAGCTTCACGTAACGCTGCTTTGAAGTATTCCGGAGTTTCGAAATCCCACTTGTTGGGATCGCCGATGTTCATCCTGATGACCTTCTTACCGCTCTTCTCAACTTCATCGGCGGGTAGGGATATTTCGCGGATCGCATAATCCATGCCCATAGAACGGTCAGATGCCCTCATGACCATGTGATGAATCACCGCATATAAAAAGATTAGAACGCGGAAGCGTGCGTAAGGAAGCGACATAACATTACTCGGCACGAAGAATTCAATTGCAGGTATCCAGCGCAGGGATGTATGTAAGATTATATGTAAGATAATGCGTAAGGTTATATGTAAGATAATGCGTAAGATGTTTGTCGAAACGGCACATATCTGTGCTGTCGTCCACGGAGCATGATCGAAAATGAATAACACGCCGCCGTTCAACCTGACCGAGGAAATGCTGAACCTTGTTGCCGGGATATCCGAGATGTTAGGTGGCATAAAGAACATCAACGATCTGAACAGACTGCCGCGTCTGCGGAAGATCGGACGCATGCGTTCCATTCAATCATCTCTTGCGATCGAGAACAATTCCCTTTCCTTCGAGCAGGTGTCAGATATCATAAACGGGAAACGGGTGATAGGTCCGCAGAACGAGATACAGGAAGTAAAGAACGCATTCGCTGCATACCAGGAACTGGAGAATGTTGATCCCCATGATATCAAAGATCTGTTGAAGACACATGGAATGATGACTTCCGGCCTGATAGACGAAAGCGGCAAGTTCAGGACGGTGAACGAGGGCATATACGACAGTAATGGTAAAGCAGTTCACATAGCGCCGCCTCCGAACATGGTCCCGAAGCTAATGGACGATCTGTTCAGCTGGCTGAAGAGTTCGAAAGTGCATCCGCTCATACGCTCCAGCGTATTCCATTATGAGTTCGAGTTCATCCACCCGTTCCGCGACGGTAACGGACGCATAGGAAGATTATGGCAGACTGCGATATTGATGAACTGGAAACCTGTATTCGCATGGATACCCGTGGAAAGCGTCATTCGTGAAAGACAGCAGGAATATTACGATTCGATCTCCGGGTCAACGGCCGCAGGTAATTCCGATGCCTTCATTGAATTCATGCTCAGTGCGATATCAGAATCCGTACGTCAGATAACAGAGGACGCACGTTCGCATTTGGATCATATCAACACAAGAGTTCGTGAACTCATGGCCGTTATGGAGTTCTATCCTTTGAGCGCAGCAGAGCTCATGGAACGTTTGGGGCTGAGATCACGTGACGGTTTCCGTAACAACTACCTGAGACCGGCGATCGAAGCCGGTCTCGTATCCTTAACGGAACCTGACCGCCCTACCAGCGGGAATCAAAGATACTTCAAAAGGTAGATCACGGAACGAAAGACAAATCAACTTTTATATAGCGGTTGAACGTCATGCGTGGTTGTGGCAGCGGTCAGATTAGGAAAGAATCACCTCAGATGGTGTTACTCATGTAACCTTCCGATATTGGAAACACATACGTGTCCGAAATGCGGATACAGGACGGAAGAGATCGAGGTCACACCGCCCGGTGACGTAAGGCCGGCGTTCGATCACGATATCCAATTGATCAAGTCATTATCTGAAAAACAGTTCGGTCCGGGAACAGGTGATTCCCTGTTGCCGGAAGGCCATGTTGTGCTGTTGAACAAAGCTCCTTCCCTGGACAGGATGGACGAGATCATCGTTGACGGAACCATCATATCAGCGATACGTTACGACATGGGTTCAGGATGGACGCTCGTCAATCGTATGCAAGGCGCATTACGTATAGGGAAGACGATAAGCAGAGGATTCGTCGTCTGCGATCTTTCCGCGGTCCCGTTCATAAGGGACAGCAAGAACCTCATGGCCCCCGGTGTCGTGGATGCACATCCTGACGTCGTTCCGGGTGATGAGGTGGTGATCATAGACACTGACCATAACGTAATAGCAACAGGTCTCGCAAGGATGACCGCGGAAGAGATGATACGCGAAGAAAGGGGACTTGCGGTCAAAACAAAATGGGTGAAGGCCGTTGAGCCTCGTTTCTCTGACATCAAGACCACATGGGATGAGGTCATCGAAGCCAATGAGAAAGTGATCCAAAAAAGAGTTTCTGAGGCTGTTACATTCATCAATAACACAATAGAAAAACATGATGTGCCAGCCATTGTCTCATTCTCGGGCGGGAAGGACAGTTTGGCTACGCTGTTATTGACATTGGATGCAGGGAAGAGATTACCGATATTGTACATCGACACAGGATTGGAATTCAATGAGACCACAGAACATGTTCATGAGATCGCTGAGAAATATGATCTTCAGCTGATAGAGGAACGTGCTCCTACGGACGCATTCTTCGGGAACGTGGTCCAATTCGGTCCGCCCGCAAAGGATTTCAGATGGTGCTGCAAGACCAATAAATTGGGACCAACGGTCAACGCAATACTGAAGAACTTCCCTGATGGTGTTCTGTCCTTCATAGGTCAGCGTAAATACGAATCAGAAGCAAGGAAAGCAAAACCGAGGATATGGAAGAATCCGTGGACCCCGGGACAGACGGGTGCGTCACCGATACAGGAATGGAATTCCATTCACGTGTGGATGTACATCTTCTACAAGAAGGAAAATTTCAACGTGTGGTATACCCGAGGACTGGATCGTATCGGATGTTTCCTGTGTCCCGCGTCAGATCTTTCCGAATTGGATATTGTGTCAACGAACGCAAGATACGGTCAGTGGGATTCCTACCTGAATGAATTCAAAGAACAACGCGGTCTTTCCGATGAATGGAAGGAATATGCATTATGGAGGTGGAAGAAACCTCCGCAGTCGATAAAGGACGAAGTGATGCGTATAACAGGAAAGGATACCTCCGAGTTGACAGAACAGAAAATAAGATCTGAAAAAGGTCCGTTGTTCCTGAAGATGCAGGACGGTTATTCTCCTTGTGTCATCGGTTACAGTATAGAAGGAGCATTATCAAGACCGATAAACATTCCGAGATTGTCGACAATGGTCCGTGTTCTGGGCAAATACATAGAGAAGGATAAGGACGAGCATTGGGTGACCGTTGATAACATAACGGTATTCGGAGAAGGTTCCATTATCTCCAAAGCGAACGTTGAAGCGGATGCACGCAAGAACATGAGCAAGATGTTCGAGATAATCGTAAGATCCGAACAGTGCGTAGGATGTTCGTTATGTGTCGCAAGATGCGAACAAGGTGCTTTGAAACTGGAGAACGGCGTTGTTGTCCTCGATGAGGACGAGTGTATAGGATGTCAGTACTGTCTAGGGCCGTGTCCGGCAGTGAACTTCAGGGAAGAAGTTGACATCTGATCGTACGAAAAGAACAAGCTGTCATAGAACAGATACAAAGAGGGGAAGTGAATCATGCAGCCTTCGGCCGCATGATTCATTGTGGAAGAAGACAACGCTCATACTTTGTGTTCCTGTGTTCAGTGAACGTTTCTGAAATGTGAGTATACAACACACAGATCGTCACATTCTCTTGAAACCTCGGCCTGCCCATTGTGTTATGGATTTCCAGGTGTACTTCAGGGTCTCGGAAAAAGGTCTGCTCTTTCCGTCGGTGTCAGTTTCCCTGTTCATTATCGCTTTGACGGCATCTTCCCATGTTCTGATGCTGTCATCGAATATGGTGTACCCATTACCGATGCATTCCGGCGTGTGTGCATCACTTCCGCCCGTGAGGGGTTTATCCATCCTCACGGCGAGTTCATAAGCGCGTTTGTTGTCCCTCTTCCGGGAACGTGCGTTGAACCCTTCGACGCCGTCGAATTCGGGAACGACGTTCTTTTCACCGAGACCTGACCACCATCTGTACGGATGTGCTGCAACTGCGATACCGCCGGAGTCATGGATCGCTTCTATGGTCTTCATTACGGACATTCCACGCTCGATCTCACTTTGTATCCCGTACGCAAGTATGTGACCTTCAGCCGACGACACTTCTTCACCGGGAATGACAATGAACTCTTTACGATCCTTCAGCAGATCGTATGCTTCGAATTTGTTGTGATCGGTGACCGCGATACATCCTAACCCTTTTTTGACCGCATATTCCGTAACCTCTTCTATCGTCGACCTCCCGTCATTGGAATAGAGGGTATGGATATGCAGGTCTGCCTTCAACGTACACGCGCTCCGTTCATTTCACCGTCGGTGGTTGCGAAGCAATCCTTTCCGTCGGATAATGGTATAACGTCTGTATCAATGATCACGACCGCGGTCTTCAGATCTTTACTGACCTCCGTGACATTACCGTCAACGTCCGTTCTCCCTTCTTTTACGGAGAACACTTTCATCACCGCTTTTTCGAAGTCCTTGAACTCGATCCTGCTGTCCTTGGTCTTAAGTCCGCAGTTCATTTTCGTTCCGTTGGGAACGTCAACGGAAGGTTTCAGTAACATCACCGAAGAACCTCCGATCTCCTCGTCATCGGCTGCCAGTAACATTCCTTCAGACATCAGACCTCTGATCTTCGCGGGTTTGAGATTACAGACCGCCAGTACTTTACGTCCTTTGATCTGCTCTTTGGTGTAATGTTTCCTGAGGCCTGCGACTATCTGTCTTTCTTCTCCGACGTTGACCTTCATGACAAACAGTTTTTCAGCATCAGGATGGTCCTCTGCATCAATGATCTCTCCCACCCTTATATCCAACTTCTTGAAATCCTCGAATCCGTCCATGTTATCTTCCTCTTCTTCGATCTTCTTGTAAACCGGCAAGGGTTCTTTCAGTTCCATGCCCGGTGTCAACTTCTCCGTGATGCCGGAGATGCCGATATCCTTTATCTTCCCGGGCTGTCCGGTGTATTCCCATATCTTCTCCGAAGACGAAGGAAGGAACGGCCATGCCATTACCGTCAGCGCCTTCACAAGACGCAGATTGGCATTGAGAACGGAACCGCATTTTGTCTTATCTGTTTTGACGAGTGCCCAAGGTTTCACAGTATCAAAATACTTGTTGCCGGCATGTGCCAGATCCATCACGCAGCGTATAGCTTTCTTGAGGTCGCAGGTCTCCATAAGTGCAAGGTATTCCTTCAAGGCCGTTCCGATTATCTCGTCCGTTTCCTTCAGGTCCTCGTCCAAGATATCAGGCATAGTTCCGAAGTTCTTCTTCGTGAAACTTAAGCATCTGTGGTAATAGTTGCCTAAAGCAGACACAAGTTCAGTATTGATCTTTGTTCTGAAATCCTCCCATGAGAACTCCGAGTCGTGAGTGTCAGGCATGCTCACGGACAAGTAGTAACGAATGATGTCAGCGTCGAATTTCTTCAGAACATCAGGTATCTCTATCGCACCGCCTTTGCTCTTGGAAATCTTCCCGCCTTTGAACGTAAGATACTCGTTCGCAGGTATGTCGTACGGTAAGTTCATGTTACCGTATCCCATCAGGATCGACGGCCAGATTATGGAATGGAACGGAATGTTGTCCTTTCCCAGGAAGTAGTAATGCTTAACGTCAGGGTTCTGCCAATACTCTTTCCAGAGATCGGGTTTTCCGATGAGTTGGGAGTATTCCTTGGATGCGCTCAGATATCCGATGACCGCTTCGAACCAAACGTAAATGACCTTATCGTTCCAGCCCTCCATCGGTACGGGAAGTCCCCAGTCCATGTCCCTCGTTATCGCGCGGTCCTTGACCTCATCCTGTATCCAGTTCTGTGTGAATGCCTTAACATTGGACCTCCAGTAATCCTTATCCTCAAGGAATTTCAAAAGGTCATTCCTGAAAGCACTGAGCTTAAGGAAGAAGTGTTCCGTTTCACGCACTTCGGGAGTAACTCCGCAGTGCATACACTTCACGTTAACAAGATCACCGGTCTCGAACGTAGTTCCGCATTTGTCGCATTGATCGCCTTTGGAACCTTCGCCGCAGTTCGGACAGTTCCCATTCACGTAACGATCGGGTAAGAAACGTGCACATGACGGACAGTAATACTGATCGGTCACTTTCTTGTAAAGGAACCCCTTTTCCAAAAGCGTAAGGAAAACATCATGAACGACCGCTTTATGATTATCCGTATGGGTTTTGGTGAAGAACATCTCCACGCCCATGTCTTCAATTGCCTTCTTGTTGATCGCATGGAACTTCTCTGCGATCTCCAAAGATGTTGTCTTGTTCTTCTCCGCTGTTACCGTTATCGGTGTTCCGTGCTGATCCGAACCGGATACCATCAAAGGTTCGTTACCTATCAGTAATTGGAACCGTCTGAAGATATCAGGCGGAAGTATGGAACCTGCCATGTGCCCTAAGTGTATCACACCATTGGCGTAAGGCCACGCCATGTTGATCATTACCTTTACCATTGCATCCTCATACGNCGCGCACGATATAAAGTTACGGCACATCTCGCATCAAGCACATATTCAAATTCCGAATTCGAACGATATCGGGATCCGGAAGAGAATGAAATGATACCAGTCACAGAACGGACATTGACAATAAGGCTACCGATAATATCCTTCGAACCCATACGTAATGAAATTTTTTTCTTCAGAGAGAAAACTTTTTTAAAATTCACAAAACTTTTCGATACAGAGAAAACTTTTGATTGTAAATTGCTCATTAAGGCAGTATGAAATTCATAAAACGTGTTTTAATGTATTCTGGGTATTGCCGTTCACTGTGTGGTTTGAGGAACCTTTACTGTGTGGTTTGAGGAACTTCCCCCCTCCCCTCTGAAAAAAGATGATATCCAAAATGTGGAAAATTCCACATATTGTATACGAACATGCAATCGCATATTATGCGAAGGACAACTTATGACGAACTTATTTAAAGAATTCATGATCCGGGAGGCCTGATCCGTCTTTTGACAGATTGGCGGCATGAGAATACGTTCACGCCGGAGTATTCAGTATCTTTTGACTCATATTTTCAGATCTTTGAGATATTCCTGCATTCTCCACAAGGTGTACAGAGGCATATGTTTCACAACGCTGCTTACGTTATTTCCCGGAGCGGTCGTGACGGCGATCTTTGGTTCGTATGTCTTCATGTATTCTGTAAGACTCTTCGATTTATTGCTACCGGCCTTCGCTTCGACAGGAACGGCCAAACTTCCGATCTGAACGATAAAGTCGACCTCTGCGCCGCGGTCAGACCTCCAATAATACGGTATATGGTCGATCTGCGGTATCATCTCATTAAGAACGAAGTTCTCTGCCAAGGCTCCTCTTAGATCATCATATTCCTTATCTTTGCTGAAAATGAAGCTTGACGGCATCTTTGCCATTTTCCTCAGTATCCCTATGTCTGCTACGTACACTTTGAAGTGAGTGTTGTCTGCGTACATTTCCAACGGAACTTTTGGTTCCTTCGTTCTCCTGACCTTGTACACTAATCCGGCATCCGCAAGCCATTCCAATGCGTCTTCAAGATCCTTGGCCCTTGCACCCACTTTAGCATGACCAAAAATGAACTTCTTGTTCTCTCTTGCCAGCTGGGTCGGTATGGAATTCCAGATCAGTGTCAGTTTAGTGATGTGTTCTTTGGCATGTTTTGAAAAATCACTCAAATAATCCTTGATGATGTCCCCAAGTATCGTATCCACTTCTTTGATATCCCTCTCTTTGATCCATGATGACACTACTGCAGGCATACCGCCCGTAAGGAAGAAATAATCCAAGTATGTGGTCAATTTGTTGACAAGGATCTGTGGCAACAGTTCATCAGGATACCTAAGCATATGTTCTACTAACATGTCTTCAGAATTCGCAAGCAGGAACTCTTTGAACGTCATCGGATACATCGTCAGTCTCCTTACCTTCCCGACCGGGAAGGAACCGGGCCTGGAGAGCATAACGCCCAAAAGCGAACCTGCACATGCAATATGATATTCCGGGGCGTTCTCACAGAAGAACTTCAAGGATGTGAGGGCACGGTCGCACAGTTGGATCTCGTCCAATATTATCAGCGTTTTTCCGGGTTCGATCCTCTTGTTGCGTGCAAAGCTAAGGTAATTGAGGATCCTTTCCGTATTGAGATCCTGCCGGAAAGTTTCACTGAGATCGGGGTTGTCCTCGAATGTGAAGTACGCAACATCGTCGTAATTCTCTTTTCCGAACTCTTTGAGTACGTAAGTCTTACCGCATTGTCTTATTCCCTGTAACAGAAGGGGCTTGCGGTCTTTGCTGTTCTTCCATTTCAGAAGATCCTTGCAGATCTCTCTTTCCATGAGTACACATCATGTTATACCTTATTATCATTTTGCATTTTCAACATGAATAAATTGCACTTTCACTGCATTTTCGACATGAATAAATTGCACTTTCACTGCATTTTCGACATGAATAAATTGCATTTTTACTGCATTTTCGACATAATAAATTGCACTTTCACTGCATTTTCGACATGAATAAATTGCACTTTCACTGCATTTTCGACATGAATAAATTGCACTTTCACTGCATTTTCGACATGAATANATCCAACGGATCTGCACCGGACCTTCGTCCGTGCAGACTGTCACACGGATCTCGTTCCGACAACGTTGTTGTACTGCCGTATCAGGAACCTTACCGTAAGCAGACCCCATATTCCCACAAGCAGCGGTCCTGCAATTTCTGCGAATGCTACGCCCCACCATATCGCTTTCAGTCCGTGATCTATCAGTAAATAACATATCGGTAACATCAGAGCATTCCTGAACACTGTGGAAATGAGAGAACGCACACCCATCCCCATCGATTGGAACAACGAAGCGGAAACTATACCGAATGCCATGAACGGCATGAAGATGCATGAGATACGTAAGAAGTCCAGCATATCGCCTTTAAGGTGTGCCGTACTCTCATCGTACGTGAAAACGGTAAGCATCTGGGGTGCGAATATCGCTGTGATGATGCTCAGTAATATCATGAATGAGATTGAAATTTTCAGTGAATACAGATAAGCTTCTCTGATCTTATCGAAACGCTTCGCTCCGTATGCTGCTGCGCACACAGGAACAACAGCCGCAGATATTCCCATAATCGGGATCATCAGCATCTGTATCAGTCTCCAATCTGAGGAATATACAGCAACAGCATCCGTTCCCGCCGCTTGGATCAGTATCAGATTCATGACAATGGACACAAGTGAAAGGATCATCATCTCCATTGCCGCAGGAAGACCGACCCTCAGGATATCTTTAGTTATGACGGGATCGTGCTTGAAACCTTTGAACCTGAACTTCAGGAAAGTATCCTTTTTAGCGAAATACCAATAGAATGTCATGAACATCCCAATGGCAGATGATATCAGTATTGCGATCGCAGCACCCGTAAGACCCCATCCGAACCCGAATCCGAGAAGATCGTCGTAAATGAATATCGGAGCGATGGCCATGTTGATCAGCGCAGGTATGATCAACGCGACCATGGAACGTTTCGCCGCTCCCTCAGCGCGAAGTACGCTGGACATCACGCTGGAGATCATGAACACGAACATACCCGCACATAACGGCATGGCGTAATCGTAACATTCGTCAATGATGTCAGCACCGCCCATCACCATCAGCAACGGACGCAGGATGAGGAGCATTATCGGCGTAAGTATCAGCGATGCGATGATCATCAGGACTAACGCGTGTGTTGTTGCGTTATCGGCATCGATCTTATTGTCCTGACCGACACGTTTTGTTATTGCAGACGCAGCACCGATACCGATACCGTTGCATATACCGATGATGATGAAGAACAGCGGGAACACAACACCGACAGCAGCCATTGCGTCTGACCCAAGTCTTACAACCCAAACAGCATCGATAAGATTGTTCGCAGACTGTGCGATCATTGCTATTGCGATAGGGATCGCCATGGCAACGATCGCCTTCTTCGGATCTCCGAGAAGGGTCTCAACATCTTTCGTCTTAGGATCTTCCATAACTGTCGCCTTGCGCATTCATGGCTAAAGATGAGGAGTATATCATTCTTTCCAACCTCCTTTTGCGGTAAGACCTTATGTCGAATGTCCGTGACACTATCAGGGTGCCGAGATGTCAGATCTATGTTATGCGTTATGTTGCATAATTCCCAATATGGTCGGCAGCTCTGTCTTTCCTCAGTTTTCCGGACTGTTCTCACAGGTTGAATGATATGTTACGATCACAGATCGAAACAGAAACCAACAGCATCGTCGGAAACGATATACATGACGTCAAGGGCAGGTCGCGCAAAACAGATCAGCATGAGAGAGCATCAAAGATCCGTGCTACTACGACAACACAGGGTCGAAAAGATTTTGGTGTTGGGTAGCCCGGGCGTTGTCGTCCATTTCCTATACGACAACACCCGGAATCAACCCGGCAGGAGAAGATGTTTGCACAACCGATCTGGGCATTCCGGATAAAGGCTATCGTTGTCCATAGGGACATCGAGGTCGTGTTCTCCTAATTGCTTGATGAACTATGCGGATAAATAGATTACGTTCACTGTTTTGGTTTTAAATTTCAGTTAGTTTAACTGTAGTATATTCCCATTAAATAGTGGGTCTATTCTCGGAAGGTATGCTGGCAATTGGAAAGTTCGGGTGTTACCGTTCATTTCCATTTACGGCAGCATCCGGAACCAAACCGGCTGGAGGTGTTACATGAAGTATAGCCGTCTCCGGGCATTCCGGATAAAGGTTATCGTTATCCTTAGGGATGGCGTGGTCATCATTGACCTCGAAATTCCTTAAATAACGATTGTGTGGTCCACATTAAAAACCCGGCCTCTTTTTACAGAGGGGTCGTTACCCATCCAAAGGATTCGAGCAGTATCAAAACTCTGAACGTACTGCCTGTGAAATACCTCGGAATTCACTAAGACTTATATCCAACCTACCTAATCGGTACCGTTATGCGTATAGCCACGGTCCTGCAGGACAGATGTCAGAGCAGGAAATGCAACAAAGAATGTATCAAATTCTGCCCCAAGGTAAGAACGGGAGTCGAATGTATCGTGCTCGGGGAAAAGGGAAAACCGATAATATCAGAGGAATTGTGTGCAGGATGCGGTATATGCGTCAACAAATGTCAGTTCGATGCCGTCAAGATAATAGGACTTGCGGATGAACTCAAAACAGAAATGATCCATCAATACGGTGAGAACTCTTTCAGACTGTACCGTTTACCGGTGCCGAAGAAAGGTATCGTCACAGGAATATTGGGACCGAACGGAATAGGAAAGACAACAGCGATAAAGATGCTGTCAGGTATTGAGATCCCCAACCTTGGGAATTTCGAGAACCCTCCCTCTAAAGAAGACGTTCTGAAACACTTTGCGGGAACGGAGATGCATGATTATCTGACGGTGCTGTACCAAGGTAACATAAAGACAGCAATGAAACCCCAGTACGTTGACAGATTAGCGCAAGCGGTCACGGGAGTAGTGCGTGACCTTCTGAGCAAAGTACAGGAAAGGATGACCGTAGAAGAAGCTGCGGCAGCATGCGACATCACTGAAGTACTTGACCGTGAACTGAACAAACTGTCAGGCGGTGAATTACAGAGAGTTGCGATGGCAGCCACCTTGATGAAGGACGCCGATGTTTACTTTTTTGACGAACCCTCATCGTATCTGGACATCTACCAGAGAGTGAAGATGGCAAAACTGATCAAGAACCTGAGTGAAAATAAACAAGTCGTCGTAATAGAACACGATCTTGCGATATTGGACTTCCTTGCCGATAACGTCAACGTCGTCTACGGATCCGAAGGAGCGTACGGTGTGTTCACGTTACCTCGTCAGGTCCGCACAGCGATAAACGTGTACCTGGACGGTTACTTACCGGAAGAGAACATAAGGTTCAGGGACACACCGATAGTGTTCACAGCATCCCCTCCGAGAGGGGAATGGGATACTGCCGAGTTAGTTTCGTACACAGAACTGAAAAAGGATTTCGGAGAGTTCGAACTGAACGTAAAGGCCGGCAGTATAAAGATCGGAGAATCCGTTGGAGTAGTAGGACCGAACGCAACAGGAAAGACAACGTTCGTGAAGATGCTTGCCGGTGCGATAGAAGCAGACTCCGGCGCAATGGATTCCAAGATCAAAGTATCGTATAAACCGCAATACATAACGGCAGATTTTGACGGTACCGTCAAGGACCTGTTGTACACCACGGCATTCGATGCCGTGGAATCAGGATTCTTCCAGACGGAAGTGATCGTTCCTTTGGGGATCAAACACCTGATGGAAAAGAACGTTTCAACACTCTCTGGCGGAGAATTACAGAGAGTTGCGATAACACTGTGCTTAGCGAATGAGGCAGACATCTACTTATTCGACGAACCTTCCGCTTATTTGGATTCGAACCAAAGGATGAACGCAGCAAAAACGATAAGAAGGATGATGGAGAAGAGCGGAAGAAGCGGTCTCATCGTAGACCATGACATTTATTTTTTGGACATGGTATCGGATTCGATGATGGTGTTCGGCGGAGATCCCGGGCATAAAGGTGTCGGAGAAGGTCCGTATGACATGAGAGAAGGAATGAATAAATTCCTGAAGGCAGTGGAGATAACGTTCCGCAGGGATGCGGATACGCACAGGCCTAGGATAAACAAACCCGATTCGAGACTCGATCGAGAGCAAAAGAGCAAAGGCGAATACTATTACGGCTCGGCCTGAGCGTATCAGAGAACACTTAACAGAACACCAGAGAACA
>JGI994J12354_10002241_pt1 | contig 18989 bp, 23 predicted proteins | sample IntmicLarv3ML3BL_FD_12354 | JGI IMG/M metagenome (IMG submission 12354)
GCCAGTCCATTACGGGCTGCTGTCGGCGGGGTTGCTTTCGCTTGCGAGCCGCTTGCAACTGCACCATACGGCGAAGCATATGCGCGGAGAGCCGATTGTACTGCGCCCGAAACGCGGTGCGGTTATGCTTGTCGGCGGCGGAAAAGGTCGCCCGAATGAGGCGAAGCGCCTGTCGCGTGTGATTTTGCGGATTCTAAATGCGGCTCTTGACGATGACGCGCTTGAGGTGAGCGGAAACGGTATTTTTGCCGCCTCGTTAAACACCGACGCAATTTCCGCGGCAGAGGATACGGCGGTGATGGACGCTGTTTCGGAAATCGCGAAACGACTGAATGCCCCGGCGGCGCGGAATTAGGCGCTCGGCGTTCCCAATAGAGACGGAGAGCTTTGCTATTGAGCACTCAAAAATGCGAGTGCTCAATAGCAAATTTAATATTTGGTGAGAATTCCCCCTTGACAAAATGTGGAAAATAGGGGAGAATAAAAGTCTGAGAAAAATATAGATTTTACTGGAGGTTTTTGTAATGGCACTACCAAAGTTTGATCCGAAAGAAGTAAAGGTTGTAGGCGAAAAGGCGAACCGTTTCGGCGTTAGTCTTCCGCTTTACGATTTCCCCTGCACCCCGCGGGAGGCGTATCGCGCACTCTACGAGCGCCGTCCCGTCTGGCAGATGACCGGTATCGAATATCAGATGTTCGCGCCGCGAGTCAACCCCGACAACGTCGCACGTGCGATGGTCGTCGACGGCAGCCCCTTTGTGGAGCCTCCGCACACCGAAAAGGATATGTTCGGGCTTGACTGGGAGTACGTTCCGTCCGTCGGCGGGTCGATTATTCACCCGGGTCACCCTCTTTTTGAGGACGCGAACGATTGGGAAAAGAAAATCGTATGGCCGGACGTTGATAGCTGGGATTGGGAGAAAAATGCCGAGCAGAACAAGAGCTATCTCGACACGAATTACTGGACGCAGTGCTGGTTCCAGAACGGTTGGTTTGAGCGTATGATTTCCTTTATGGACTTCGAAAATGCGCTTGTTGCACTGATTGATGACGACCAGCAGGACGCGGTTAAGGCGTTTATGAATCGCCTTGCGGACCTCTATATTGATATTCTTGACCACCACTTCCACTACTTCCCGAACATCGACGAAATGTACATGCACGACGATTGGGGCGCGCAGAAGGAGACATTCTTCTCACCCGAGTTGTGCCGTGAGCTGATTGTGCCGAGCATGCGCCGTGTTACAGACTTTATCCACTCGAAGGGTAAGTTTGCGCAGCTGCACTCCTGCGGCAACATCGGCAAGCAGGTTCCGAATATGATTGCCGCCGGTTGGGACGCTTGGAGCGGTCAGCCGATGAATGACTCGCAGGCAATCTATGCCGCGCACGGCGATAAGATTCTCATTGGCGTTTCGCCCGAGGATTTTGACCCCGTTAACGACAGCGAGGAGCGTCAGCGTGAGGTCGCGCGCAACTATGCTGAGGCGTTCTGTAACCCGAAAAAGCCGTCGTACTTCGGTATGTACTGGAACAACAAGCGCAACGGCGCTGAGGCTCTGACCGGGGCGTTCCGTGAGGAGCTTTATGCGACCTCACGCAAGTGCTACGAGAAATAAATTTGAAATGCCTGTGGCGGGCGCTCTGCCGCCCGTCACTGAGGCGTTTGCGAAACTGAATAATTAAATGCCTGTTCCGGAAAACCAGGCGAGAGGAGAATTTATGATTCGATACTCAACAATTAAAACCGGAGACCCGCGCGAAATCGTCCTGCTCAAGGGCCGCGGCTGTCAGTACAAACAGTGCGCGTTCTGCGACTACTACGACGACGGAAGCGACGATGATGCCGAGTGCGCGCGCATTAACACGCGTGTGCTTGACGATGTTACCGGGGTCTTTGGTGTGCTGGAGGTTATATGCTCCGGCTCTTTTTGTGAGTTGCACGAGGGGGATATCGCCGCCGTGCAAAAAATATGCGAAAAATGTGGGATTCGGCGGATTATCGTCGAGTCGCACTGGATGTATCGCGCGGAATTTGACGCGTTTCGGGCTCGAATGGCTCCTGTGGAGGTTGAATTCAAGGCGGGTATTGAGACGTTTGATATCACGCTTCGAAACCTGTGGCGCAAGGGGATTGGCGATGTATCGCCTGCCGAGCTTGCGGAATATTTTCAGCAGTGCAACCTGATTGTCGGCGTTGCAGGGCAGTCGTTTGAGGGTGTTGCGGAGGATATCAGGACGGCTCTGCGGCACTTTCGCCGTGTTTGCGTCAATGTCTTTTGCGAGAATACGACCGAGGTGAATGCCGACACGGCGTTGATTCGGCGGTTGCGCGCTGAGCTTTTTTCGCAGTATGCGGACGATTCGCGCGTTGATATCCTAACGGAGAACACCGACTTTGGCGTCGGGGCGGAGGGCGGACATGACTAATGAAATTCTGCTGATTGTATCGCTTTTTGTCTATTTCGGACTTACGATTTTATGGTATAAAATCTTCGGACGCGAGGGAATTTATTGCTTCACCGTTATAGCGACGATTGCCGCGAATATTGAGGTTTTAGTGCTTGTTAACGCGTTCGGAATGGATATGACGCTCGGTAATGTGCTGTTTGCGACGACGTTTACTTGTACGGAAATCCTCAGTGAGATGGAGGGTAAGCAGTACGCGAAACGAGCCGTTTGGATTGGAATTGCAACGACTGTTGTGTTTATTTTGATTACACAGTCGTGGTTTCTGTTTATACCGGCGGAGAGCGACATCGTTTACGACGCGATGAGAATTGTATTCAAAAATTCGCCGCGTGTGATGATATCGAGCCTCATCGTTTATGCAATCTGCCAGTTCGTTGAGGTTCACGTTTACAGCTTTATCTGGAAGCTTCAGAAGAAGTCGGAGAAGTATCTTTGGGTGCGCTCGAACGTGGCGACGCTTGTCGCGCAGATTGTGAACACCGTTCTGTTTACGATTTTTGCATTTATGGGCGTATATGACCTTCGGACGCTCGGGCAGATTATGCTGACGAGTTACTTCATTTTTATCGTGACGAGCCTTTTCGACACTCCGGCGCTCTATTTTGCGCGGTGGTTTTGTAGGAAACGACCGATAGAGGAATAGTGAAAATCCCCCGAATATATTTCGGGGGATTTTTATTGCTTATGGCACGTTAGTGCGGTTGTACTCCGGCGTTGCGGAGGGCGATGAGCTGGGTCGTGCTATAGGCTTCGCCGTTTTTTTCGAGAGTTAGGGTTATGCTCACGTAGGTGATTTCTGTGTCCGAAATGACGGCGAGCAGGGCGAAGGCGATGATGAACTCCAGCAGTGAAACGCCACGCCTGTCGCGGGCGAGGAGGGACATTACTTTTTTCATCGGCGCGTTACCGCATGCCGACCTGTAGAGGTCGCTATGTCGATTGCATACCCTTTGCCGCCGGAGGTGAACACGATTGTCTCTGTCGCGTTGGCGGGGGCGGCGGTTGGGGCGTTTCCGAATATGCGGAGGGCTCCGGTTGCGCGGGCGAACGAAATATACACGTCCGGAGGGTCTTGGACGACGCTTGAAGCGCCTAAAATATGCGTTTGGACTATGGATCCGTTTTCGTAATAGTCGCCGATGATGTTGCCGTCGGCGTTCTTATAAAAGCGCAATGAGATATCGCCGGCGCGGCTCATTGAGGTGATTTTGCACTTTGAAATCAACGCGGCGGCGGAGGTTGCCGTTTGCTGCGCGCGCTGAGAAAACATCGAACCAACCGACACCGCCAGCGCGCCGACGAGCGCGCCGATAATGCCGATTACGACAATCAGCTCGATTAGTGAAAATCCCTTGTCAATTTTTCTCATTTTTGCTCCAATTGCGGCACACGATGAGCTCGTTCAGGTTCCAATTGCCGTTGTGCTGCGGAATTTGTATCTCAAAATCAGTGGAAATCGTGTCCTGATAGCCGTTGTGCAGAACCTGCGCCTCGAAACCAGAGACGGTAATATATTCGGCGGCGGACTCTGACGGGTGGAAGCTGTAGGCGCTGTTGTGCCTTGCGCTGTAAGCTCCTAAGCGGTTTTTGATTTGGATTACAAATGCCTGGCGGAAGGTTTCCTCTGCATTTTGATAGTCCGCCAGAGCGGCGGTGTAGGCGGCTTCAATCGCGGCGGAAACGGCGTTTTGCAGATTGCCGCGGGCGAGGTCGACTGCCTCCTCAGTTCTATAAAAGTTGCGGTGTGCGCGTAGGTCGGATTGGTTAATCTGCGCGTTCATGTACGTCAAAAATAACAGCGAGACGCCGAGCATGGCGACAAAAGACACCGAGATTATGACCGTTACTATTCCGGATCCTCTGTCATCGCGCATTTTTGTGTCCTCCATCTGTTAGTCGTGCGAAAAGCTGAGTTTTGACGCGTTAATTGTTACGCCATATCCCGTCATGCGGTCGATCAGCGTGACGGTTACCTTGTACATGCGATTTCTGTCAGCGTAGTGCGCGGTGAGTGCGTCGCCGAGCCGTGCCGTCGCATAAATCCAGTTTGCGCCGCCCGTGTGCGTGTTGTCCTTGTACATAAAGTTGTTGTGCGCCGCGTCGGTTCTTTGCGTGTCCAAGTTTGTCGCGACGTTCGATGAGAGCGCGGCGCGGGGGGAACCCATATGCTGTCCGAGCGTGAACATGTTCACTGCGTAATTTGAGATATATTGATGTTCGCAGTTCCGTTTTGGTTGTTACGGACGGTGATTTTGTCGCTCTGCGCTCCGTAGAGAGGGTAGTAGAACAGGAATATGGACGCGCTTTTTGGTGCGGTTAAGGGCGGCATGTCCTCTGTAATTGTGTCCGCGCCGAACGTGTATTCAAAGCGAGCGGTGATTTGAAGATTGTCGCCGCTTTCGTTGATGTCGAATGTAATCTGGCGAGAGAGAGCGGAGAGGACTTGCTCTGTGGCGGGTTGCAAAAAGGGGGACAAGTCGGGGATTGCGGCGGTGTCTGACATCTCTTGCGCGAGAGGCACGGCGAGTGTCAAAATTGCTTGATAGTCGATCTCAGAGTTGTTTTCAAAACCGTAGTTAACGCCATCGGTGGGGGATTTGATGGGCTTTTGGGCGTTGATGTTTTTGGCGGGGTCAGATGAGCCGCTGTACGGCGTTGGGTCGAGAATGACCTCACCATCGTAGGTGCGTGTGCCGTGGGCGAAGTCGCTGATGGGGATAGTGTAGATTCCATTCCTGTCGGGCGCGGCGGTGGCGGTGAAGTTGGTGATTGTCTTGGCGGATTTGATTTGCTCAACAAGATTTGCCGCCGCGTTTGTCGCGGAATCCATAGCGCGCGCGCCGCGCGCCGAGTTTGCGGACGACAAAAACGTGTGCAAAAGCGGCGACACAATCAAGCCGAATATCAGCACGGCGATGATGAGCTCTAACAGCGAAAAGCCGCGGTTATCGGTGCGATTCAAGATTTTTTACCTGCCTTAATTGCCGTGCGTGCGCTACCGAACCGTTCCGAACGGCAGTGCTGTGCCGTAGTCGCCGTTGAGGGCATTTGAGGTTTGGGGGAGTTCCAGGGTGTCGGTGATGAATGCTTGGCGGATTGAAAACACTGCCATAAGTCCGCCGAATTGAGCGTCGTACGTGAGGGATAGCGTCTCGAGCGATGTATGCGTGTCGTCACGCATCGTGCGGAGCATTGATTTTAGCTCGCCGTATGCAACGCGGCCGTTGACGGACATGCCTGCCGTCAAGGCGGCGTAGGGGACGGGAACCTCGTTCGCATCGGGGAGCGTGAACAGCGACACAACGCCGTGGTCCGGGAATGAGAGCGAGGAAAATGCGGGGTCTGCGAGCGTCATAGTGCGCTCGATATCGACGGCGTATTGGATTAAATCCTCGGTTTGGATTGCGGCGGGATAGGTTGCAAACTCGCTTTCGATTGTGGAGATTGCTTCGGCAATTGCCTCCTCGTAAGCCGAGCGCTTCAGCACGTGGGTGCGAAGCTCGGCAGTTGAAATGCTGAGTGATTCCGTTTGTCGGTCAAGGTCGTTTGCTTCGGTGAGTGTGCCCGTGCAGTACACAAAATAGGCGAGCGTGACGACGAGAAGCCCCGAAACTATGAGAATCAGATTTTTATCGCTTTTTGCGAGCATTTTAATCAGCCCCCTCATATTCGTGGTAGTCTGCGTCGAAATATTCGTCGTTGCCGGGTGCGCCGCCGTGAAGCCACGCCGCCGCGTCAGAGAGCGAGTATGATTCATGTGGGTTTTCCGCGCTGTTGCCCTGTGTCGCGTACGTACACGAGAGTGAAAAACTCACAACGCCGCGAGTTGTGTCCTCTGTCAGAGCGGGGATGGAAAGCTCTGCAAGGCTTGAAAAGCCGCGGAGCTGAGTGATTACGCGCGCGACATCAGTTTTTGTCGGAACCTCAATGCTCATCGTTATGCCATCAGAGGAAAACGTCGCGGACAGGACGAGAATGTCGCGAGGCATATGGCGTTCAAACTCCTCAAGAAACGTGACGATTTCGTCGTTCGGCGAGGCGACGAGTTCGCGTATGCTCATAATCGCGCGACTGCTGTCGGTATACATCTTGTAGCGGTCGTAAACGGTGCGGGCATGCCCTAATTCGTTGAGTTGTGCGAGGATTTTCGTGTTTGCCGCCTGCGCCTCGTTCAGACGCAGATAGCTGAAAACACACAGCGCGGCGGCGACCGCGCAAAGTCCAGCAAACGACGTTACGCTAAACGCAAGCGTGTCGCGGCTCTTTGCGCCGCGATTTTTGGCGTTCGTAAGGCGCAGCGGCATGAGGTCAAGCGGTGCAACTACCGCTCCGACGCAGTCGATATACGGCAGAGCCTTTGCCGGCTCGCGCAGGAGCTGGCCTGCCTTCGGCATCTCGTCGAGGTAGATTGTGTGCTGACCCGTTGCGCCGAAAACGGCTTCTTTGAGGTTCGCCAGGCGGCCCATAGGACCCGTTAAAATGATGTTATCGAGAGTTTCGTACCCGAAATTTGAAGTGAAATAGTTAATGCTCCGTGCGATTCCCGCGCTGAGGCGGCTGAGCGATTGCGTAATATAACCGCGTAAATCTCTGCCGTGCGCGTCGGGTCGGAGAGCAGAGTGTAAACGTCAAGCAGACCCTTTTCGGGCGATTCGGCTTGGTAATCCTCAATCAATGCGCCGCCGCCGAAGGCGAGCGTCCGCTGTAAAAGCAGGTTGTCTCCGTTAACGAAGGTTAGGTATGAGATGTTGTGGTTGATAAAAGCATAGAGGTTGACACCGCCGGGATTCAGCGCCTTATAGATATTAAACTGCGAGTTGCCCGCGTAATCAATCGCCTGAATATGAAGTCCCGCCGCCGTTGCGAGCTTGAAATAACCCGCCAAGAGCGATATTGGTGCGGCATAGACAATAACGCGCCGGCGGTTGTCGCTGTCCGAAACGGCGCTGAGCACCGAATGGGTGATGTGGTACGATGTCAAGTTAATCGGGAAGTAGTCGCCGGCATTTGTGGATACGACATCCTTGATGCGGCTGTCCTTAATCGGCGGCAAAATGACCTCGCGCACGGCGATACGGCTCGATGGTATGGAGAAAATGACGTTGCGAGCCTTTCTCAAGCCGTGTCGCGAAAGCTCTTCCGTGAGTCTCTGCGCGAGAGCTTCGGGATTGGTAATCACGCCGTCGGAGACGGCTCCCGCCTCTGTTTCGAGAATGAACGAGCCGCCGTCCGAAAAGAGCGTTTTTGCGTTGCGCTCCGGCCGCCAGACTCTTATAAAATGCTCGCCGAGTTCAATTACCAACGCTTTTTTCTTCGCCATATTAAAAACTCCTTATTGAGGAAATATACCAATTTATCAGCGGTGTGCCGAAAAACATCGAAAGCGCAAGCCCAAGCACGAGATATGGTCCGAGTCGAAGAGCCAGCCCCGCGCCCGCAAACCGCATTCGCACAAGGTGGACGATGGAGCCAATCAGACAAGCCGCGAAAAAACCGAGGGTGACCTGTGCCCAGCCGAGAAATAGCCCCGCCGCCGCGAGGAGCTTTATATCTCCGCCGCCGAGTGCGCCGCCACGTGTGGTAATATAGACAACACAAAGCGGAAGGCTGACGGCGAAAGCACCGATAATATGCGGCAAAATATCCGAAAACGGCGCGCCGAGGAGCATGCGGTGACCGATTTTAAGGACGGCGCATATTGCGATAAAAGCGTTAAACGCGAGCGGAATTTCGCCTGTTTGAGCGTCCGTTATGGCTACACCTAAAAGCGCGGACAGCACGGCGCATTGCACGGCGAGGTCGAGAAGGCTGTCGGCTTTGTTATGATTTATGAACGCGGCGGCGCTTATCAGCCACAGCGCGGCGTTCGCAAGCTCAACAAGCGGATATTGCGCCGAAATTTTATCGTTGCAATGTCGGCAACGCCCACTCTGGGCGAGCCACGAGAGCACGGGAACAAGCTCGTTCGCGCGAAGCCTTCGCCCGCATTTTGGGCATGCGGAGGGTGCGGTTATGACGCTCTTTCTCGCCGGGAAACGCAGAATGCATACGTTTAAAAAGCTTCCGAAAAGCAGCCCCGCGGCGCTGATGAACACGTAAAAGAACAGATTCAAAATTATCTCCACATACCGGTTTTGTTATGCCGCATATTAGGTCTATTAAGCTCCGCTTGAGCGTGTGACGTTGACGACACCGTTTGCGGTGATATTGATGGTGAAGGTGTAATCGCCGTCTGCGATACTCGTCTTGGAAACGAGCGCGGGAAGTCCGCTGACGACTCCGCCGGTTCCGTTTTGACCGCCAAGAATCGCGTGAAGCTCCTCCCCCAGAGCCGCGACAGACGCGGTGAGCGTTCCGTCAACCGCATATCTGACGGTCGCCGTGGAGGCGCTGCCGGCACTGCCTGCGACGGCGGTGTATGTCGCTTCGTCCGTCAGGGCGATGTTTATTGCGCTATTTACCTCGTCAAGCGTGACCTCGTCCCGTGAGATGCGCGCGCGCTCGACATACTTTAAAAGCTGTGGCGCCAGAATCGCGGTGAGAATCGCCATAATTGCTATGACAATAATAAGCTCAACGAGCGAAAAGCCCGTATTGTCGCGCCGTTTTGAAGATGTGCGAAGTGCGATTGAATTCGACATGGTGTGTCCTCCGTTTGTTTTTTGCCGCTTAACGCGGGTTATGCGCCGCGCTATGGAACCCTTATGACCTATAACCTGTGCGGATTCCACTGGTTGCGTGTTTGCGGGGCTTAAAGATTTTCAAGCTGACTGTATATCTCGCCCATTGGAATTATAATCGACATGATGATAACTCCGACGACGAGGGCGAGAAGAACGATTATCGCCGGCTCTAATATGCTCATTAGTGTTTTGGTTGCCGTTTCCGTCTCCTCCTGATAGTAGTCTGCGATTTTGGATAGCATTCCCTCAATATTTCCGGATTCCTCGCCGATATTCAGCATTTGATGGACGAGCGGCGGAAAAATTTTTGAGTTACGCAATGTCTCTGACAGCGCACTGCCCATTGAAACTACGTCGCGTGCGTTCAAAATTGCCTCGCGGAAAAGCAAGTTTTTCATTGTGCGCGCGACGATTTCAAGTGCCTCAATAAGCGGAAATCCGGCGGCGATTAGCGTCGAAAGTGTGCGCGAAAACCGCGCGGCGGACGATTTTGTAATAAATGCGCCGAGCAGTGGGGTTTTGAGTGAAATCCGACTGAAGAGATATCTGCCGCTATCTGTCTTTGAAAAGGCTTTTACTGCCGTGACAGTGCCGACAGCGAGTGCGAAAACGACGTACCAATACGCCCGCAAAAGCTCTGAGAGCGAGACGACAAACCGCGTGATTGCAGGCAACTCGCCGCCGAGCTGGGCGAAAATATCCTCAAATGTCGGCACGACCATTGTCAGCATAAGAGCGATTACGGCGACCGTCACGATAAGAATTACAATCGGGTAAACGGACGCTTTTTTGAGCGTCAAGCGAATTTTTGCATCGCGCTCGTACTGCTCCGCCATGCGGCGGAACGATGTCGCTAAACTGCCGGAAATCTCGCCTGCGGAGGTGATTGAAACGCACATCTCGCCGAAGATTTTGACGTGAGCCCGCATTGCGCTTGTCAGCGATTCGCCCGTCTCGACGCGGCGGCGGATATCCGCGATTGCGGCGGCGAGCATTTTGTTTGCCGTTTGCTCTGCCAGCATTGCGAGCGCGGAAATTACGGGAACTCCGGCATCAAATATGCTGACGAACGAGCGAAAAAACACCGATAAATCGCGGGATTTGGGCTTCTTTTGAAGAAAACTAATCTCAAGGTTGCGCGAGAGCACGCTCTGCGCCCGCAATGCAACCGGCATGAGCCCTCGCATTTTCAGCGCCTGCGCCGCGCCGTCTGTTGAGCGTCGCGCGGCGGATGGCGGGGGAGACGGCTAAAATCTCGTAAACTCCGATTCTGCCGTAATAGCCCGTCTCGCCACAGCGCGGACAGCCCGTAGCCTCGTACAACACAAGCGCCTGAGTGTCCGCGATGCCGAGTGTTTTGCACTCTGAATCCGTTGCGCTGTGGGGCTTGAGGCAGTTTTTGCAGAGTCGCCGAACGAGCCGCTGCGCCACGATTCCGACGAGCGAATCCGCGAGCAAAAATGGCTCTATGCCCATATCCGCAAGGCGCGCAATCGCCGCGACGGAGCTGTTTGTATGGAGCGAGGAGACGACGAGGTGACCCGTAATCGACGCTTGAACGGCGATTGATGTCGTCTCGGTATCGCGAATCTCGCCAATCATTATGATGTCAGGGTCCTGCCGCAAAATCGAGCGCAAGGCGTTTGCAAAAGTCAAATTTGCCTTTGGGTTGACCTGAACCTGATTGATTCCGGCGATTGACGCTTCGACCGGATCCTCGACGGTGATTATATTGACATCCTCAGTATTCAACGCCGAAAGCGCGCTGTACAGTGTCGTCGACTTGCCGGAGCCGGTCGGGCCGGTGACAAGGATAATCCCGTTTGGGTTTGAGAGAATGCGGGTGAACACATCGCGCTCCCACTCGCGCATGCCGAGCTCGTGCAATGCGCGTGTTAGTCCGCTTGAAAGCTGGAGACGGAGTACGATTTTCTTGCCGAAAAAGCTCGGCAGGCATGAGATTCGGATATCGTAATCCTGACGGTCAACGCTTAATGACATGCGCCCGTCTTGCGGTTTGCGGTGCTCTGAAATGTCCATTCCGCCGAGGATTTTTATGCGCGTCGTGATTGCGGGGAGCAGGTTTATATCGTACAGCATTTTCTCAATCAGCACGCCGTCAATCCGAAAGCGAATGCGAATCTGCTTTTCAAGCGCGTCGATGTGAATGTCCGACGCGCGCAGGCGGACGGCTTGCTCAATTATCGAGCGGACGAGCTGTACCATCGGGGCGGCGGACAACGATGCCTCATCCGTTGCGTCGCCCTCCGCCTTCGCCTTCGCGGAGGTCTGCGATTCACGCTCTTTTGAATATTGCTCGGCGGCGCTCATTGCCTCGTCCGAGCCGAAATAGCGGTCAAGCGTCGCCTGAATCTCACCCTCAGTCGCGATGCGCGGCTCAATGCGAAGATTCGTTATAATCGCAATGTCGTCCGCGGCGTTGATGTTGAGCGGGTCCGCCATCGCGAGCAGGAGCGCTCCGGAATCGGCGGGGTCGTAACCGATTGGCACGACGCTGTGCCGCCGCAAAATCGCGCCGGAGACGAAATTTATGACCTCGGCCGGGATGCGCATTCCGCACTGCACGTCCATATCTATCCCGAGCTGGACGTGCAGTGCGTGTGCGATTTCTCTATCCGTTATGATCCCGTTGGCGACGAGACACTGCCCGAGCCGTGCGCGCATTTTCTTCTGATCTTTCAGGCATTGCTGAAGCTGAACCTCGGTGATAAGCCCCTGCACGACAAGAATGTCGCCGAGGCGAAATTTCTTCTTAGTTACCATAGATGTACCTCGTGATTTTGCAAAGTTACTTATAGTATGCCACCATTCCGCTATTATCTTGCAGGGGTGAATTTGTTTTTCTTGCATATTTTTGTGAAATAATGTAGAATGAATGCGGAAGTGAGGTTGGATACACTATGTACGAAGCTTTTGTTACCGGTACATCTCTGCCGGACGCATATCACCGCGCTTTGGCGGAGCTAAATGCGCACGCAGATATAACGGATTGTCCGGATTACAACACGACGCAAAAGGAACTCTCGATGACTTTTGTCGCCGCGGAGCCGCTTGCAGAGCCTATGATTTCGCGCCTGTTTATCGGCGACCCGCGCTCGCTTGAGCAGTATCGTCAGGAAATGCTCGACGGAATCTTGGATTTTGAGGTTGCGCGAGGGAACTGGGAGTACACTTATCACCTGCGTATGGCGGATCAGCTTCCGTGGGTGGTGTCAGAGCTGCGTCGGAATCCGGATTCGCGCCGCGCGATTATATCCACACGGGACGAGGCTGACCTTGAGTCGGGCTCGCCGGCGTGCTTGCAGTCGATTCAGTATCTGCTGCGCGGCGATGCATTGCACTGTAAAGTCCTGTTTCGATCAAACGATGCGGCGAAGGCGGCGTATATGAACGCGTTTGCGCTGATTATGCTGCAAAAACGTATCGCTGACGAGCTTGGTGTGCCGGTTGGCACTTACACGCACCGCGCGAACAGCTTCCACGTATATGAACGCGATTTTCCAATGCTTGACGGATATATCCGCCGCATTGAATCCGGCGCTGACATCACGTATCCGTATGTCGACGGCTGGGACGAGCTTATGGAAGACGCAAAACCTGAAATTGCGGAGATGGTTCGCAAGTTAAAAGAGGAGCATTAATGGATAACTTTACATTTGCGGTTCCGTGCCTTTTCGGTGTCGAGGGGCTTGCCGCAGACGAATTAAAAAGACTTAAAATGACGAATGTACGCGCCGAAAACGGGCGCGTACTTTTCGACGGTTCAGCGGCTGACCTTGCGCGCGCCAATGTTAACATTGCGACGGGGGAGCGCGTTACAATCCTCGTCGGGGAGGGGCGTGCCGACACGTTCGACATGCTGTTTGAGCTTGTACGTGCTATGTCGTGGGAGCTCTATCTGCCGCGCAGTGCGAAGTTTCCCGTCACGGGGCACGCGCTGAGCTCGGCATTGCACTCTGTGCCGGACTGCCAGCGCATTATCAAAAAGGCGATTTCTATGCGCCTGACTGACGCTTACAAGGTCAATATCCACCCAGAGGACGGCGCGGAGTATAAAATCCGTTTCACGATTCTAAATGACCGCGCGTCAATCGCGATTGATACCTCCGGTGCGGGTCTGCATAAGCGCGGATATCGCCCGGCGGCAGTCAAGGACGGAGTTGCCGCCGTCGCCGCGCCTCTATCGGAGACGCTTGCGGCGGCGATGGTGCGCGTTGCGCGTTTTCGCGGGCGCGAGGCTATGCGCGACTCGTTCTGCGGCTCGGGAACGCTTGTGATTGAGGCGGCTCTCGCGGCGCTGAACCGTGCGCCGGGGATTAACCGGAAATTTACGGCTCAGAATTGGACGAATCTGCCGGAGTCGATATGGCGTGAGGCTCGCGAAGAGGCGAAATCCCGAGAGTTCTCAGGCGATTACGACATCTGGGGCGGCGATGTTGACCCGGCTTGCGTCGAGGTTGCAAACGAAAACGCCCGTCGGGCGGGCGTTTCGAAGAACGTCAGATTTGAGGTCGCGGACGCGCGAAAGTTTGAGCCGAGCGCTCCGTCGGGTGTTATAATTACGAACCCGCCGTATGGTGAGCGTGTTATGGAACGCGCCGATGCGGAGCGGCTGTACCGCGAATTCGGCGCGGCGACACGCGAATTGCGGGGCTGGAATATCTATCTTTTGTCATCGCACACAGAGTTTGAGCGTACGTTCGGTCGTACGGCTACGAAGAAGCGGAAGCTGTATAACGGTATGCTGAAATGTGATTTGTTTATGTATTTAGGCAAGTAAGGTCAGCCGAAATGGAGGCGACAAAAATGATAATACGCGCGGCAACAGTCGGCGATGCGGACGCCTTATTTGAATTAAATTGCTTGTTTGAGAATGACGCGACTGCTGATGTGATAAGAGCGTCGCTTCGGAAAAATGAGCGCGAGATAGTCGTCATTGCGTATATGGGCGATGAGGCGGCGGGCTTTTGCACGGGATTAATCACGAAATCAATGAGCTATCGCGAGTGCCGAATGGACGTTGAATCGCTATTTGTCAAAGAGCATTTTAGAAAGCGCGGCATCGGAAAAGCTCTGCTGGATTTTCTTGAGCAGAGCGCAAATTCGCTCGGCATTCGCCATTTTCACATCAATGTCGCTGAGAATAATGGTGCGGCCTATGCTATGTATGCAAAATCCGGGTATCAGCCGTCTGGGGAAGTGTTGCTTGAAAAGGATATTGATTAGGTTTTGATTTAGGTGCGCTGAGCGGTGGCATGAATTGCACGGGAGGACTTTTGGGAGGTGCGTATGCTTTTTGAATTTGGTCAGTATAAAATTGATGTAGATGTTGAGCGGACGTTAGTCTTCTATGAGAGTGCACCTATTATAAGCGAGGCTTGCTCTTGCGCTGGGTGCAGGAATTATGAGAGAGCAGTTGAGGCTCTTCCGAATGAAGTTAGGTGCTTTTTCGAAAAACTTGGCGTGGATATGAAAAAAGCCCGCGAAGTATATGTGTATTGTAAAAATGCTGACGGGACACTGTTTTACGGTGGGTTTTATCACATTTGCGGTGTGGTGCTCGCCGGAGAAAGTGCGTTTGTGCCTGCGCCTACTTCGGGATATTTTTGGGATGCTGAGAAAGCGTTTGCACTCACTGATTCATTTGCTGTTTCGATTCGAGAGGAATGTTTCTTGTTGGAAGATGACTTTCCGATTCCTGCGTTGCAGATAGATATCTCCGCAAATATTCCGTGGGTACTGGCGGAGATGAATGGCTATTGAAATGGTGCGAACTATCAAATTTGCAATATAGTGATAATTGGAGAAAAATGGAGCTACACGAATTTATTGAGTTTTTCAAGGACAAAAATGAGCATTATAAAGTCTCAGATGAATTTGCAACACAAGAAAAATATGTGCAAAAGCGCGGTGGGTATATCGCGATGGCGCGGCGGCATGGGCTTGAAAGGAATATAGCGGACGCGGAGCCGAATCAAAAATGGCACCTTTTGGTATCCTATTACGACGAGGCGGAGGATTCAAAAAAGGACGCGCGGGTCTGTTACAATCGCTTGTTTTGCCCGGAATTACTGCTGTGGATAGCGGATGCCGCCGGAATTGAGCCGAAAATAGTTACAGAGGCTTCTGACGAAGCCAAGCGTATTATTGATAACGGTGCAAATGGCCGTGTGAGGGTTACGGCAGGTGCGGCGATAAGGCGAATTGTTCCTTGGGAGATGATTGAAAAGAAAATTCAAGAGGGAAAATCTTCTTGTACGGAATAACACACAAGCCTCTGTGCGCAAATCGCGCTCAGAGGCTTGTGTGTTTTAATTGTTGTAGTATGTGCCGTTTATTTTGCGTGGTACAGCTTGCCGATGCTGTCCGCCGCAATCATTGCGTCGTAGATACTGCGCTCCGTGACCTCAACATTCAGATTTCCGCTTGGACGGCCCGGCTCTGCCGCCATGGCGGCGGCGGCGCGGAGCTCGTCGCCCGGTACGGAGCTTATCTCCGCAAGAGTAATCGGAAGTCCGACGCTTTTGCAAAATTCAAAAACCTGCGAAACGGTTTCGTGGTCGCGCCCCTGCATTACCAACTGCGTGAGCAGTCCGAATGCTACAAGCTCGCCATGCGTGTGGCGGTGTGCGGACGGGCTTGCGGACAGCCCCTCGCTAAGCGCGTGGGCGAGCGCGACGGCTCCGCTTTCGAAGCCGATTCCGGACAGAAGCGTATTTGCCTCAATAACGCGCTCAAGCGCAGGCGTGACAATATTGTTTTCACACGCGATTTTTGCGCCGACACCATGCTCAAACAGTATGTCGCGGCACAACCGCGCGAGCGTAATCGCCGATTGCGTAATTAGTCCACCGGGGACATTCACGGAATTTAACTGCATGCCCGCCTCAGCCTCATAAAACGTCGCGAGCGCGTCGCCCATGCCGGATACGAGCTGGCGTACAGGCGATTTTGCGATGATTTCTGTGTCGACGAGCACGAGCTCCGGATTTTTGCCGAGCATTAACAGACGGTTGAAGCTTCCGTCACGATTATAAATTACCGAAATTGAGCTGCACGGCGAGTCGTTTGACGCAACTGTCGGAACGACGACCACGGGTTTTTGCAGCTGTGCCGCCGCGGCTTTCGCCGTGTCAATTGCCTTTCCGCCGCCGCAAGCCATAATGACATCAAAGCCCCCCGAAGCGGCGAGTTTTGCGATACGGTCAATCTCCTCATCCGTTGATTCGCCGATAAAAGGCTCCTCAGACTGGGTTATGCCGTGTGCGCGAAAACTCGTCACACGACCGCCGCGAGTTGCCTCCAGTCCCGTGTTTCCGCCGAGCACGAGCACGCTTTTTCCAAGCGGTGCAACGTATTCGCCGATTGAGCCGATGACTCCCGCGCCCTGCACATACTTTGCAGGGGAGATGAAAATATATGGTGTTTTTGGCATTTTTGATGTCACCTTTCTGATTTTGTAGATTTATAAAATGTACTCCATATGCACGTCGAACGGTTCAGCCTCAAATAACTTTTGATTTAATTCGACTGCCTCAACACAGCCTATGGATTTGTAAAATGCTTGCGAGTCCTCTGACGAGTGCGCCGAAATGTAGAGCTTTTTTACGCTCAACTCCCTTGCGGCGGAGCATATTGCACGGAACAAATCTTTGCCGATACCTCTATTGCGGAACTCGTAAGAAACATGGAGCATTTCCAATTGAATGTATTCGAGCCTTGCGCCGAACAATTGATTTGAAATGCTTGAAAAGCCGATAATGTCGTCGCTAGACAGGGCGGCGATAAGGACTCCGCCTTGCTGTACTCCGCGGCGCAAGGAGTCTATTACGACGGCTTTTTTGGCGTCATTCCAATCCTCTGTAAAAGGAATGTCCGCAAGCCGCCATTTCCCGTCTTCTTTCCGCCAACAGCGTTTTACCTGCTGATAGCGGTTGAATTTTGAAAAAGCCTCAAGCGTGCAATCCTGCGGAGTTAGTTTTTTGATTGCGATTTCTGTGTTCACAATAATTCCTCTTTTCGTTAATTGATTTTTTGGAATATAAATTGTTTTTCATCGCAATCACTCCTTTCAAAGGCGAACCTACTCACGCACCCAACAGTATAACGCCGACGGCGATTAATGTCAATCACCGTCGGCGTTTCTTTGAGCTTTAGAGCCCCATATTTTGCTTCATCAGCAGGTACATAACCGCCTTTTGAGCGTGGAGGCGGTTTTCAGCCTCATCAAAAATCTCGTCGGCGTGGGCTTCAATTACCGCGTCGGTAATTTCCTCACCGCGGTGTGCCGGTAAGCAGTGCTGAACCATACAACCCTCATTCGTGAGAGCCATCAGAGCGTCGTCAATGCAATAACCGGCAAAGGCGATTTTGCGTTTTTCCGCCTCGCCCTCTTGTCCCATAGACGCCCAAACATCGGTGAAGATGACATCGGCTCCCGTCGCGGCGACCTTGGGATCGTCGGTCAGTCTGAATGTGCAGTCGGTGACCGTTTTTGCGAAATTAAGAACCTCATCGTCCGGCTCGTACCCCTTCGGGTATGCGACGGTGACATCCATGCCGCAGATTAAGCCGCCCGCAATTATGGAGTTTGCCATATTGTTTCCGTCGCCGATATAGGCGATTTTTAACCCTGCGAGCTTGCCCTTATGCTCGCGAATCGTCTGCAAATCGGCCAGAACTTGGCACGGGTGTGCAAAGTCCGTCAGAGCATTGATGACGGGGATTGAGGCGTATTTTGCAAGCTCTTCAACCTTTTCCTGCTCAAATGTGCGAATCATAATGCAGTCGCAGTAACGTGCAAGGACGCGCGCTGTGTCGCGAATCGGCTCGCCGCGACCGAGCTGTGAATCGGCGCTGGAGAGGAAAATTCCATGCCCGCCGAGCTGGAAAATTCCAACCTCGAACGAGACGCGTGTGCGTGTTGAGCTCTTCTCGAAAATCATCGCGAGTGTCTTGCCTTTCGGAAAATCGTGCACGATTCCTGCCTTTTGCTCGGCTTTGAGTTTATCTGCCGTGTCGAGAATCAGCGTAATCTCGTCCCGCGATAGGTCGAGTAATTTCAGTAAATCTTTTTTCATAATAGCCTCCTACAACTTTGCTAAAACGTCCTTGAGGATTGCCAACCCGGCGTCAATTTCCTCATACGTAATCGTCAGCGGCGGTAGCATGCGCAACGCGTCACTGCCCGCCGTCAGAATCAGAAGTCCGTTTGTTATACACTCTGCTGCTGCGGTTTTCGGGGCGACACCGACAGTCGAAATTCCAATCATCAGACCCATTCCGCGAATCTCGCCGACGGAATTAAAACCCCAGTCCGCAACGGTTTTGCGGATATAATCGCCCTTTTTTCTGACCTCGACAAGCTCTGCATCGTCGAGCTGGCGCAGAACCTCTAACGCCGCCGCCGAGGCAATCGGATTGCCGCCGAAAGTCGTCGCGTGGTCGCCCGCGCCGAGCACGGTTGATGTCTTTTCATTCGTCATAATGCCGCCCATCGGCAGTCCGCCCGCGATACCCTTTGCGAACGTGACAGCGTCCGGCACAATGCCAAATTGCTCGAACGCGAACAGTGTTCCCGTTCTGCCGACACCTGTCTGAACCTCGTCCACTAGCATTAGAATGTCGTGCTCGTCGCAGAGTTTGCGCACGGATTTGACGTAGTCAGCGTTGAGCGGGAGCACGCCGCCCTCGCCCTGAATTAGCTCAACCATGACGGCGCAAACATCACTGCCATGCGGCAAGTCTGACTTTAGCGCCAAATTTCCGTTCACGCTTACGGCTCCCGCCGTTGCGCCTGCAATCTCAGCCTCC
>JGI994J12354_10002242_pt1 | contig 18986 bp, 15 predicted proteins | sample IntmicLarv3ML3BL_FD_12354 | JGI IMG/M metagenome (IMG submission 12354)
AAATCCAAATTAATTATAACATAAATTTGCTGATGTTGCTCATGAAATAATTACATATATATGCATTACAGATTATTTTTTCAAATATTCAAAAAATCCGCTCGCATCTGAAATCAAAAAAGAACTTACGAAATAATTATTCCCGTTTCTATTTTGTTTCCGCGAAGATACGCATCGGCTTTCATGCGCTTTCCGGATTGATTTTGCAAATCCATTATTAATAATGCGCCGTCCGAAGTTTTTATAACAAAACCTTTTTTCGGAATAACTTCAATTACCGTTCCCGCTTTGTCGTTGCTACCGGAATCATGGGAATCATATTCTACGGCTTCCCAAACTTTTATCATTTTTTCATTGTAAAACATATACGCGCCGGGTTGCGGATTCAGAGCGCGAATTAAATTTATAATATTTTTTGATGTATCGTTAAAATTTATATGGCAAGCTTCTTTTTTAATTTTTTTCGTGTGAGAAGATTTGGAATCGTCTTGCTTTTCGGGCGTTGCCGTTCCGTTTTCGATTTGCACGAGAGCCTTTTCCAATAAATCCGCACCGACAACGGCAAGTTTGTCACGCAGAGTTTCAAAATTATCGGACTGCTCAATTTTCACGGATTCTTTTAAAATCATATCGCCCGTATCGACGCCCTCGTCAAGAAACATAATTGTTACTCCCGTTTCATCTTTTCCGTCGATAATCGCCCTTTGAATCGGTGAAGCACCGCGATATTCCGGCAAAAGTGAACCGTGAATGTTTATACAGCCGAATTTCGGAATATCAAGCAATTCTTTTTTCAAAATTTGTCCGTAAGCAACCACAATAAAAATATCCGCATTATATTTTTTTAAACTTTCGATAAAATCGGATTCNTTTGCGCCAATCGGCTGCAAAANTTCTATGCCGTGCTCTAACGCAAGCGTTTTGACGGGAGAATATATAATTTTATTTCCCCTACCCTGCTTTTTGTCCGGCTGAGTTACAACCGCTAAAACTTCATGCTTTTCAATTAACTTTTTTAACGCCGAAACAGCAAAGTCCGGCGTTCCCATAAAAATTATTTTCATTATTTATCTGTCCTCTATAAAATTATTTCATTGAAAGCTGTTCGGAAACCTGAACAGGTCTATTATTAAAATATTTATTCTAAATTTTCAAAATCGTCGTCGAAATCGGCATCTTCCAATTCTTCGTCCGGAATAACTTTATCTATGTATAAAATTCCGTCTAAGTGGTCGATTTCGTGGCAAAGCGCGACTGCCAATCTTTCCGTGCCCTCAACTATAATTTTTTCGCCGTTTCTGTTTAACGCTTCGACTTTTACATATTCGGGGCGTGCAACATATCCTGATTCGCCCGGTAAACTCAAACAAGCTTCAGCGTTAATTTGCTCGCCGCTCATTTCCAAAATAACGGGATTAATTAATTCGTATAATTCTCCCGGTTCATAAAATTCTTCGCCGTCTTTTTCGTATTCTTTAAAAACTTGAATGATAACAATTCTTTTTAAAATGCCGACTTGCGGCGCAGCCAGTCCGACGCCGTTAATGTCGTTCATAGTTTCCGACATGTCATGTAAAAGCGTAATTATTCTTTCATCTATTTTTTTAACTTCTTTAGATTTCTTTCTTAAAAGGGGGTCGCCCTCTTTTCTGATATTTCTGATTGCCATTTTAAAAATTCCTCCCAAACTTAGTAATTATATAGTTTCTAATTCTCTGATTCCAATTCAGTAATGATTTTCTCGTCCGGCGTAACAAAAATCGTTTTGTGATTTGTATATTGAACCATTCCCGTTTTCCCGCCGTTTATTTTTTTCACATATTTTTTGCGCGTATAATCTATAGAAATATTAGAATTATTTTTTTCGCTCGAATAATAACCCGCCAAATTCGCCGCAAAAAGCAAATCCTCATTTTCCGGCTCGTTTCCCTCAGTCCTTATTATAACATGAGAACCCGGAATGTCTTTCGCATGAAGCCANATNTCGCCTTTGTCCGCAAATTTCAAAGTCAACTCTTCATTTTGAATATTATTTTTTCCAACGTAAATTTTAAATCCGTTTGGTGAAAGATAACACAGCATTTTAGTTTTTTTAACCTTATTTTTATTTCTGTTTTGTTTTTTTGTTTTCCTTTTCTTAACATATCCTTCGTTATATAATTCGTCGCGGATTTCGTTTATATTTTCCTCCGTCAAGCTTGTGTCCAAAGACGCAAGCACGGAATATAAATATTTAAGCTCTAAATTATTTTCCTCGATTTGCGATACCAAAGCGTCGGAAGTTCTTTTCTGCTTGTTATATTTTTTAAAATACTTCTGCGCATTCTCGGACGGCGTTAAATCCTTGTCCAATCTTATCGTTATCGAAGATGAGTTTTCATCATAAAAATTAATGCACGAAAATTCATTTGCGCCCTTTTCGATTGCCTCGATTGCATAAATATTTGCGATTATCAACTCTCCGCACAATTTTAAATAATTTCTGTCCTCAATATCACCAAAAGTTTTTTGGTAAATTTTATCTTTTTTCTCACATCGCTTTATCGCGTTTTCAATGACTTTCCGCAAATCGGAAGATTTTTGTTTCCCCCGAAAAACTAAGTCTTTGCGCTTATAATAATCTTCCCCAAAAATATTTTCTTCTTTTTCAATATTGTCAAACATCTTTAATTCTATAAATGAAAAATCAAAAAACTCATTTTTATTGATAGATAAGATTTTATAAGTAAACGGTTCATTTTTCAAGATTTTTATGAGATTTTCATATAATAAATTTAATCTGTCGGCAGTTATATTTATTTCATCAAGTTTTATATCACTTCTAAAACACAGTTCCTGTGCGACAATCGGACTTAATCCGAAAAAACTTTGAACCAATTTTTTTTGTACGNTTTTTTCTTTTGATTCCTCGTCATCTAAAAAAACATTTAAAAATTCNTCTTTAGAAACCTCATTCGGATTTAATTTATCCATAGTCGGCGGAAAATAAAAAGGCGATTTCGGTAAAACCGGACGCACACTGCTTTTATCAAATCCTACGCGCTTAATGCTGTCGATAATCACATCGTTTTCATCAACCAAAATAATATTGGAATGACGCCCCATGATTTCAACCACAATTTTTTTTATGCTCAAATCTCCGAAATCGTTTCGCGATTGAATGTGAAGTTCCGCGATTCTGTCAAAATTGTGCTGTACAATTTTGACGATTCTCCCGTTTAAAAGATACTTTCTTAAAATCATGCAAAACAGCGGTGCTTCCCCCGGGTTGTCTTTGTTTTCTTCCGACAAATGAAGCCTCGGATAATTCGGATTCGAGGTTATTAATAATTTATAATTTATTTTTTCGGCACGCAAAAAAATATTTATCTCGTCTTTTTCGGGCTGATAAATTTTATTTATGGTTGCGTTAATTATTTTGTCGTTAAGTTCTTCTGTTATGTTCATTAAGGCGATTCCGTCAAAAGCCAAAAAAATCTCTCCTTTAAAATTAATCTTTGATTAAAATCTTTGATTAAATTGTTAATTAATTTTTTGATGTATTTTTTAATTGCCACAAAGGTTATTATACACTAAATCCATAAATAAAAAAGCACCCGAATTTTTATTTGAAATTCAAATGCTTTTCATTTCTAAGATTTAGTCTGATACAATTTATATCGTTTTAGTTTTTTTGTTTGAGATTCTGTTCATAAATTTTACAAGTTCATACCACAAAACCGAAACCGCCGCGAATAATAAAGCCGTGGCGAGTTGAGATAAAGTTAAAGGCGCGAGTTTTAAAAAGTTTGATATCGGAGAATAAAGCATAATTAAAATCAGCATCACCGCGGAAATATTTACGATTAACATAACTTTATCTTTCGCGAGATTTTTAATCGACAATAAAACGCTGTCATTTTCGGAGCTGTTCACATGCACCAAAAATAAATTCGCAAACATAATCACGGCAAGCCCCATGGAACGCGCGATTTTTGCATCATCGGACGCAGTCAACATGCTGTAATACAATCCGAATGAAGTCATAAATATTAAAGCACCTTGCATTATGCTTTTTATCAACAACTCGGAATCCAATAAATTTTTATTCGTATCGCGCGGATTTCTGGCTGTCTTTCCAACACAATCGAACAAGTCGGGTCGATTATAAGTTCAAGCAACACAACGTGTATCGGCAATAAAAATAAATCGTCGGTCGGGATTCCCAAAATCGGCGCAAACAGCGACGCCATGGCAATCGGAATGTGAATCGCAAAAACATATCCAACGGCTTTTTTGATATTATCAAAAATTCTTCTGCCGTCGCGCACTGTTTCAACGATTGTCGAAAAATTGTCGTCCATCAAAATTATATCCGACGCATCGCGCGCGACTTCACTTCCGCGTCCGCCCATCGCGATTCCGATATCCGCATATTTTAATGCGGGCGCATCATTCACGCCGTCGCCCGTCATCGCAACGATTTCGCCGTTATCCTTAAAAGCTTTTACAACTCGCATTTTATGCTCGGGAATAACACGGGAAAAAATATTAACCGTTTTTATTTTCTCGCGTAATTCTTCGTCGCTCATTTTTTCAATCATGTCGCCCGTGATAATCACATCGCAATTTTTTATACCGATTTTTTTCGCGATTGAAACGGCGGTTATTCCGTTATCGCCCGTAATCATCACAACTCGTATTCCCGCGTTATTGCAAATCTCAATGTCTTTTTCAACCGATTCTCGCGGCGGGTCGGAAAGCCCGACAAGTCCGTTTAATTCAAGTTTGCAATCGGTCAATTTAGGCGGAATTTCCGATTTGTTTTTTGGTTTTGAAAATGCGACCGCGATGACGCGAAGTCCCTTTTCGCTCATTTCGTTAATGCGATTTTCGATTTTTTTATATTCTGAATCGTCAAAACTGCAAAGCGGCAAAATACTTTCGGGCGAACCTTTTGCGGCAATAATAATTTCATCATCGTGAAACCAAATATGCCCCATCATTTTTAATTCGTTCGTAAAAGCGTATTCGTCAATCAAATCGCCGCCGAATAAATGGCTTTTTGTTATGCCGTTTTCCTCGCAATAACGAATCATGGCTTTTTCCATCGGGTCATAAGCATCGGTTTCACACGCAAGCCCCATCGTTTCACAAAAAATATCTTCATCGGAAATTACGGAATAAAACTCTTGAACTTCCATTTGATTTTTTGTTATCGTTCCCGTTTTGTCAACGCACAAAACAGAAATCGCGCCGAGCGTTTCGACACTCGGGAGTTTATGCACGAGTGATTTTTTTTTCGCTAATCGCCACGCGCCCATCGAAAGAAAAACGGTAAGAATAACGGGAAACTCTTCGGGTATCATAGCCATCGCGAGAGTTATTCCCGCCAAAATACTTGCGGTTAATCGCTCGCCGAAATCCAAATCGGAAAGATTAGACCATGTTACGATGCAAACCGTTAAAAATAATGCGCCCGCGATTATTACGCATGTTTTAATGAGTTTGCCCGTTTGTTTTTGAAGCGGCGTAGGAGATTCTTCCGCATTTATAACAGCCGCTCCGATTTTGCCGTATTCGGTTTCCTGCCCGATTTTATCAACTAATATGTGCGCCATGCCCTGTATAACGATAGTTCCTGCGTAACAATAATCTTTGCGCCAATAATTTTCTGAATTTGAAATTTCATTTTCATTATTTTTATTTATGGTTTTCCAAACACCCTCGGATTCCCCCGTCAATGAGGATTCGTCCACGCATAAATCATTTTGCCGAATTATTTTTCCGTCCGCGGGAATTTTCACACCCTCGTGAATTATCATAACGTCATTCGGAACAATTTCGGAACTCAAAATTTCCCGCTCAACACCATCTCGAATAACTTTAACATGCGGTGCGGAAAGATTTTTAAGAGAATTTAAAGTCTTGTCGGTGCGCCATTCCTGCAAAACTTCGATTCCGATAATGCCGACCACAAAAATTAACATGATAAAAGCGTCGGTCGGCTCTCCAAAAATAAAATAAATAACGGCGGTTGATATTAACAATAAAAACATCGGCTCGGAAATTACTTTTAAAATTTTAAAAAAGAAATTTTCTTTCTTTTTCGGTGTGAGTTCGTTTTTACCATATTCGATTTGTAATTTTTTTGCTTCGTCGGTTGTCAGTCCCATATTATTTTTAAGTTTTGTATTCATAAGTTTTACCCTCCTGATTAATAAAAAAGATATATCTTACACACAAAATCGCTGTTTGATTCCGAAGTTTTTTGAGATACAAAAAAGCGCACCCGCGGAAACATTTTACTGTCCCACAGATACGCTTATGAAACGTCGTCTGCTGCCACAAAAGTAGCCCGACTACACAAATTTCTCGATTACAGATACAGAAATTCGTCGCCTGTTCAGTTCATAATTTTTAATGTGAATTTGATTTATCCATACTAACATATGATAATATAGCACGTCAATGTGAAAAATTTTATGCTAATCCATATAGTCTAAAACTTCATCGGCAAATTCAACCTCTTTCGTTACGGAATTTACCCAAACATATTTATACGCGTCGCCGTCGTCATACGTAAATCCATAATATAAAACCCCGCCTTGCCATTTATCTAATTCCGCGGGATAAAATAATTCGGCGTCCACATAATTTTCATAAAGAAAATCTCTTGCCTGCTCCGCCGTGATGATTTCGGGCGATTGAAGATAAACCGTTTTTGTTGCTTCATTCCAATCAACTTTAAATCGCATAGCTTCCGCGATTAAGCGCAAAGGCACGAGCGTTCTGCCGTTAATAATCACAGGCGCGGCTTCAATGGTTTCTTTTTCTATAATCGCATTTCCGAAAGCGTCACGGCTGTATCTGTCAATAACATTTTTATCGATATACAAACTCATGACTAAATCACCGCCGTATGGTGTATAAATATCAACGCGTCTTTCGGGTTCAAACCAATTAACCGAACAGCCGACGGCTTCCGATACCGCGCGAATGGGGAGCATTGTTCTGCCGTTGATAATTCTCGGCGGCACATCGGCGATTAATTCTTCATCATTAATAAATACGCGCACATCATCTGCGGCAAAAACACACGCAGGCATTAAAATCGCAGACATTATCACACCAAGCGCAAACACTAAAAATTTTTTTCTCATTTTTCAAATCCCCTTTCATCTCGATAAACACAAATTCCGATACTCATTGTATTTATGTTAACATATATACCGATACGAGTAAATCGCGATAATTAGGGATTATTAACGATTTTATTTTTTATAAATCCGATTCCCGAGAGTTTGAAATTTTTTTAAATCCAATTTTAGGGTGGTGATATCGTCTGCGTTTCTGCGTTGTATTCTTATAATTAAGCGATTTATTCGGGCAATATTGAATACACGCGGAACAAAATTCGCATTGATGACGAAACGCAGGTTTTTTATTTTCGATTAAAATATTTTCGACGGGACAAACAGACGCGCAAATTCCGCAGCCCGAACAATTATTGTCCGCATTATAATTATAATCGAGATTATTAACTCGCCCGATTTGCATTTTATAATATTTATCAAGCAAAATATTAAACGGCAAAATTGAATTTCTTTTTAAATTTTTAATATCGTCGATTATAGGCTTTGCGTTTTCATCTGATTTTTGCGTTATTTTATCAACGTTTTTATTCATGTCATACATTTGAACGCAATTGGAAAACATAATGTGTTTTATTCCGTAATGCAGACAAGCACCTTTTTGTTTCAATCGCATATTTAACTGCGGAATCGCATTCCCGACCAATACACCGCAAGTCGCGACTGTAAAAAAATATGTGTTCGCGACAGTTTCCGAATCCATAGGTTTTAAATTTTTAAGAAACGAATCCATAACTTTCGGCAATCCCAGAAAATACACGGGAAACACAAAACCGATTCGGGCATAACTTTCGGGCAAAGCGCAATCCGTTTTATGCGATATCGAAACAATTTCGCAATCGCCGATTTTCTCCGCGATATCTTCGGATAATTTTAAGCAGTTCCCCGTACCCGAAAAATAATATATTCTGTTTTTTATTTTGTTGTTCATTTCACATTTTCCTCCTTGCAAATGTTTGTGTATATTTCTGATACAAACGAATTAATTTTTCCTATGTCCGAGCAATGATTTTTGTCCTCGATTGTTTTGATTGCGTCGTCAGCGATTTGTAATACGATTTTATACAGCGAAATCGCCCGCAAGCTTACAACACAATATTTTAAGCGTGTTTTGTTTGCTTTCTTCTGACTCTTCTGCTTTGTTTTGCAATATCATTTTTATTTCCGATAAAGACAACCCTGCGTATTTCATCACCTCGATATATTTTAATTCCAATAAATCTTTCTCTGTATAATAGCGATATTTATTTTCTCCGCGTTTAGGTTTGAATAAATCGATTTTATCGTAATATCTGAGCGTATCTTTGGAAATTGAAAGAATTTCGGATAACTCACTTATTGAATACATAATGCGTCCTCCTCTGATAATTTCATTGATTTTAACATTGAAGCACACTCCAATGTCAAGCATAAAAAAATAAAAAAGTGCTTGACTAAAAAATTTTTCTGCGCTACCATAAATCAAATGATTGTATAACATGCCTTTGATTTGCAAAAAAATTTAAGGAGATGATTTTAAAATGAATAAAGCGCAATTACCAAATTCAGAATTAGAAATTATGTTAATTATTTGGGAAATCGGTGAGGACGTCAGCACAAGCGATATAATGAACGCGCTCAAAGATAAAAAAACCGTTACGGTGCAACTCGTTCAATCGTATTTAAAGCGTTTGGAAAATAAAAAATTTATAAAAGTGAAAAAATTGGGACGACTTAATTTTTACAAGCCGTTGATTTCGCTTGAGCAATACAGAAGTGACGAAACAAATAATTTTATAGATACTTTTTATCAAAATTCACCGACAAAATTGGTCGCCACGCTCATTGCAAACAAGCACATTTCCGAAGAGGAACTTGAAAAAATTCGCGAGGTCATCAACAAAAATGGAGATTGAAATATTTTTACACGGTTACTTTATTAATTTTCTGCTCTTCACGCCCATTATAATCGCAGTGATTATTTTTCAAAAAATATTTCACAAAAAATATTCGGCGACTACAAGATATTTAATTTGGAATATGCTGACTGTCACACTTATGATTCCGAGCAATATTTACAGCTATTTTCTCCCGCCAAAGGAATATAATTCTTTAAAAAACGTAAATCAAAATGCGGTATCGGATATGTATTTCAATACAAAGCGCATATTTATACCAAATAAAACCGCGTTGCCCGTGATTACGGAAAAAAAATTCGATTTATCTTTATTATCTTTGAAAGATATTTTTATTACCGTGTGGATAACGGGCGCGATAATTTATTTGTTGTTTCAAATCATTAAATATTTTTATTTTCGTTATAACGTTTTTCGTTGGAGCAGAAATATTTCAGATGAAAATATATTATTGATTTTGGAAACGGTAAAAAAAGAGCAAAATATAAAAACTAATATTGATGTTAAATATTCTTATTATGTTAATTCTCCGTTGTTAACGGGTTTTTTATGTCCGACAATTTTTTTGCCGAAAGGAATAGACGCAAAATTTTTAAATTATATTTTTCAGCATGAACTTTCCCATTATAAATATTGCGATTTGATACTGCAAAGAATCAGATTAGTTATTCAAAGTTTGTATTGGTTTAATCCCGTTGTTTGGATTCTGTGTGCGAATGCTGATATAGACATGGAAAGAGCTTGCGACGCTCGCGTTTTAAATTTCGGGAGAGAAAACCAAAGAAAAGAATATGCAAATGCGATTTTCCATGTAATCTCTTTGGATGCAGAAAAATCGCAGGCTTTAACAGTCGGATTTGCCAAAAATAATAATGAAATGTATAACAGAATGGAGGAAATTATGAATAACAAAAACAGAAAAAAAGGTTTTGCATTTATATTTACGGTAACAACCGTTTTATCTTTGGGATTGTTCAGCATTACCGCATCAACCAGAGAAAATAAAGATTTTGAAAGTTTTGTGCCGATACCGTTAATTGAAACTTTAGAAAATTTAGGTTTTGAAGTTGATTGCGTTGACGAAAATTTTATAAAAGCAATCAAAAATAATAAGGAAATAAATTTTGTAAACGAAATTAATTACAATCTGAAAAAGAATACGAATACCTATTTTATGGAAAACAGTTACGGCACATCTTTCGTAAAAATCAGTGTGTTTAAAGATTTGGGATATAAAATTAAAGAAAACAAAGAGAATATTTTTTTAATAAAAGAGAAAGAAAAAGCAATCGTCGATACGGAATGTTATGTAAATCTTGTAATGGCGAATACTACCATCGTAGAGGAAAAAGATTTAGAGGAATCAAAATACTATTATCGTCACAAAATTGCGGCTAAAAACATAAATCAAAAAGAAATAAATGACTACAAAATCGAAGATGTGAATTTTATGGGCTACAACATTGAAACGCTGAAAGACTACATCGAAGCAAATTATAATAAATCTTTGGAAGAATATAAAAATGATTTGGTTAACATAAACGAAAAATATTCTTCCGTAAATAATGAAGAGTTTAGGCTTTTGGATAATGGTTTGGTTACGATACTTTTTACCGCCGAAAACGGCTCTTATATAATGGAAGAAGTGATTGAGGTACGAAACAATGAATTATTCGTTGAGAAGTAAACCACCTCGCAGCAAGCGGACGAGGCTCTCTCGCTTGGCTTATTGCCACCGCGAAAATAAAACATAAAAAATTTATAATTTAAAGCTGAAAAGAAATTATTCGTAAAGAGTAATTTCTTTTTTTCGATTTGAATTAAATATAAAAAATAACTCGCTCTTTATTTATTTGTCTATTACAAAAAATATGTTATAATGGGGATTATCATTTTCAGACTTACAAATAAGGGAGGTTTTGTATGGATAATCAAAAAGCGCATTTTAAAGTTTATATGCCCTATAAAATCATGATGGTTATTTTTACAGGATTCGTAATCACAGCATTTGCGTTAGAGCCATGGCAAGATGTATTAGACGGTTTTATTAGGATTTTGAGTTCACGCTCGGTTCTCGTTACCGATTACATAGCAGTAGGCGGAATCAGTGCAACATTGATAAACATATCATTGGTAGGCACTGTGATAATGCTCATGTTAATATTCTCCAGAATCAGACCGAACGGCGCTATTATTATGGGGCTTTGGCTTACTGTGGGCTTTGCCTTTTTCGGCAAAAATATTCTCAATATGATACCGCTTATTATCGGCGTACGATTGTATGCTTGGTACTGCAAAGAACCTTTTTCCAATTATGCTTTATCTTCCATGCTGATAGCCACAATTTCGCCCTCGGTGAGCGAAATCCGTTTGCTTGGAACTTTTCCGACTCCGATACAAAATTGCATCGGTATTTTATTCGGAATTTGTATCGGTTTTATTTTTCCTTCGATTTCTGCCGCGACCGTAAGGGTACACAATGGTTATAATCTTTATAATATCGGTTTTGCGGGTGGGCTTGTAGCGACAATTTTGGTATCTATACTGCGCAGTATGGGTGCGGAGCTCACAACGGCGGATATTTGGAGCAGCGGCAACAATACAATTTTGGCTGTAATTTTATATGTGTTATCGCTGTTTTTGTTTTGCTGCGGGTGCTTTTTGGGAGACAAAAAAAAGAATTTAATCAATTATCCCAAAATTTTAAAACATTCGGGACGTTTGGTCGATGATTTTTATTATCTGTACGGTGACAGCGTCTACATTAACATGGGGATACTTTGCGCGCTTTCAACGACTTTGGTGCTTTTATTGGGCGCGGATTTAACCGGTCCCGCAATCGGCGGAATATTCACGATTATCGGATTCGGCAGTTTCGGCAAACATATTAAAAATGTTGTTCCGCTTTTTATAGGCGCGATGATTTCGGCGTATATAAACAATTTGGATATGTATTCTCCGCGAAACATTATCACGATACTGTTTGCGACGGGGATTGCTCCCATCGCCGGTCAATTCGGTTTTAAATGGGGAATTGTCGCCGGATTTTTACATGTAAATGTTGCTCTGCACATAAGTTATCTTAACAGCGGAATGAATCTTTATAACAACGGCTTTGCCGCCGGATTTGTAGCATTATTTTTATTGCCGATTATTACGATTTTCAGAAAGGATAAACTTGAATGAAACTTGAATTTGAAAAAAAAATGCATCTGATAAGTGAACTTTTATCTTATTGCCACTTAAAAGGCGCTTTAGAATATCATTTTGACATGGTTGACGGCGGAAACATTACAACGATAACCATGAATGCATCACCCGTGGAATTGGATGCCGAAGACATCGAGTTATTAAAAACGTATCTTACCGCACCAAGACGGCGCGACATGGAGCAGGAATATTGGAATCTCAGCGGAGAATCTGAGGACAGCACCGAATTAAGATTAATAGGAATGATGATGTGTGATGAAGCGGAAATCGAATATTCAGGTCGTCATTTGAAATTTATTTTAGAGAGAAATATATAAAACAAAACATGTAAAGCTCCGTTTAAATGGTGAAAATATCGTTTGGCGGAGTTTTTTTCAAAATAAAATGAGAACCCTTAAACGGATTCTCACATTTTTAAACTTGCGGATAAATATAAATTTTTTCAAAATCCTCTTTACAAAGCGGCATACTAAATAAATATCCCTGCAATAAATCTGCATTAAATTCTTTTAAGATATTCGCCTGTGCCTCGGTTTCGACGCCCTCAACGCAAATAATTCTGTCAATGCTTTGCGCAATTTTTATTATCGACGCAACGAACTCTTTCAAGAATTTATCGTTTTCGATATCGGAAACAAACGATTTATCTATTTTTATTTCGTCAACGGGCAAATCTCTGAAATATCCCAAAGAAGAATATCCGACACCGAAATCGTCGATAGCGACGCGGACTTCCCTTTCTCTTATCGCGTTCAAAATTTTGCTTGCTTTTTCAATATCCATAATCAAAGAATTTTCCGTTAATTCCAAAGTGATATTTTTTCCGCACAAATCAATATTTTCGATATGACTTATAAATGTGCTGAAGAAATCATCTTCGGCTAATTGATGCGGAGAAACATTTATGCTGACCGCAAAATTTTCATCTATCAAAACATTGTCATTCGTTTTTGCCAGTGAAATCCATTTTTTACATTGAGTCGTCGCTTCTTTATAAACCCATTCGCCGACTTTGTTCATAAGCCCCATTCGTTCCAAAATCGGAACAAAAATATTCGGCGGCACACCTTTATTTTCTTCGGAGTACCAACGCAACAAAACTTCTGCGCCGATACAAGTGTTTGTTTTTGTGCAAATAAGCGGGTGATAATTCAATGTGAAATTTTCCATGTTGTTATAAACACTTTTTCTTAAATCACGCTCCAAATACATTTTGTGTAGGTTTTCGTCCAAAAGACTTTGCTCAAAAATAAAATAATTATTTTTACCGCCCGATTTTAATTTTTTAAGTGAAATATCCGCACTTCTCAAAATATCATCGATGGTGCGTCCGTATTCGGGAAACTGGATTCCCGCGATGGAAACCGTAAAATCGTAAGTTTTATTATTAAAACAAATCGGCGTTTCATCAATCGTTTTAAATTTTTTAAGTTGTATCTGGCTGTTTTCTTCCGATAAATCCTTAAAAACTATGGCGAAAACATCATCACTGAAATGATGAATAACGTTATCGAAGATTAAATATTCTTTTAGACGTTGACTGAATGATTCCAAAAAGCAATCGCCCGCGGAATGTCCGAAAATATAATTAATATTACTGAAATTATCAATATCTATGAGGAATAAAAATCCTTTCGTACCTTTTTTCAAAATCTTTTCAAGATAAGTGTTAAATTCCACTCGGCGAGGAAATTTTGTAACCGAATTAACATTCGGATTCGGTATAAAATCTTCTCTTTCAATGAAATCGACTTTTGTTATCGTTCCGTAAATGCTGTGCGGTTCACCCAAATAATCAAAATGAATCCTGTTTCTTGTGGAAACCCAAGCGTAACTGTTATCCGTTAACCTAATTCGATAATCCAAAGATTTCGTTCCGTTATTTTCTATTACAAATCTATTTACGAAATCATCAAAAATAACCACATCGTCTTTATGAATAAAATCGTACCAAGAATTGAAACTGATAAAATCGTCTTCATGCGCTATGGCATTGATAATTTCGCCTTTAACAAATCCGGTTTTGTCGGAGATATTAAACGCAAAATTCCCATCCATCAAATCATTAACAAGCGTTTCCATTTTGCGCTCTTTGTCAATGTTTCTGACAGCAATTTCTATTAAAAGAGGAGTATTGTTATCATCATAAATAATGCGGCTTTGAGAATATACCCATTTAAACTCGTTATTTAAAAACAAAATTCTTAGCTTGATATCTTCATCTTCACAGTCATTTTCAGAAATCTTCTTCGAGAAAATATCAAAAGCGTCAAGGTCTTTATCATATACATACGGACGCAAGTCGGAAATACTGTTTAACGCCGACCTTTTTACGTTAATGACATCGAAAATATAATCCGGAAAATCAGTTTTTCCGCTCTTGCAGTCAACATAAATGTAAACCGGAGAATTTGGCGTTAATGAAGATTTTAATCTTTTATTTTTTAAAGCGGCAATTTTTTCTTGATAATTAATTTCCGTTGCTTCATGAAGATTAATATTATAACTGTATTTGTTTCTACCTGTTAATTTAGCTTGATAAAGTGCTTTGTCCGCGTATGAAAATGCGGCGTTTAAAGTCACATCTTTTTGCGGAACCAAAGAAACCAAACCGATACTCGCACTGACATATTTTGATGCTGAATTTAACGGATGCTCTATTTTCAAATCTTCAAGCGCGTTTAAAACTCTGGTTGCCAAGTTTTTGGCGTTAGTCAAATTAACATCGCTCAAAACTATAATAAACTCTTCGCCGCCGATTCTTGCGACGATATCATTTTTTCGTTTGAAAAGTTTTTGCAATGTTTGAGCGACGGCGTAAAGACATTCGTCACCTTTTGAATGTCCGAAAAAATCATTGTATTGTTTAAAATGGTCAAGGTCTAAAATCATAATTGTTATATACGTTTCCGTGCGGATACATTGACTCCATAATTGGTCTGCAAAAATATCATAAGCTCTTCGATTTTTTATTTTTGTTAAGCCGTCTGTCAATGACATTTTTTCTAATTTGTCGTTTAAGTAGTTTAATTTGTCGTTGGATTTCGCCATCTGTTCGGCAAAAACAGAAACTTTTTTACTGTTAATCAACAGCGTTACTTTTGAAGTAAAGTAGTAAAACGATAAAAGTATACCGAATAAAGAAATATAAAACGCGTATAACAAATCCCTCATCAATACGGAACTTTCGGTATGCACAAGGCAATTCGCACCAAAAATAACCATATTTAATAATAATAAATATGATAAGTAGGTGAATTTGACCGCAGGAAATAAGCTTATCGTGGCAACAACAAGCACAAAGTAAAAAAAGTGATAATTCCCCTCAAATCCGAAAGAATAAAAATAATACTGAAAGAGAATAAATATGGCTATCGAAAACAGCACAGAAAGATTTTTATTTCTGGGCAAAAATTTTTCTTTTGAATTGGACAAAAAAACATATCCCAGAGCGATATGAGTTACGGAAAGCAACATAAAAGAGCGTTGAACCGATAAATCTTGCGCCAACATAGCCGCCAAGATTTTGAAATTCACTAAAATTTCAAATATCAGAATAGCGGATAAAATAGGATAAATCCATTTGACGTTTGAATCTTGTAAAGATTCTTCTATATACCTAGAGTAAGAACTGTTTTTATATATTCGCATAACTTCTTTAAAAGAGTGACTGGGTAATTTTGTCGACGTAGTGCCTGAAGCAAAATAGTTCTTATCACCATTCATATTTTTTAACCCCCCATAAAAAACAGATGAAATAAAGCTTTCTTATTTAATATTTTGCTCTGCGAAATTTTCGAGAGCCAATCGGTAAAAATCAAAATAAAACTGTCTAGTCAAATCATCGGCATAAAAATAAAAAATCTTGATTAGAAAATATGTATTTTTAACAAAAAAAAATTGCACAAACAAATTTAAATTCGGCAAAATTTAAATTCATAATGTGCAACCTTGAAAATTCTTTGATACCGATACGATAAATATCGAAAACAAATCTCAATGTTTATGTATGAGTATATTCACGAAGCAAATTTATTAACAAAACACTCAAACCGACTGAGTTGTTTGAGTTAAATTTGAATCAACAAATCTTTCACTTCTTCCGGTACTTCTTCCGGCACTAAATTAATCGTAAAGATTATATCTAATTTTTTTTCATCTGACATTTTTTTGAATTTAGTAACGATTTTAACAAGTGCTTCGCCGTCAAAAGTTTTGATGACATTTCCGAGCCCGTCAATAAAAATTTCTTTTATATCTGAGTTTTGAGATAAGATTCCGTATATAAAACCGATTAATTCTCTATAATTTGAAAGCGGAAACTCGTTAGTAACCACAAAACGAATTTCACGGTCGAGGTCATACATGTGACGTGGGTCGTCATCTATAAAAACAACGTGCCCATCTGAAGATTTAGCCGTTTCATTAGCCATTTTAATAAGTGCTTTAGTCTTTCCTTGCCCTTTTTCAGAAGCTATAATTGATACCATAACACATTCCTCCTAAAGTTTATGATTGTTAGGTGTTAACATAACATTAGATTAATTCTATAAAGTATCTACACAAATTATTATACTATACAAAGTGCATTTCTGTAAAATCAAAATGAAATAATTTTTTAACAAAAAAGCAAAAGATATTTTATGAATGTTTTTCCAAATTATATAAAGTTCTTTTTATTTTTCGGATTTAGTTTTCAAAATCTTAAATTCATAAATTAAATATATTAATGATGATACTATTAAAATCACAGACAAAACAACCGAAACGGGAATATTCGTTGAGCCGATTAACAATTGGTCTGTCCGCATTGCTTCAATCCATGTGCGCCCTATGCCGTAACCCAAAAGATACAGCGCGATAATTTCCCCATCAAATTTTTTATATTTGCGACGTATTATAATAAGAATAAAAAATAAACACAAATTCCAAAATGATTCATATAAAAAAGTCGGGTGAACTTGAATAAATCGCTGTCCGCCGTCCGTAAATCGAATCATATCCTCCGATACAAACGACAAATTCGCATTCTCAAGCGACAATCGCATCGCAAACAAAGAATCCGTAGAGCCTCCGAAAACTTCCTTGTTAAAAAAATTTCCGCATCGCCCGATAACTTGACCTATCGCAATTGAGGGTGCTATTGTGTCAAAAAAAAGTTTTAAATTTAATTTTTTCTTTTTTGTATAGAAATATGCAACGGCGAATGCGGCGATAATTCCGCCGTAGAGTGCAAGTCCGCCCGTGCGGATATTAAAAATGCGCCATATATCATTTTTAAATTCTTCCCATCTGTAAATCACATAATACAATCTTGCACCGATAATCGCGGCGATAATCGCATAATTTAAATAATCAAAATAATTATCGGGGTCTTGCCCCGTCCTTTTTGCCTCTTTTACGGCAAGATAAAGACCCGTCAAAACTCCAGTTATAATTAAAATCGCATACCATTTTATTTCAAAACCGAAAATATTTATAAATGTATCTGATAAATGCTGAATTTCAATGTTTAAGTTTGGAAAAGAAACTTCCGGCATTTTACGCCTCCTCTAATTATTATAGTACTCTCGGAAAGTCATAACTCTTAATTTTGTCGAGTTTAAAAATTTAAAATATTTTTATTCCTCCATATTTTATGGATTTCATAAAGTAGGGAGCGGTCTTGACCGCTCCGTTATTCTGCGGAACGGTCAAGACCGTTCCCTACAAAACACTTTTGAGAATACTTATTTTAGAAAATACTTTCCGAATAATCAATTGTAATACCTAAAAATTAATTCGTTTGTACATTTTACGTTTAAAAAAGATTAATGTCAATTCGGAAACAAGTTGATTTTATTATTTTTAATGATAGAATATAGTTCAAATATCTAAAACTTATAGAATCGGGAGTAAAAATTAAATGGAAGCAAATCAAAGAGAACTTATTGTATTCGCTCTTACAGATATAATAAACGATAAAAAATATAACAATTTAGTTTTGAAAGACACATTAAAAAGGAACAACGCGCTTTCGCAAACGCAAAAAGGATTTATAACGGAGTGCGTCAACGGTACGCTCAGAAATCTTATTCATATAGATTACATAATAAATTTTTATTCAAAAACAAAAACGAATAAAATTAAGCCGTTTATATTAAATATATTGCGCTCAAGCGTTTATCAATTAAAATTTATGACTAAAGTCCCCCACTCCGCTGTTTGTAACGAAGCGGTGAAGATTACAAAAAAAATGGGATATAAAAATCTCGCACCTTTTGTTAACGGCGTTTTGAGAAATATCGCAAGAAACACACCTGAATTTGAACTGCCCGAAAAAGATACGGACATAAAAAAATATCTGAGTGTGAAATATTCTTTGCCGATTTGGTTGATTGACTACTGGCATCAAGGAAACAAAGAATTTGATTTTGATACCATAGAAAAAATCGGGATTTCAAAAAATCTTGCGCCGAGAATGAATATTTGCATAAACACGTTAAAAACTTCTAAAAGCGAACTTGCCGAGAAATTAAGCAAAGACGGAATTTTATTTGATGATACGGAAAATCTTTTGGAAAACTCCGCAAAAATCACAAAAACTTCCGACATCACAAAAACGGATTCTTTTAAAAACGGACTTTTTTATATTATGGACGAAGCGTCTATGCTTGCGGTTAATGCTTTAAACCTTGAGGAAAACAAAGTTTTGTTTGATGTTTGTGCCGCGCCTGGCGGGAAATCTTTTTATTCGTCAATCGTTATG
>JGI994J12354_10002243_pt1 | contig 18985 bp, 16 predicted proteins | sample IntmicLarv3ML3BL_FD_12354 | JGI IMG/M metagenome (IMG submission 12354)
CATTAGTAGGCGCAGCATTGGCAGCATTTGTGTATAAATTTATTTCAGCAGAATAGAGAATGAGAAAAGCCCCCTTTGATTGGAGAGAAAGTCTAATCAAGGGGGTTATTTCTATATTAAAATGTGTTATAATAAAAATAATATAAAAACGAAAAGATGAGAAAATAAGGAGGGTAGAGAAGATGGATAGTTGGAATCAGTTGATAAAAATGAGAATGTTTACGAATATAATTGCTGGTATTATATTATTTTTTGTATTAAAATTGTTATTTCAATGGCTATATGATTTACTTCGTATGAAAAGAATAAAGTTGGCGAATGAAGAAGTTAAGACTTTATTAAAGCCTTATGCTTCAAGCGGAAATTTTCCGTCACAGGAAACATTTCATGCGGCCATGGGCGCAGTTGCGAATGACCACCATGTAAATTATGAAGAGTTAAGTCCGCTTACATATTATTTTCAACAGTTTATAAAGGAAATACTAGAAGATAGTTATGTTCCGCTGGATAAAAAAGTGGAATATACCAATAATATTCACCAGCAAATACAAGTGTTTGAAGAAGAAGATGTGGACGATAAATGTTCTAGTTACACAAATCAGGCGAATGCGAAAGGCAATATATTTAGTCAAAATAATCAGTTGAATTTTAGCATTCTTATTTCCGGTTTTCTTGTATCAACAGTAGGATTTATGGTTGGTGCTTATCGGTTATATGAGAGTCTTGCAGTTTTTTTAGTAGTTTCTTTTACGGTTGCAATTTTTGCAGAAATATTTTTTAAAGATAAATTATATAAGAACTTGCCGCAATTTTTAACTTCATTAGGTGAAAAATTTCGTAGTTATCGAAAAAAGCGAGCAATAAGAAAAGAGCAAGAGGAAAAAGAGCGTGAACAACAGGCTATTGATCAAGAATGGCTACAATTAGAGGCTCAAAGAGCGGCACTAGAAGAACAGAAACAACAATTATCGGGCGAGCAAATGAAATTTCAAATAGAGCAAGAAATGCAAGCAGGACAAGAAATACAAACAGAGCAAGCATCACAGGAAGAAAATTCAGAAGCAGGGCAATGAAGGAGAAATTATGATTAAATTATTTGCGAGTGATTTAGACGGAACATTATTAAATATACATCATGCATTAGATATTCAAATTGTGAAAGCATTGGAAGAGGTGGTGGAAGCTGGTTATGCGTTTTCGGTAGCTACAGGCAGAAGTGTGGGCGGAATTAAAGTGAATCCGGAATTATGGGATTTGCCAATTTATTTAATCGCAATGAATGGAGCGTTAATTTTAGATAAAGAGAGGAAAATAGTACATATACAACCAATGGATAAAAGGGTGGTAACTGATATCACTGCAAAATTCCCGCGAAACTTTATGGAATACAGCACTGAGAATGAAGTGTTAGTGATGGCTAGCAAAGAAGCATATATGGAGAGTCTTGCGGGACATTCTGAAAATAGTTTAAGAAAAGTATTTTCCAAGAAAGCGATAGAAGCTTATGTACAACATTATAGATTTGGTTGTAGTGAGGAAGAGATTTTAAGCCAAACAATTCTAAAAATAAATTGTCGTGAAGACGATCCTAAGGAATATGAAAGAATTGAAAAATGCCTTGAAAAATGGGAAGATAAAGTGGTGAACGCTCCTTTTGAAGCACATTATTTTGAAATCACCAATAAGAGTGTAAATAAAGCGATGGGAATTATGCGTTTATTAGATATTTGTAAATTTTCAAAAGAAGAAGTCGCGGTATTTGGTGACGGCGGAAATGATATTGAGATGTTAAGGACATTTNCAAATTCTTTTGCGATGGAAAATGGTATAGAGGGTGCGAAAGAGGTTGCCAATACGATAATAAAAAGCAATGCAGAATATGGAGTGCTAGAGACAATGCGAAAAATAATGACAGAGCAAAAGAATTAAGAAGTATAATTTTTTGAAAGAATGGAGAAGACGGTATGAAACTTGTTGCTTTTGAACAAAATCGGATGCAAATGTTAGGTGTGTTCGATAACAGTGAGCGGAATATATATCCTTTAGGACAGTTTGGGATACAGGAAGTCAGTTTGAATATATTGATTAAGAATATGTCGGAAAATGAATGGAATGAGTTGGAAGAAAGAATAAAGGTAAAAGCTGCGTCAGGCCAAGTGGAGCAAGTGTCGTTAGAAACAGTGAAACTTATGGCTCCAATACCAGAACCGGCTCAAGATATTATTTGCTTGGGGATAAATTATATGGATCACGCAGAGGAATCAGCGAGATATAANAAAGAATCTTTTGATGGAACACGAGATTTCCCGGTGTATTTTTCCAAAAGAGTGAATCAAGCGGTTGCTCATGACACTCAGATTTCGTATCGGTCTGATATCGTGGATAGTTTGGATTATGAAGTGGAATTAGCCGTNATTATTGGAAAAGATGCGAAAAATGTGGCAAAAGAAGATGTTTATGATTATGTATTTGGTTATACTATAATAAATGATATGAGTGCCAGAAATATACAGACTAGGCATAAGCAATGGTATTTGGGGAAAAGTATGGATGATTTCACCCCCATGGGGCCATGTATTGTGACAAAGAATGAATTTTCAATACCACCATCATTGGATTTGTCGTCCAAAGTGAACGGGGAATTGCGTCAAAACAGCAATACGGATTTGCTGATTTTTTCGATAGAATATGTTATCGAAGAGTTAAGTCAGGTGATGACATTAAAAGCGGGAACAATTATATCAATGGGAACGCCGGCTGGAGTGGGAATGGGATTTGTACCGCCTAAGTTTTTAAAATCAGGCGATATTGTAGAATGCCAGATTGAAGGAATTGGGATTTTGAGAAACAGAATTGAAGAAAAACAGTGAAGATAGCAAGAGGGAGAAGTGAATGCGCAGACAAAAGGTGGAAGCCTACTTAGAAAAATTACAGTTAGAGAATCTAGTGATTTCTAGTGATATAGAAAAAATTAAAGATGTGTGTATATGTGAATTAACATATAATTCAAAAGAAGTGACAGAAGCGACTTTATTTGTGTGTAAAGGGGCAACATTTAAAAAATTATATTTGGAAGAAGCGGTTTTAAAAGGGGCGGCTTTGTATGTGAGTGAAAAAAAATATGATTTGAACGTTGATTTGCCATATATTATTGTAAAAGATATTCGAAAAGTGATGGCATTGTTAGCAGATTTATTCTATGATTCACCAGCCCAAAAGATAAATATGGTGGGCATAACAGGGACGAAAGGAAAAACGACTACGATAAATTATTTTAAGTCAATTATGGATGAATATTTATTCGCCCAAGGGAAGAAAGAAAGTGGAATTCTATCCACAATAGAAACTTATGATGGGAAAGATCGTTTTGCTTCTAGTTTGACCACTCCAGAGGCTCTTGAGGTGTACAAGCATATCAGAAATGCTGTAGACCATGACCTCATGTGCTTGGAGATGGAGGTTTCCAGTCAAGCATTAAAGTATGGAAGAGTGGAGGGTGTATTTTATGATATCGGTATCTTTACCAATATTTCTGAGGATCATATTAGCCCAACTGAACACAAGGATTTTGAAGATTATTTTCAAGCGAAATTAAGGATATTTGACCAGACAAAAGTAGCTGTGATTAACCGCAATGCGGATTGTTATGAGCAAATTAAAGAAGCGGCAAGCAAGTGTGAACGAGTGATTACTTTTGGACGAAATCCAGAATGTGATATTTATGGTTATAATATCAATCATGTCAACGATAAACTTCATTTTCAAGTGCGCACAAAAGACTTTGAACAAGAAATTGTGTTGAATATTCAAGGGGAAGTGAATGTGGAGAATGCGTTAGCGGCTATTGGAGCAGCGAGTGTATTAGGAATACCGCCGAATTATATTCAGTCAGGGCTTGAAAAAACATATATTCGTGGACGTATGGAAACATATGCAAATAGCGATAGAAGCATAGTGGCAATCGTGGATTATGCGCATAATAGACTGAGTTTTGAGAAGTTGTTTGCGCATGCTAAGGATTGTTATCCAGATTATCGAATTGTTTCTATTTTTGGCTGTCCAGGCGGTAAGGCTCATCATCGAAGAGAGGATTTAGGCAGCATTGCAGGTAAACATTCCGATATGATTTATATTGTGGCAGATGATCCAGATGGGGAGGATGTGTTTGATATTTCTAAGGAAATTGCAAGATATGTGGAAGCTGGCGGCTGTGCATATGAGATTATTGAGGATAGAGGCGTTGCGATAAAAAAGGCGATAGATAGTGCAGCCGAGCCCACCTTGATTTTGGTGGCAGGTAAAGGTCATGAAAAACGTCAAAAATATGGTGGGAAATATATAGAATGTTTGTCAGATAGTGAATATGTAGAATTATTTTTAAAATAATGAAATAAAATAAAGAAAAAGAGAAAGTGCTTCTTAGATGAATTGATGGATATCTAAGAGGTATTTTTTGTTGAATTGATTGCACCACGTTTACATAAATGCTATAATAAACGAGTTGTTGTAGTTGATTAGTGAGGCATAATCTGAAAGGAGATATAGAAGAAATGAATTTGATTAGATGTAATCATGCAGCTCTTGCATATGAAAATAAAATAGTAATCAGTGATTTGGATTTTGAGGTAAATGAAAGTGATTATTTATGTATTGTTGGTGAAAATGGTTCTGGAAAAAGCACGTTGATGAAAGGGCTGCTAGGGTTAAAGGAACCAGTGAGCGGAGAAATAGTGTTGAGTGCTGAATTGACAAGGAAAGAAATTGGTTATTTGCCCCAGCAAACAGAAGTGCAAAAGGATTTTCCCGCAAGTGTATATGAAGTGGTTTTATCAGGACGGTTAAATAGTTGTGGTTTGAGGCCTTTTTTCAATCTAACAGATAGAAAGATTGCTCAGAAAAACATGGAAAAATTAGGGATTAGTGATTTGAAGAAGAAATGCTATCGTGAACTTTCTGGCGGGCAGCAGCAAAGAGTTCTCTTAGCAAGGGCTTTATGTGCAACGAAGAAATTGTTGATTTTAGATGAGCCAGTATCAGGATTAGATCCGATTGTGACAAATGAGTTATATCAATTAATAGATAAAATTAATAAAGAAGAGAAGATAACGATTATTATGGTATCTCATGACATTCAAAGCGCCGTTAAATATGCAAGTCATATTTTGCATTTAAAAGGAAAGCAATTATATTTTGGAACGAAAGAAAAATATAGAAGCAGTGAGATGGCGAATCTTTTTTTAGGAGGGGTATAATATGTTTGAATTTATAGCGATGATTGAGAAGATGTTCACATATCCCTTTTTAGAAAGGGCGATTACTGTTGGTGTTTTGGTTTCCTTATGTGCTTCGTTGTTAGGCGTAAGTCTTGTTTTGAAAAGATACTCGATGATTGGTGATGGCTTATCCCATGTAGGTTTTGGAGCATTAGCGCTTGCAACTGCGATGAATGCAGCACCTTTAAGTGTAACTATTCCGGTTGTAATGTTAGCGGCCTTTTTATTGCTGCGTGTTAGCGAAAATAGTACGATTAAAGGTGATGCAGCGATAGCTTTGATATCGACGAGTTCTTTGGCGATAGGTATTCTGATTATTTCTATGACATCAGGAACAAATGCGGATGTATGTGATGCGATGTTTGGAAATATTCTAGCAGTGCATAGCAGGGATGTACGACTTAGCGTTATTTTATGTATAGTTGTATTAGTATTATTTGGAGTATTTTATAATAAAATATTTGCTGTTACATTTGATGAAACTTTTGCTCAAGCGACCGGTACAAAGACCAATGTATACAATACATTAATTGCATTATTAACTGCTTTAACGATAGTTTTAGGAATGAGATTGATGGGGGCAATGTTGATTTCTAGCTTGATTATTTTTCCGGCACTAACATCTATGCGGCTTTGTAAGACGTTTAAAACAGTAATCATAAGCTCGGCAATCATATCAGTTTTTTGTTTTTGGTGTGGAATGATTATTTCATATATGTATAATCTTCCTAGTGGAGCGAGTATAGTGGCTGCGAATATTGTTGTGTTTGTGATTTATTGGGTAATTGGTTTTATAAGAAAGAGAGGCTAGTATTTATGAAGAGAAGAACTTTATTTCAAAGAGCGTTTATCATGTCTTTATTTTTTAGTGTGATAATGCTAGTAGGTTGTGGAAAAGAGGAAGCGGCGGAAACAGAGTTGGTAATTAATCAATCTCAATTACAGTTGCAGACAAGGTCTGCGGAGATAAAAACAAATACGAATGATATTGTGGAAATAGAAGAGAGATTGTTTATGACTCAGATTTCAGATATTTATTATAATTTTGATGAATATGCCGAGAAAACGATAAAAGTAGAGGGGCTTTATGGAAAAGAAGAGTCAATGATTGATGGTTCTGCTTTGAATACAGTATTTCGTTACGGTCCAGGTTGTTGTGGAAATGACGGCTGGGGTGGATTTTATTTGATTTATGATGGGGAATATCCGGAATTAGATGATTGGATTGCAGTGACAGGAACTGTGGAAATGGAACACTCAGGACAATATACGATGATGTATCTAAGGGTTAGCAGTTTGGAGGTAAGGGAAGAAAGAGGTGCGGAGTATGTGGAGCGATAAGGTGGGTGGTTTGGAATAAGCCAATGCAAAAATGGAATATATTCTTGAGGTACTAAAAATATCTAGTGGCATGAGATATATTCCTTATTAATATAAGGGCAAAAGAGTAGGAGCATATAATGAATGCAGGTTATATCTATATACTAATTAATAATTCACTAAATGGTTTGATTAAAATTGGTAGTACAACTCTAGGTGCAAAGGAAAGAGCAAAACAACTCTCTTCACATACTGGAGTTCCGACGCCGTTTATTGTTGCTTATGAAATTTATGTAGAAGAGTGTACAAATTTTGAGAAGACAATACAAAATGAATTGTCTGAATTTAGAATTAATCAAAATAGAGAATTTTTTCAATATCCATTAAATAAAGCAATAGAATTAATATGTAAATTAAATGAAAGACAAAATACAAATTTCTTTGAAGCAATAGAAATAATGACACGTATAATAGAGAGATATGGTAATAATATTGATGCGTCTATAAGTTCGATGAGAATTTGTCAAGATGAAGAACGTGTTTATTTTGAGTTTACAAGGGATAAATATATAGCTAATTATTTAAAGAATCAAACCATCACAAGGACAGATTTGGGATTTATTGTTGAAGGATATGAGGAAAAAATGTTTAATTCTCAAGAACATATTAATACGAATGTTAGTAAATTTTTGGAGTTAGATGATTGGTCAATATATAACTGTATAGGGGAGATATTTATTGAGGAATGGAGCCCCAACATTAAATAATATAACTTCTAAATAAAAATCAATATGACTTTGGCAATTAACCGTAAAGCGATGGGTGAATATAGCATTATATGGATATGGAGTGGGATTTTCAGAAAAGGCTTATAGGCTCTGTTTTATCTAATGATTATAACATGGTTGTTTTGCTAGAAGCAATCAGTGAATAAAAAAATGGTGTGGGCAAAATTTGCTCACACTATTTTTTTGAAAAGCTATTTAATTAGTCTTTTGAACAAAGGCGTGTATATTGTAAATTTTCAAAAAGTTCTTTTTCAGTGGGGATACCTTTAACCGCACTGAACATTCCAATGATGCCGATTATCAGACCAAGAACTGTATTGGTGATAAAAGGTGTTCTTATATCAGGTTCAGCTAAGAAGGTAGGGATGTAGCTTAACGCCTCAGAAAATGTAAGAGATATTCCGAAATCATTCTTTAAAGTACTATAGATCGCAAAACCTAGGTAAGCGAATTGTGAAAGCACAATAGATAAAAGACTAAGAAGCATGATTACAATAGCCCATCCTTGCGTAATTCTCTTTCCCAATAATTTAAATCCGTAGATACCTAAGAATACAATTAGAAATCCAATCCATCCAACGAACCACCCCAAATAGGCAATTATCGTCCAAATAATTGTACCAATTAATATACCAATAATACCACCAATTAGTCCCATAAAAGGATTTATGGGTTGTTCAGCGGCTTGTCTAGCATTATTTACATGGTTAAGTAAGGCAGTATCATTTGTAATAATCTTATCCTTGCCTAATTGATAGAGTGAAAGTGCATCAGTAGAGCCGCTAAGCATACAGGATTGTTGGTAACCACTTGCTTGTAATTGTAGAGTAATATCGGCAATAATTTCTTGAATAACATTCTCAGATAGTTTTCTTTTCATAGAAAGAGTAATCCCATTTGGTGAAAGTGCATATGTAAATTGGCGATTATGTTTTTTCCTTAAACTATGTAAAAGACCATCTTTTTTTAATTGACGTGCGTCAACTCGAATGGCTAAAAATGCAGTAGTCATCTTGGTCTTAACATCCACGGAATAAACTACATAGTAACCATTCTCAATACTATATTCTTGTGTCATACGGTTCTCCTTTTGATAAATATAATTAAATTAAGAATAGCGTAAAATAGGACGATTGTCAATCAAAAATCGTAAGTGATATGAAAACAGAAAATTATATACAGAATAATTTATCTTATTAAGATTGTTCTTAAAAGTGATTTCATTTAAACTACATATATTTTATAAATTTATGTAAAGATAGTTTGGAGATAGGGAGGAGAATAACTAATATAAAAAAGATAGAAACAAAATATTATAAAAATGTTTTGTTGATATTCAAAATTAGTAATGGTATAATTCAAAGAAAATATATAAAGGTTATGTGAAGTAATTTAAGATATGAAAAAAAGGTTATTTCATTAGTAAATCAGCTTAAAGAGAAAATATTTTGGGAATGATGTGGTTATTTTGCATGAAATAGATATAAGAAGGAAGCAAGGGGGTTTTAAGGGCATATCTAAAACACAGCAGGTTGAGTTCTTTGATAGGTTAAGGATTTTATTTGAAAAGGATGCTCTTTTCAAGGTCGTTGCAGTATCGATTAATCTGGATGAATTGAGAAAAAATGTATTGCACCGGAGATACAAATGATATTTATTATATTGCGCTACAATTACTTATGGAAAATTATGCTCAGTTTCTAACAGTGAATAATGGGATTGGAACAGTGTATTTGGAAACAACAGATGTGGTGAATAATACAAAGTTACAAAATTTGTTTTATATGCTTAAAGCAAATGGAACGCTATTTATAAAAAAAGAATCTTTACAAAAAAGATTATCAACAATAAATTTTGCCATTAAGTCAGAAAATAATATTGGATTACAATTAGCAGACTTTATTCCAAATCCATTGGGGAGACAAGCATTGGGAATGAAACAAAAGCCATTTTCAATCTATGAGAGCATTTAGGAAAAGTTATATGATGGAAATGTTGGGCGAGATGCACGTTTTGGATTTAAAATAATAAAATAAAAAACTTGACAAAATTGGGAAACATGACATAGAATTAAAGCATAAGAAGAAATGCATAGCGTTTCTTTTTTTGCATTTTTTATAGGTATTAGCATATAATAATTATTATTCCAGATAAATTTAATATATTTTTAGAAGGAAATGAAAAAATAGACTGTATTATATAATTTTACAGTCTATTTTTTGTACCCATTAAATGTATTTTGATCACAGGTTATCGTGCTTCTGATATAGAGATAAAATTTTTGAAATTCTAATTTTGCAGTTTCATAAGGCATGACATACCTCAGATGTTCTTCTTAATTCATAAATTAGATACTGAAAATTCACTTTCAAAAAGTGAGAAAAGTGAACTTCATTTTTGAAATTGATGTTATATAGTTAGATAATGTAAGCGTGGTAACCAATTTGATGATGAAGAGGGATGTTTTCTTATGGAAAATGGTATATAATGAATTTAAGGACTAGGAAAAATTGAAAAAACAATACGTAATAGAAGAAGAGGTTTGAAATGACTAGATAGGGGACTTTCTGCTATATATTTTCGATTTTTACAGTTCGTGGTGATAGATTTTTTGCTTAAAGTGGAGTGTGTGAAAATGACTTTTATTCAGTTCTTCATTTGCGGAGTTATTTTGGTGGTGGTATTGTTAGGATTTATAGTTTTATGTTATATTTCCAAATAGCTACGCATTGCGCAGCGAATTAGGTTGGGCTCATTATCGTCAGTTTATGTGTACGGAGAATGAAAGCGCTAGGGATTTTTATTTAGAAGAATTTATAAAATCAAATTGGAGTACAAGGCAACTAGACAGATAAAAGCATTCCTTTTTCTATAAGAGATCCATATGTTTTAGAATTTTTTTGTTGCATTCAAATGATGATTTCTATGAAAATGATTTAGAACAAGTGTATAAATAGTAAAGCGTGAGGAGGAGAAGAAAAATAATATGTTGTAGCAGACCGAGACTCTTCAAATATTAGCTGATGTAGTTACACCAAATTCACACCATTTTCACATCAAAGTATAAAAAAATATGTAGAAATACATTAAAAACATGGTAAAATTGAAATGATAGAAAAATTTGAAAAAGTACGTCAATAAAGAGAGATAAAGGAGTTTGAATTCTATGATAAAAATAATGTTCGTCTGCTACGGCAATATATGCCGTTCCCCAATGGCAGAGTTCGTGTTTAAAGATTTGGTTTGGCAAAGAGGTTTACAAGAGCAATTTCATATCGCCTCTTCGGCAACAAGCAGGGAAGAAATAGGCAATCCAGTGCATTATGGAACGAAAAATAAATTAAAAGAATACGAAATAGCAACAGATGGGAAAACAGCAGTGCAGTTAATAAGAAGTGACTATACAAAGTATAATTATATCATTGGAATGGAAGAGCGAAATATAAAAGACATGAAGAAAATTCTAGGTGATGATAAAGAAAATAAGATTTTCCGTCTGCTAGATTTATCAGCTAGACCAAGAAATATTGCGGATCCATGGTATACAGGAGATTTCAACACGACTTATAGTGATATTTTGGAGGGGTGTGAAAAACTTTTGGAATATATAATGAGATAGAGAGTGTGGTATAATTGGAAAAGGAAAAGATGTTTAATGACAGAAAGATATAGCTAAGTGAAAGGGGAAATGATAAGAGTGAAAGTGATGAATGGACTAAAAGTAGAATCATATGTGAAAAATTATTTGGCGAATTATAGGAAAGAAAACCCGAGTGTATGGAGTGAAGAAGATGAGTATGTGGCGATAGGAGCAATACAGCTATTTGAAGTGACGGGACAAGAGTATTTAAAAGCGTTTGTATTAAATTGCGTGGATAAATATGTGACATCAATAGGAGAGGTTCGGAATGCAGATTTAACAATCGGGAGAGTACTTTTCTTTGCCTATGAACAGACAGGGGCAGAAAAGTATAAAAAGGCAATTCAATATTTAGAGACAAAGCTAGAAGAACAACAGTGGGAAAAAGGTCTTTTCTCAACCTTAGCTTTTTACATGATGTGTGAAACTAAATTGGGAAAAAAACAGGCATATAAGGATATTGTGGATTATTTCATGGAGATGAAAGAAGTGATAGATAAAAACGATATGAAATATTCTAAAATTAGTTTTTTTATGGCGGTTTTAGATACTTTGGAGGGTATGTCAGAACAAATATATGAATATTATCATGAGTTAAAGACAATGTTTAGAAATCTTTTGAAAAGTGGTGTGCCTTATGACGCGGATACTGAAGAACCATTTATTGTGGCTGCTACCATTTTAAGAGCTTGTAGAATGAAAGTTTTATTGACTGAGAAATATGAGCAAATGGCGGTGGACATTTTGGCAGAGGTTTCCGAAATGGAGTTGGCAAATTTGACGGCCAAAAGAAGTGGTAGCTTGATGATGGCTTATGCACAGTTGTTACAGATGAAATAAGATACTGTTAATGTGAGAAAGAGAATAAAGGGGTAAAACAAATGATACAAATGCAAATGATTTTTTCTTCCGCAAGAAGTGTTACTATTGAATTAATAGATATGGGCATTTATGAAATGAATACGATGTATGAAATTTTCATAGATGGGAGATTAGTAAAAAAGACAAACAAAATAGTAGAGAGCATCTATGGGTTAAAACCAGCCACTACTTATGAAATAACGCTTAAATATAAAGGCGAAGCCAGTAGTTTTGCGGTTACAACAAAAAAAGAGTATGTTACGTTAAATGTAAAAGATTTTGGGGCAAAAGGGGATGGTCAAAAAGATGATACAGGAGCAATACAGGCCGCAATTTTATCTTGTCCGGCAGACAGTCGGGTTTATATTCCACAGGGAACTTATAAAATAACCAGCTTATTTTTAAAAAGTAATCTCACATTGGAAATAGGTGAACAGGCGGTGCTTTCAGCGTTTACAGACCGCAGTAAATTCGCAATTTTGCCAGGGGTAATCCAGAACTATGAGGAAACGGAGGAATATAATCTTGGTTCGTGGGAGGGGAATCCCTTAGATACTTTTGCTAGTATTATTACAGGAATCAATGTGGAAAATGTGGTGATATGCGGACAGGGTATTATTGATGGCTGTACGGATTTTGATAACTGGTGGAAATATACAACAACAAAAGAAGGTGGTGCTTTTCGTCCCAGAATGATATTTTTGAATCATTGTAAAAATATTATACTACAAGGAATTACAGTACAAAATTCACCATCATGGAATATCCATCCTTATTTTACAAACCATTTTAAAGCGATAGATATTAAAGTATTAGGACCAGCGGACTCACGAAACACCGATGGCTTAGATCCAGAATCTTGTTATGATGTGGAAATTGTAGGGTGTTATTTTTCCGTTGGAGATGACTGTATTGCGATAAAGTCAGGAAAAATCTATATGGGAAAGAAACTCAAAACACCAACGAAGAAAGTTAGAATCCGTCAGACTTGTATGCGTGATGGACATGGTGCGATTACATTGGGAAGTGAAATTGCCGCTGGAGTAAATGATTTAAAGGTTGAGAATTGTCTGTTTTTACATACCGATAGAGGGCTTAGAATTAAGACTAGAAGAGGCAGAGGAAAAGATTCAGTATTGGATAAAATAGAGTTCAAAAATATTGTTATGGATCATGTAAAGGCTCCATTTGTTGCGAATAGTTTTTATTTTTGTGATCCGGATGGTCGTGGGGAATATGTTGGAACTTTAGAGGCGTTGCCGGTGGATGATAGAACTCCTGTATTGGGGAACTTTAAGTTTTCAAATATAGTTTGTACAAATTGTCATTTTACTGGTTCATATATACATGGACTACCAGAACAAAAGATAAAATCAATCGAGATGGAGAATGTGGATATTTCCTATTATGAGGAAGCCCAAACAGGCGTGGCAGCGATGATGTTAGCTTGTGAACCGACGAGCAAACAAGGGGTTTTCATTAATAATGTCGAACGAGTTATTCTTAAAAATGTAAGTGTTAGCGGTAATGAGGGAGAAGCTCTTTTATTAGATAATATAGAGGAATTAATTGTGGATTAGTTATGGAATATTTTAAAAAAGTTAAGGAATTGAATCAAGAGGAAAAAGTGATGAGTATCACTATTTTGACAGGAGACAATATTGGTGCGAAAGCCTTATGGAGTAAAGCAGGTTTCCTGTATAAGACCTGCGAACTTTTGAGCTGGGATTTATTGCAAAAAGAGTTGGATAAGGGTTTAAAGGATAGTTATGTTGAAATAGGAGATACTTGTTTCTTTTGTGAAGTCTTAGAGGGGCAGAAGAATTTAATTATATGCGGGGCAGGTCATATTTCCATGCCTCTCATTAGTATGGGGAAAATGCTTGGGTTTCATGTGACAGTAATTGATGATCGGATTCAGTTTGCCAATAATGCGAGAGCGGCTAAAGCAGATTCGGTGATTTGTGATAATTTTATAGATGGATTAAATCAGATTCCCAATAGTCAGAACAATTATTTTGTAATTGTTACACGAGGGCATAGGTATGATAGAGATTGCTTGATAAATATTTTGAAAAGGCCAAGTACTTATGTCGGAATGATTGGCAGTAGGAAACGAGTTAAGATAGTCAAGGATTCTGTTTTAGCAGAGGGGTTGGATAGGGAAATAGTAGAAAATATTCATTCCCCGATTGGCTTGAATATAGGTGCCGAAACTCCAGAGGAGATAGGAGTTGCAATTATAGCAGAAATTATACAAGTGAAGAATGAGGAAAAAGGAAAGGGCGGATTTACAAAAGAATTGTTAGCTGCTATATTAGAAGGAGAAAAAGCAGAAACGCCTAAAATGGCATTACTAACAATTATAAAAAGAAAAGGCTCGGCACCAAGAAGTGTAGGAACGAAAATGTTGGTATGGGAAGATGGCAATTTTTGGGGAACCATTGGAGGAGGCTGTGCTGAGGCGGAAGCATTTCAATGTGCTTTGTCCTGTATTAAGACAAAGAAATGTATACGAACAGAAGTGGATATGACAGGAAATTTCGCTGAAGAAGATGGCATGGTTTGTGGTGGGGTGATAGAAATATTCATTGAACCAACTAATGAGTAAGAAACAGGAGGTGTAATATATTTTGAAAACACTATTTTACAAGCTGCTATATGATAAGCGAATAAAGAGAAGTATAATCATTTTAGAAATGTTGTATAAAGCAAATAATGATATTGCTATCAAAGAATTAGAAGAACAATTAAGCAGTTCAAAGAAAACCATTCTGACGACGATAGATTATTTGAAAACATTGTTGCCTGCTGAATGTTCTCTATCTATAATAGAAAAAAGAGTACAGCTTCATAATGATAGTAAACAGACGATGGATAGGGCGATTATAGAGATAGCTAAACAAAGCATTTCTTTTCAAATATTAGAGCATGCTTTTTTGGATAAGCCGATGAATATTCATGAATTAGCAAAAAAAATGTTTGTTTCCGAATCGACGTTAAGAACTCGTATTAAGCATATGAATAAAACATTAGATATTTTTGATTGTCAATTATCATTTTATGATGTAAAACTACTCGGCGATGAAGTGAATATTCGTTATTTTGGGTACGCTTATTTTAGTGAATTTCAGAAATTACATATTTCAGTTGGTGAGAAGCAGCTAGAAGTTTGTCTGCAGGTTTATACAGGTGTAAAAAGAAGACTGCAACAATATGATGATAAATTAGAAGGCTATAGTTATCAGCAAATAATCAGATGGTTACTCCTTACAAAAGAACGCTTAGAAGTAAAAAAATACGTNAATATAGAATTAGGTTTCATAAAGCGAATCCAGAAGCAGTCAGCTTATAAGGTTTTTGAAATTGTGTATAGAACCGAAATTGCGAAGCACTGGGGAGTATCTGAACTTCCAAAAAGTGAAATTGTTTGGGCATATATAGTAAGCCTTCATACGATTATATATTCAAATGATGAAAAAAGAGTATTGCATTGTGCGAAAGAGAATAATCAATTACCAAAAGAAAAGATAGTTCTCCTTTTGGAAAAGATAATGGATATATTTTGTATTGCCCAAGAGGATAAAAAAGAATTTTTGGCTTTACATATGGCTTATTTGGTGAACCTATCTTTGTTGACAGAATTATCACCCATATTTCAATTAGGGTCTTCTAAGGTAAAAGACTATATTATAAACAATCTGGAAAGCCTTTATAATATATGGTATGAATGCTTGATAAATGTGAATAAAGAAGATTTATTTTTAATATATAACATACAAAGCATGTCGGCACAGTTGGCAATGATTTCAAGTCAATTTATTTATGAACAAAAAGTACAGGCAAAAAAAGTTTTATATTCTTTTGAAGGTGAGGCGGGATTAGTCGCATATTTGGAGGCATTGGCAAAAACCGTGTTGCCTAAGGGGATAGAGGGAATATTTGTATATAGTGAGCCGATAACGGCCGCATTGATAGAACAAATTCAGCCGGATATTGTAGTCTATAATTATGAGATGAAAGAGGAAATTATAGGCTGTAAAATATTTAGACTGTCGTACATTCCGCAAAATAAAGAATGGACATATTTAAAAAGAGCAATTATTAACTTAAACAATGATTATTTGAAGCATGTAAAAGAGTAGAATTTTGGAAATTTCTAAAAAGATGAAAAAATAAACCTAGAATCAAAAACCTCAATGTTATAACATACATATTAAAGAGGAGGGGTTTAATTGTTTCGAATAAAAGGTATTAAACATTTGTTTATATTGCTCANATTAATAGGTGTCATCTTTGGAAAAATGGAGATGGTACATGCAGACGAAGCGTTAAGTGTTTCATCTACCATTGATGATGAGCAGGTTTATGTCAACACAAATGTTTTAAGTATTACGATTAAAGGGGAATTACTATTTGCTGAAGGGGATATGTTTATTGTAGAATTTCCAGAGAATATAGATATTTCAACAGTTATAGAATACAATGAAAATTGGTTTACTTATTTGGAAAGAGAAGATGATATTTCCAATAGAACGATTAAGTATAGATGTAAGTGGCTTGGAGAAGAGCCATATCCGTTAGAATTAACACTTTTGTTTAATACAAAGAATGAAGATGGTCACGGGGAAATAAATGTATTTTTTCAGCCTAAAGAAGGTGAAAAGACTTTGCTTGAGGGCGGAAATATACAGGTGGCAAGTCGATATTATGTATATCAAGCGACTGGTGACTTTAGGGTAATGTTGTTAAGTGGGTTAAATTATGAGATCCCCGTGTATATAGAGTATTTACGCAATAGAGATGAAGAACATAAGAATAATTTCATTTCATCAGACACTGATAATGAATATGGTGATATGAAAGAATTTCATGGAATATTTAGTTTTACTAAAAATCCACAACATATATTTGTTGCTTATATTACACCACAAAACGGGTTAAATGGTACGGATTTTGAAAATATTCGTAAAGATCCAAAACTGACCCTTACATCGAATCAGCCGATTGACCTGGAGTCTATAGTTGTAATCAGTCAAAATGCGAATTCTGCAATGACAGTGATAGAGCCAACCTCATATGAGGTCTTTTCTTTTGGGGATAATCATTCTGTAATAATAGAATTACCAGATTGTGATGTTTTCGAATATCAGGTTGTGTTTAGAACTGGTGGCGAAAATATGGCACGAGATGCTGTGTCACGCGTGTCTATGGAATATGAAGATGCGAATGCGGACGGGGTGCCAATAATAAGTCAGGGGGACCCGCAAACAACGGGAAGATTTAGCTCTTCGATGGAGAATATTGCTCCTTGGTTTATAGGTATAAAAGATGTATATGTTTTTGAACTTTCTCAAATTAAAGATTTATCAGATGAAGAGTTGAAAGCATTATTATTGGATGGTGTTATAGCAGAGGATATAGAAGATGGAATTATAACTGACATTGAGGTGACCATTGAGGGGGAAGGACATCCACAGGATTCAGTTGGCACATATAAAGTAATATATTTTGTTGAGGATTCGGATGGGGCTCAAAGAGAAGAAGTAGTAAAGTTGATTATCAAGGATTCTACAGTTGAAGCGGAGTTGACAATTGCGAAAGTGGTAACTGGAGATTTTGGAAATAAGATGCTACCATTTGATTTTTCCATAGTATTTAAGAATATAGATACTGGTACTTTTTATACAGATGAAATACCATATGTAATTTATCGAGCGGATGGTTCTTGGGAGAACGCTGTTTTTAAAGATGGAGAAAGTTATAGCTTTAAATTAGCGCATGGAGAGCGGATTGTCTTAACTGTTACGGCCGCCGCTGCCATTTCATATGAGATTAAAGAAGTTCTGGTTGATGGGTATTGGATAGAGACAGAAAAAGAGGAAGTGTTATTGTCATCAGTTTCAGTGAGAGTTGAGGGTACAGGTGAAGTTGTGAATGGAGAATTAACCAATCTTATTTCTCAAAGCACGATAATATATGATAATTATAGGGAATTGGTGCCTCAAACAGCGGTGAATATTTCAGACACTTCATTTGGAATTATGATTTTTATAATTATATGTTTCGGTATGATGTATATATTTTGTCGAAGAAAATATGATACTAAAATGAACTAATTCTAAAGTTGCGGGAAGCATAGAAAAGAAGAACGTCATCTATGGGGAGAAATATAAGGCTAATTGAAGAGAACAATAGAGAATAATAGAGATATGCATTATGCCAAGATGGTTATATGCATATCTTTTTTTGATATCTCTAAATAGGCTGATTTGAAAAAAAAATGTTGCAAATGATTTTGAAATATGATATATTGAAAAAATAAAACACAACAAATTGTCTAAGGAAGAAAAGCGAAAAATCTAAGAGTATCTGTAGAATAGTTCTTTAATGAATCATGTAGTAATTCTAAGCAAATTTTCCAAGATTAAAAAATAAGAAAGTGTTAGGGGGGATTATAAAAGAGAAGTGATTTCTCTTTGAACATGTGTTATAAGGCGAATAATAACCGTAGCAGGTATTTTTGCAAAAGTTATTTGAAAGCTTAAACTCAGAAGCTGTTAAAAAAATCAAATAAAGAATTAGATTAAAGAAAGTCTACGGCGTTGTGAATACGGCGATAAAAAAAGTACAATAGATAGTGAAGATAAGGCACCAGTTGCGGCGTCACTATGTATGGAAGTGATTTGGGGTAATCAACTTTTGCAGGGTAATATTAAAAGCATAAATAAAAAGAGAGAAAAAAATTAATATATAATGACCGTTATAGCTTGCAGCATCCGGTTTTAATTGACTAAATGAACAAAAAAAGATAAAATCATAATATGATAACTCAGTAAGGGGATGGATGAAGATGAAAAAAAGATATCGAATTATATATGTACTACTAATGGTGTTGATAATAGTAAATATAATGACTGGATGTAATAAAAAAGAGGTTGCGGCCGAAACAGAGACGGTAACAGAAAGTGAATTGGAAACTGAAGAAGAAAGTGAAACAGAGAGCGAGACGGAAAGTAGAACAAAGGCAGAAACGGAAAGTGAAGCAGGGGCAGAAGTAAAATTTTCTAAAGAACAAAGATATGTGATGGATTTGTTTAATC
>JGI994J12354_10002244_pt1 | contig 18981 bp, 16 predicted proteins | sample IntmicLarv3ML3BL_FD_12354 | JGI IMG/M metagenome (IMG submission 12354)
CATATGATTATAATATTAAATTCCGTATAATCAATACTCACTTCTAGTTGACTTTTATTTATCATACAAATGATTATAATATTAAATTCCGTATAATCAACACTCACTTCTAGTTGACTTTTATTTATCATACAAATGATTATAATATTAAATTCTGTATAACCAATACTCACTTCTAATTGATTTTTATTTATTATACAAACGATTAAAAACAGTAATAAATAGATATTTTACAACAAAAAGTACAACATATATAGCACACAAGTGTACTCTTATCAATAATTTACAGTACTATATATTAATAACAATGAGAAAATTAATATAATATTAGTATCCAATAAAACATAGAAAAAGAGTAGAGCACTGAAACCAATATCAATGTTTCTAAGCGTTCTACTCTTTTATTGCTATCATTTTCCATATACTACCTATTTCATATCTTTAAAACTAATTCCACCCCGTAATCTTATCAATTTCTCTAAGTTCATTTTCACTAAATTCTATATGATTTAAAATACCAATATTCTCTATTATCTGTTCTGGCTTCGATGCACCTATAAGTACACTTGTAACAGCGCCATCTCTAAGTACCCAACTAAGTGCCATTTGCGCCAAAGTCTGCCCTCTGTCATTCGCAAGTTTGTTTAAAGCCCTTGACATCTCTATCTTTTCGGGAGTTATCGAACTTTCATTTAAAAATCTTCCTGAAGTCTTAACTCTGCTGTCCTCTGGAATACCACTTAAATACTTATCAGTAAGTAAACCTTGTGCAAGAGGACTAAATGCTATCAATCCGCAGCCATTTTCTACCGCAAATTCTTTTAGTTTATCCACTTCGATTTTTCTTTCATATATAGAATATTTTACTTGATTTATTACAAACGGACACTTTAAATCTTTTAATATTTCCATTGCTTTCATGGTAGTTTCTCTATCATAATTAGATATTCCTGCATAAAGTGCCTTACCGCTCTTAACTGCACTATCCAAAGCCCCCATAGTTTCTTCTAATGGTGTGTTTGGATCCATTCTGTGATGATAAAATATATCTACATAGTCTATATCCATCCTCTTTAAACTCTGGTCAAGGCTTGAAAGTAAATATTTACGGCTTCCCCAATCACCATAAGGGCCAGCATTCATAAAATATCCTGCCTTAGTACTTATAATCAAATCATCTCTATATGAACACATTTCCTCATTTAAAATCTTACCAAAATTCTGTTCAGCACTTCCTTGTACCGGTCCGTAATTATTTGCAAGATCAAAGTGTGTAATGCCTGTATCAAATGCAGTAAAACACATAGCTTTCATATTCTCATAATTATCATTGCTTCCAAAATTGTGCCAAAGTCCCAATGATACTCCTGGAAGTAGTAAACCACTCTTACCACTCCTAAAATACTTCATATTATCATAACGAGTTTCTGATGCTTTATATCCCATAACACTCCATTCTGCTGATTTTTACAGCTACATTAAAATATATAAATTGTTTTAGCTAATTTAGTTAATATAGTTACTTTTATTCATTCTGCTTATTCAGCTAATAATTACTTTTATTAATATATTAATAATCAAAGACATAATTATTAATTAATTTAATACTATAATTATCATAAATATTAATAAATATCAACTAATTAATTTTATTTTTTCATTTATTTAGATACATACTATATTTAATTCTTAATCCTGTCTATCTTTACTATATGTTAAAATATGCTAATCACAAAATCTTCCATCACACTGTATACATACATCTTTCTTTACTATATATTAAAACAGGTTCCTCCAATAAACTCCCTAAGTATAGAATTAGCTGGTATATTTTCACTTGGCATAGGCAAAACATAATCAAGGAATTTTAACATTCTTTTGGCTTCCTGATATTCTGGTGTATCCCTTTGCACTCTAAATAATAATGGTTCAACATATGGCTTTAATACTGCAAGTTCATATATTAGAGCTGAATTAAACATAATATCAGCTTCTTCTTGGAATGGAAAAATATTTTTTTCTTCTCCTCTTCTAACTGATGGCCACATATTTATAGTTTGAGCTGCATCTACTCCCCTAGTTCTAGAATCTCTAAGCATACGCCTTAAAAGCCTGCTGTCTGTTGTAGAAATATGGTTATGCTCATCAATATTTAACTGAGTTAATGCACTAAGATAAATCTTAAACTTCGCTGCCGATGATACCTTATCTGCAAGTTTAGGATTAAGGCCATGTATTCCCTCAATAATTAATACATCTTCCGCTCCTAATGTAACTTCATGATTTCTATATTCACGTTTTCCAGTTTTAAAATTATATGTTGGAATATTTACTGTTTCCCCTCGCAAAAGAGCTTCCATATCGTGATTAAACTGTGCTACATCTATTGCTTCAAGACATTCATAATCATAATCACCATTTTCATCTTTTGGTGTATCTGTCCTATTTACAAAATAATCATCCATAGCAATAGGATGCGGCTTTAAACCATGTGCTAAAAGTTCTATAGACATTCTATGTGAAAATGTGGTTTTTCCTGAAGATGACGGACCTGCTATCATAATAAGTTTCTTTTCACTGTCTTTAACAAAAGTTTCTGCTATTCCTGCAAGCTGATTTTCATGAACCGCCTCCTGTATAAGTACTAATTCATTAATATTCCCTTTTACTATCCTATCATTAAGCGAACCTATATCAGGAATTTCTAATGCAGCATAAAAATCTGATGATTTTTTTAATACTTCATATAATTTATGCTGTGGTTCAAATGGCGGTACTACTGTAGGTTCAGCAAACACTGGTAATTGTATTACAAAACCCTCTCTATACATATGAAGTTCAAAATACTTAACATAACTGCAATTTGGACACATATAACCATAGTAATAATCTTCAAAATCATTAATCCTATATAAATTCACCTTAGATACACGCCTATAGTTAAAAAGTTTCTCTTTATCATACATTCCATAAGCCCTAAATCTCTCTATAGCTTCTTCTGTATCTATATTCACTTTATTGATTGGCAATGCAAGTGACACCATTTCTCTCATACGTACAGCAATTTTTTCTAATAATTCCTCAGTAAAATCAATTTTAATTTTAGGTCGTATAAAAAAACCTTTACTAAGCGAACAGTCTAATGTCACCTTTTCGATATTTTTACTGCCTACAATATCATAAAACGCTTTCATAAGAATAAATACTGCACTTTTTTGATATGCAGAATGCCCTGCTTTCATATCGGTTGTAACAAAAGTTATATCCTTACCTGATATAGCTTTCTTATTTAACTCACTTAATTTGCCACTCTCATTAACTAAGACTATATCATTTTTATATTCTTTAGCATACTCTTTAGCTATATCATAATATGTTGTGCTTTCTTCATAAGTCTTTTTTATTCCATTAATATTCAATTCAATCATATTAGCACCTACCTTATTTGCATTGGATTTTTATATGTTTCTATCTTTATAGTAACTGTATCTGATAAACTTAATTTTAAATATTTATTCAAATAATTACAAAATCCATACTCCATTCCATAATGCCCCGCATCTATAATAGTCAAGCCCTCTGCTGCCGCATCAATTCCCTCATGATGAGTTATATCTCCAGTTACATAAACATCTGCCCCCATAGCTATAACTGTTCCTATTTGTGAACGCCCTGAGCCTGGAAGTATAGCTACTGTTTTAACATTACACTCACTTTGATTGCTATAAACTGTAACTTTATCTATACCTAAACTTTCCTTAATATTTTCTATAAATTCTGCCAACGATATTTGTTTCTCAATCATTCCAATTCTTCCAATTCCGCAAAGCATTCCTTCATATTCCTTTTTGTCTGTAATAGGTTCAGAACTAATTAGTCCTAATTTATCAGCCACTACATTTCCCATTCCAAGAGGAGCTGTATCAAAATTGGTATGCATAGCATAATATACTATATCATGTTTAATAAGTTCTAATACTCTCCTGCTAATAATATTTTCATCTGTAATTCGCTTTAAACCATTAAATATTAGAGGATGATGACTAATAATCATGTCAGCTCCAAATTTTATTGCTTCTTCTAAAATTTCATCCGTTAAATCTACAGTGATATAAATATTATTTATATCTTTTTCAGAACTTCCTACCAATAATCCTACATTATCCCATTCACAAGCCAATTCTTCTGGTGCTAACCTATTTAATATTTTTACAATCTCTTTATATTTCATTATAAATCTCCTTTATAAGTGAAAGTTTTTCCTGTATTTCTATAATCCTTTTCTGTGTATATAATTTTTTGTTTATTTTCTCACCATTTTGTTCACCAGATATGCTATTTACTTGATTGATTATATTATTCTCCTTATTGGCAGTACCTATATAATTAATTTCATTACTATCTATCTTCCTATGTATATTGCCCTCCTCTCTTTCTAATAAACATTCTCTTTGTATACGCTCTATAATTGTTTTATAATGCTTTATTTCTTTTTGCAAATATCTATGCATTATTTCTGGCGTACAATTTAATTTAGGCTTACCATATATAGTTTCTGCCTTTGTATAAGAGCTTTCATTGCCCCTAACAGCATGTATAACTGTATAATATTTTCCTTCATCATAAACGGTCATTTCCTTATCTATAGTAAATCTATTTTCTCTGATAAGTTCTCTAACCTTAAATATCTCTGATTGCGGTGACAATACTAATTCTGATATATCCTTAAGAATTTCACTTCCAGCCTTTAGTATATCAGCAATAAGTTCTCCGCCCATTCCTGATATCAAAATAGAATCAACTTCTCTTGTGCTAAGTGCCATCATTCCATTACTAAGTCTTATTTCTATTTTATCTGTAAGTTCATTTTCTAAAATATTCTTTTTAGCTCTTTCTAATGGTCCTTTTCCTATATCCATTGCAATTACAAATGGAGCAATTCCTCTTTGTATAAGTGATATAGGTACATAACCATGATCTGTTCCTATATCTGCCACTCTATTGCCTATATTAACCATTGATACTACTGCCAACAACCTTTTTGATATTTTTATTTTATTTTTCATTTATTCTAAATAATCCTTTAATTATTTACTTCAGCCTATATTTCTAGGTTTTTAAAGTATCTGCTTATATCTTCTTTTTAATTGAAATTTATAAATGTTCTAAATAGTTATTATATTAACATCAGTATTTAATTCAACTTAATTTTCAATTTAGTAAGATTTTCTTTTTCATTTATAATTTCTTGCAATTCTGATAAGTCTTTTATCGTTTGGCTTTTATATTCTAAGTAGCTTTTTTTAATACGAATTATAGTTTCCTCACAAGCCTTTATCTGTTCTTCATTTGATAAGTCCACCTGTAATTTAGCATTAAATAAAGAGGCTACAACCTTGTGATTTTCTTCTTCATCTATAAACTTATTAATTATTGAAGCTGGATTTAGCGTTCCTGCTCTATGCTGTTTGAAAACCATATCAGCAACTTTAATATAAAGCGGCTCTACAAACATTTCTGGTGAAATTATATTATCAATTTTTCCAAGCAATTTATTATCTTCAATAATCCAAGTAATAAGCAATCTCCTAGACGGATTCATTGCATCTTCTTTTTTATTAATTCCTTTATTAGCTTGTTTGATTTGTGACTTTTCTTTCTCTTTGTACCTATCCCCGCTGCCGCCTGCAACTGCTCCAATTCTATTTACTAATTGCAATAAATTGTCGTATGAAATCAATAATTCTCTGGCCGCAGCCTCCACATAGTTAGAACGTTCTATAGGTTCATCAAATTCTAATATCCTGCGAGCTACACTATTATAAAAATCAGTCTTTTGCTTAGGGTCCTCCATGTCATAATTAAGTTTCATAAGCATAATCTCATAAATAAAACTATTTGAGGCTAATGCAATTCTTTTTTCAAAGGCTTCTTTACCTTCTTTTTTTATAAATTCATCAGGATCTTTATGTGGTTTCATATTTAAAACTTTAACTGATATGCCTGCACTAGATAATATAGGTATAGCTCTAAGTGCCGCATTCATTCCTGCATTGTCATTATCATAAGTAAGTATTACTTCTTCTGTATATCTTTTTAATAAATTAGCCTGTAAGGCAGTAAATGCAGTTCCAAGTGAAGCTACTGCATTAGTAAATCCAGCTTGATGAAGTGCTATAACATCCATATATCCTTCACATATCAGCATATATTTTTCACGTGATTTTCTGGCATAGTTTAATCCATATAAATTTCTACTTTTATCAAATATTTTAGTTTCTGGTGAGTTAAGATACTTTGGACTTCCCTCACCCATAACTCTGCCTCCAAAAGCTATTGCTTTATTATTAATATCAAATATAGGAAACATAACTCTATTCCAAAATCTATCAAAACCGCCTTTTTCATCTAACTTTACTAATCCGCTCTCTTTAAGTAAATCATCAGAGTATCCCTTGGCTTTTAGTACTTTATAAAGTTCACTGCCATACTGACTGGCATAGCCTAAACCAAATTGTTTTATAGTATTATCGCTAAGTCCTCTGCTTACAAGATACTTATATCCAAGTCCTCCTGTATGTAACTTTATTTGGTTATAATAATGATTAGCAGCAATCTTATGCATTTCCAATAATGCTGTTTTTATATCTGCATTTCTTCTTAATGTTTCATTGCTTTGTCCTTCTGGGAGCACTAAGCCTGCCTTTGAAGCCAAAAATTCTATTGTTTCTATAAAGGTATAATTTTCATATTCCATTAAAAATGTAATAACATTACCGCCCACATGACACCCAAAACAATAATACATCTGCCTATCTTGAGAAACTGAAAATGATGGAGATTTTTCATTATGAAAAGGACAAAGCCCAACATGGTTGCTGCCTTGTTTCTTTAGATTTATATATTCAGATACTATATCTAATACATCATTTCTAGTTATGACTTCTTCAACAAAATCATCAGAGTAAAACATTAAAATCTCCTTCTTTCATTTTTAATTTATTAGGCGTTTACAAAACACCAAAAACCACATTTTGCAGTGTTTTTATCTTTCGTTTATATCTATGATTACATTTATATTTACCATTATTTATACTATCCATGCTTTTGGCACAAATAATTCTTCAAATTTATTAATAGCATAACTATCAGTCATTCCAGCAATATAATCACAAACTATTCTTTCCAAACTTTCACCATGATGTTCCATCATACATAGATATTCTTTTGGCAATTCATCTTTATTTTTTAAATAATATTCATATAAAAATCTTATCAAATCCTGAGCTTTTTTATCCTGACTTTTTGAAACAAGACTATTATAAACATTTTCAAACATAAACTTTCTAAGGCCTTTCATTGCTGCCCCAATATTCTCAGACATTATAATATCAGGTTTTCCCATGCTATTACTTATAATATCTTGTATAAGTATGTCAAGCCTTTCTCTAAGAGTTTTACCTAATACACTGCTGTATTCATAAGGAATATCTTCTTCTTTTAATATTTCTGCTCTTATTGAATCATCAATATCATGATTAATATACGCTATTTTATCTGAAAGTCTAACTATTTTTCCTTCAAGCGTCATCGGATTTCCTGATGTCCTATGATTTAATATTCCATCTCTAGTTTCTACTGTTAGATTAAGTCCTTTACCGTCTTTTTCAATTTTCTCTACTATACGCACACTTTGTTTATAGTGAGAAAATCCCTCTTTTGCTATTTCATTTAAAACATCTTCACCAGCATGACCAAAAGGTGTATGTCCTAAGTCATGCCCAAGTGCTATAGCTTCCACCAAATCTTCATTCATTCTAAGTGCCTTAGCCATAGTTCTAGCTATTTGAGATACCTCTAATGTATGGGTAAGTCTGGTTCTATAATGATCTCCTTTTGGCGCCAAAAAAACTTGTGTTTTTAACTTCAGCCTCCTAAATGCCTTTGAATGAAGTATTCTATCTCTATCTCTTTGATATACTGGTCTTATACTGCAAGGTTTTTCTATTTTATCTCTTCCCTTGGATTTTACGCTAAATGATGCATAAGGACTTAAATATTCATTTTCCCACTGTTCTATAGACTCTCTTACTGAATTCATAAAAACACCTCCTGCAATATCGCTTGCAAATCAATATCCATCAAATGTACTAATATAAATTATAACATAATTTTAGGTTATTTCCTACGATTAAAAGGAATTACAATATTATTTATAAAATATGATATCTTATTTAAGTATGTACACATATATAACAAGTATATGAGTTTTTATTATTGTTATATGAGTGAATATATATAATTTAAGTACACAAAAAATGGAGCATATTACAAAAAAGTAATATACTCCATTTTATATAAATTTAACTTTATTAAATTACTGACCTATCTGTCTTGCAACTTCTTCTGCAAAGTTTTCTTCTTTTTTCTCAATGCCTTCGCCTGTTTCAAAACGGATAAAGCTCTTTATAGTAATAGTTCCGCCAACTTCCTTAGCGATACTTTCAATATATGAAGCTACTGTAAAGTCACCGTCTTTAACATAAGCCTGTTCAATAAGACAATATTCTTTAAGCTGTTTGCTTAGACGACCTTCTATCATCTTTTCAATAATACTATCTGGTTTGTTAGGCTCGTTATTTTTAGCCTGAGTTTTAAGAATTTCAGTTTCATGGTCAATAAATTCCTGTGAAACTTCATCTCTGTATATATATTTAGGTGAAAGTGCCGCTATCTGCATAGCTACATTCCTTAAAGCTTCCTTAACAGTATCATTAACAACATCTGTTTCAGCAACTACAAGAACACCAATTCTTCCGCCGCCATGTATATAATCAACTACACAACCTTCTGTTTCAACTTTTTCAAATCTTCTGATAGAAAGATTTTCGCCAATAACTGCAATTTTGCTTGAAAGTTCTTCAGCTACAGTCTTAGTTGTATCTTTCGCCCATGCCTCTGTAAGAAAAGTATCTACATCTGCTGCACTTGTACTAATAACTTGAGCTGCAACATCTGCAACATATTCTTGAAAAAGTGCATTTTTTGCTACAAAATCAGTTTCACTGTTTACTTCAACAATAACTGCTTTTTTATCATCAACAACAAGAGTCTGAACAACACCTTCTGCCGCTACTCTTCCTGCTTTTTTACCTGCTGCCGCAAGTCCTTTTTCTCTAAGGAACTCAATCGCTTTTTCCATGTTTCCATCTGTATTTGCAAGAGCTTTCTTACAATCCATCATTCCTGCTCCAGTTAATTCTCTTAACTCTTTTACCATTCCTGCTGTTACTGCCATCTTAGTTTCCTCCATATTAAATTTAAACTATTAAAAATTATTCTGCTGCTACTTCTTCAATATCTGTAGCTTCTGCATTTGCACCGCCAAAAGAGTCAGATGTAAATTCTTCACCCTGTTTAGCTTCAATTACTGCATCTGCCATTTTAGAAACAATTAATTTAACAGCTCTGATAGCATCATCATTACCAGGAATTACATAATCAAGTTCTTCTGGATCACAGTTTGTATCTGCAATACCAACAAGAGGAATACCAAGAGTGTGTGCCTCTTGAATACAAATTCTTTCTTTCTTAGGGTCTACAATAAAGATAACATCTGGAATCTTCTTCATATCTTTAATACCGCCAAGATTTTTCTCTAATTTTTCTAATTCTTTCTTTAATTCAATAACTTCTTTTTTAGGTAATACTTCAAAAGTTCCATTTTCTTGCATATTTTCGATTTCTCTAAGTCTTGCAATTCTTGATTGAATAGTTTTGAAGTTAGTAAGCATACCACCTAACCATCTCTGATTTACATAGAACATTCCACATCTTTCAGCTTCTGACTGAATAGCATCTTGTGCTTGTTTTTTAGTTCCTACAAATAAAACTGTACCGCCTTCGGCTGCTACATCTGAAATAGCTTTGTAAGCCTGATCAACCATGCCTACTGATTTTTGAAGGTCAATAATATAAATACCATTTCTCTCTGTATAAATATAAGGAGCCATTTTAGGGTTCCATCTTCTTGTTTGGTGTCCAAAGTGTACACCTGCTTCAAGTAACTGTTTCATTGAAATAACGCTCATTTTTAAATCCTCCATTTGGTTTTATCTTCCGTATGTTTTAACATTAATAAAGACCAAAATATCTTTCGGCACCACTTATTAATTACACATACGTGCTTTTTGCCTTGCTATTATAGCATGTTTATAGCTGTATATCAAGTTTTTTTATATTTTTGCTAGGATTATCTTTATAACATTTGATAATATATTAATATAATGTTTTTTATTTTACACATTTTAGTTTTATTGCATAGTTTTTCATTTATTAATATTCTACTGCATTTACCTCTCTTGAACAAACGATATAACATATTTTTAGACAAATTCTCTACTTAATAGCAAATATATCGCTTACTTGAGGATATTTAAGTTTTTATTATTTGATAACTTGTGCTAAAAATTCTAACTAATATCTTTTTTTAATTTATTGTAAAAAATTAGATATAGTTACAATATCATCTTTAGTAGTAATTTTTATATTCCGATAATCTCCTTGCGTAATTTTCACTTTAATTTTGAGCATACTTTCTATAACCATTGCATCATCTGTAATATTTAATTTTTCATGTTTTTTTTCAAAAAGAGTGTTATATGCTTGAAGCAAAAGATGATAGTCAAAAGCTTGAGGAGTCTGTATAGCCCACAATAGATTTCTATTTGGTGTCTTTTCCGAAAACATATGTTTATCTGCCACTCTTATTGTATCTTTTACATTTACCGCTGGTACTGCCGCCTTATATAATAATGCATTTTCTATAACATTATCTATAATTTCTGGAGTTAAAAATGGTCTGGCAGCATCGTGTATAAGTACTATATCTGTATTTTTCACTGCTTCTAAACCTGCAAATACTGACTGATAACGTTCTTCACCACCGGCAACAATATTTTTAACTTTTTCAAATCCATATTTGAGTACTACTTCTTCTTTACAATATAACACATCTTCTTTTGATGTTACTATTATAACCTCATCTATAGATTGATTATGTTCAAAGAAATGCAAGGAGTAATATATAACTGGCTTATTTTTAATTAAAAGGTACTGCTTTTTCACTTTACTATTTAATCTAGTTCCTTTTCCCGCTGCAACTATTATAAGCGTAACTTTTTTATCCCTATAACTCATATTATTTTCTCCTGCATTTTAAATTAAATTTTATTTTAATTCACTATAGTTTATATGTCTAATTCTTCATAATGTTATATTTATATATAATACATTTATATTCTTTTCATTAATATATAACATAAAAACTTATTCTTCATTTTCTATATTTCTTTTTTTATCTATATTGTATTTTTTCCATGTATCATAGTATACGCAATTATTCTTCAATGCTATATTTTGCACATTTGTTCACAAAAATACTTTTACTCTTATATTATTAATAGTTAATTATTATCTTTCACCTAATTTTAAATTTGGAACTGCATTTAAATCTAAGCCTGCATAATTTCCTTTTTTGTATTCATAGTATGCCGCTACACCTATCATTGCCGCATTATCTGTACAGTATATAGGTGATGGATAATAAAGTTCTATATTTTCTTTTTCACATGCTGCTTTCATTGTTTCTCTAAGCATAGAGTTTGAAGCAACTCCGCCTGCTATTGCTAATTTATTATATCCATAATTTTTTGCTGCCAAAATTGCATGAGATACCAATACATCCACCACTGCATTTTGAAACGACGCCGTTAAATCAGGAACATTTATTTCTTGTTCCTGCATCTTAGCTTGATTTATGTAATTTAAAACCGCAGATTTTACTCCGCTAAAACTAAAGTCATATATATTACCGTCAACCTTAGCTCTTGGAAATTTTATCGCATTAGGATTTCCTGTCCTAGATACCAAATCAATCTTAGGCCCGCCTGGATATCCAAGTCCTACTGCTCTAGCAACTTTATCATAAGTTTCGCCTGCCGCATCATCTCTAGTTCTTCCTATCACTTCAAACTCACCATAATCTTTTACTATTACCAAATGTGTATGTCCGCCTGATACAATCAAACAAATAAACGGCGGCTTTAAATTTTCATTTTCTATAAAATTTGCCGCAATATGCCCTTCTATATGGTGAACTCCTATAAGCGGTTTTTTAGCTGCAAAAGCAATAACTTTGGCTTCAGCAACGCCGACTAACAAAGCCCCTACTAATCCTGGCCCATATGTAACAGCTATTGCAGTAATGTCATTAAGAGTTACATTAGCATCTTCTAATGCTTTTTCAATAATTTGATTTATTTTCTCTATATGTTTTCTTGAGGCAATTTCTGGTACAACTCCTCCATGTAATGTATGTATATCTACTTGCGAATATATTGTATTTGATAATACTTCTTTTCCATTTTTAACAACTGCGGCTGCAGTTTCATCACACGAAGTCTCTATTGCAAGTATAATGACATCTTCATTTTCACCTTTTGACTGACTCATGTTTAATTCTCCATTTCTATTAATACTATTTTACTATTGTTTGCTAATTAAAAACTAACTATAGGAAATTTGTGAATAAAAAATCATTTTTCCAGCAGTTCTTAATTCATAATAAATATTTTATATTTAATCTTCAAAATCAAGCGTAATACTCATTCTATCTTTGCCTGCTCTTGAATTTGGAAATATGGTTTGCACTGATTCCATAAATGCTTCTGGATAAGTTAATGAGGGGCTATAATGTGTAAGCCACATCTCTTTAGGGCCTGCTGTCTGAGCAAGTTTGGCTGCCTCTTTAAATGTCATATGCTTATATTCTTTAGCTTTTTTTATTTTATCCTCTTCACCGTACATTCCCTCACAAATAAACAAATCTGCCTCATGGGCATATTTTTCAATTAACTTAGTTGGTCTGGTGTCTGTTGTATATGTTACTTTTATTCCCTTTCTTTCTGGCCCTAATACCATATCAGGAGTATATATTTCACCTTCTACCTCTATTGTTTCACCTTTTTGTAATTTATTCCAATATTTTTGTGCTATCCCAGCAGCCATTGCTCGTTCTACATCAAATCTTCCTATTCTTGGAATAGTGATACTGTATCCATAACAAGTTATATTGTGATTAACTTTATAAGCATTAATAACATATGGTGCTATACATATTTCCTCTTCTGTTTGAGTTATTTCATGATAATGTATTTCAAACGGTAATTCTGGTGCTATAACTCTTAATGAAGTCACCACTCTTTCTAGTCCTTTAGGTCCTATCATAAGCAATGGTTCATGCCTTTTAGCATTTCCCATACTTAAAAGCAATCCTGGCAAACCGCTTATATGGTCTGCGTGATAGTGCGTGAAACAAATTATATCTATTGGTTTAGAACTCCAGCCTTTTTGTTTTAGTGCTATTTGAGTTCCCTCTCCGCAATCTATAAGAAGGTTACTGCCCTCACAACGTGTCATTAATGCTGTAAGCCACCTATATGGCAAGGGCATCATACCGCCAGTTCCTAGTAAACAAACATCTAACATCTCTTTTCTCCGTTCTTAATATTTAAAAGTACTATATACTTTTAATCATAATAATTGCATCTTCTAATGGTTCTTTGTAATAATCTTTCCTTATTCCAATTTCTTTAAAATCATATTTTTTATATAGTTCTAATGCTGGCTTATTTGACTTTCTAACTTCAAGAATAATTTCTGATACCTTATGCAACTTTAATTCTTCTAATACTTTCTCCATTAATATTTTAGCAATTCCGCATTTTCTTGATTTTATAGATACTGCAATTCTTAATATTTCTGCTTCCGGAGTAATCAGCAATAAGGCTGCAAAACCTATAATTTTATCCTTTTTTCTTGCAATTACATAAATATATTTTTCATCTTTTAAGTTTTCTTTTATTATAGTCGCAGACCATGCATCTGCAAAACATTCTTTTTCCAAATCAAATATTTGCATTGCAAGCGTTTCAATATCTAATATCTCTTTTTCTTTTAAATTTCGATTCACATTTCTTTTATGTGTTTTATTTTCCTCATATTTTATAATATGACTTTTAGAGTTATATATACTTATTTTATAATCTGCTAAATTGGCAGTTTCATGCATTTTATCACCTTTTTATTTCTATGTTCTATCTTGATTTCCAATTTCTTTTTCTGCTCTTTCACGTTCAGCTTGTGAAACTCTTAAATAATTAGGTGCATGTTCTGCTGCTGTTTCTACTTTTCCATTTTTAAAATACTCTGCTCCAAGAGTTGCTACTGCTGCTGCTCTTTGTCTATTGCAATATGCTGGTGCATAAGTATATGGAACTTTTAGAGTCGCTTCAATAAATTCTCTAGCTACTGGGGTTCCATCACCTAAAAATATTACATCACTATTTAATTTATTTAGTTTACTGATTATTTCTTCTATACTTATTGCACACTGTGGCTCTATTATTTTAAACTCTGATGAATTTTCATAAATACCTGTGTATACTTGATTTCTTCTAGCGTCCATTAATGGACATATTAAACTCTTAGTTTTAAATATTCCATATGCCATAGCATCTACTGTCGGCACATTAATTAGAGGCTTATTGAGTGCAAAGCCTAATCCTTTTGCTGTTGCTGAACCTATTCTTAAACCTGTAAAAGACCCCGGACCTGCGGATACTGCTATTGCGTCTATAGTATCTAATTCTATCTCCAGCATCTTAAATATTTCATTAATCATTGGAAGTAATGTCTGTGAATGTGTTTTTTTTAGATTTACTGTGTACTCTGCTGTTAAAATATCATCTGTCACTATTGCTACTGACGCTACTAATGATGAACTTTCAATCCCTAATATTCTCATCGTTATTATATTACCTCTTTTTTTATTTTTAAATATTTATCTTTTTAATTTTTATATTATTTTTTATCTATTTTATATTATTTATAATTCAGTATTTTTATATTCTTAGCTTCACTCAATTATTATTTTTCTATACTCAAATCCTTTTTGAGTATCTTTTTCAATTAATATATTAACTGCATTTTCAGGAATGATATCCTTTATTATCTCCGACCATTCAATTAGGCATACACCCTCCCCAAAGAAATAATCTTCATATCCCAATTCATACATTTCTGTACTATCTGAAATTCTATAGACATCAAAATGATATAGTGCCAATCTTCCATTATAATATTCTTTCAGCACAGTAAATGTTGGACTGTTTACATTATCCTCTATTCCTAATCCTTTTGCAAGTCCTTTTGCAAATACGGTTTTCCCTACCCCTAAGTCACCATTAAGACAATATATACTTCCAGCTTTAGCTGTTTGTCCTATCTTCTTTCCTAATGCAAATGTTTCTTCCATACCATTAGTTTCTATAATCATTTTACAAACCTCCTATAGTTTCATATAGTTATATTTAGCTAACTATATTTATTTGCTAAGTTTATATTCTTTGAATATTCTGTTATATACCATAAAAATATTTACGGCATATTTATTTTATCATAAGATATTATAAAATGAAAATTCACAGAAAATAACTTTCTGTGAATTTTCATCAGCTATCATATTTTATTTTAATATAACACGAATTCTTTTATAAATCAGAATAGTTATTATAGAAATCAATGTTCCCTTTAGTAAATTAAACGGAACAACTGCAAATAAAACCAATGTTTCTACACTTGTAATTGCTGGATTTATTGCTGTTCCCATTGCCACTATTGAATCTAACGGCATTCCATATAATTTTGAAAACACTGGAAGCAAATACCATGCATTAAAACCACTTCCAAATATAGTCATAGTTACAGTACCCATTACTGAACCTATTACTGCTCCTTTTTTAGATTTTATCAATCTATAACATATTGATGCGGGAATTATAAAATTGCAGCCTATCACAAAATTTGCAAATTCACCTACAAACGCTGTAGTTGTTCCATTAAGCAAAGTATTGAGCAATACTTTACAAAATTCTGCAATGACCCCTGCAACTGGTCCTAGTACAAATGCACATATTAAAATAGGAACTTCACTAAAATCCAGTTTATAAAATGAGGGTACAAAGGGCAACGGAATTTCTATCAGCATAAGTACTGCTGACATTGCTGACAGCATTGCCATTATAGTCAGCTTTTTGATACCTTTTATTTCATAAACTTTATTTATTTTAAGTTTAATCAGATGTTCTGCCGCAAATGATATTGCTGTCATAATTATAATAACCAGCACAAATACTCCTACAAACTCTAAATTTTGTATTATTGTTTCAATTAATTCTCTGCCTCTCATGTTCAAATATCTCCTTTTCATAAGTTTGTCATTATTGTTTTTTCTATTTAATTTTTAATTATGATACAATGTAATCCCACAAAGTATTTCTCTGTTAGGAAAATTTTCCCTATAAACCAAAAAAACCGCAAATATAATAATTATATTCGCGGCAAACTATACATTAACATTAATCATATATATATCTTCTCTCATCCAGACTTTATAGTTAAAAACTATTTCACTGTCGGTTTTGGAGTTTCACCAAATCAACCATTTTCATGGTTCACGGACTATAACCGTCGGTAGGGAATTACACCCTGCCCCGAAGAATTGTTATTCATTTTTTCTAATTGATTAGATTATACTATTCAATTTTTTGCTTGTCAATAAACTTACTTCACTTTATAGAGGTTTAAACTCTCTCTGCTTTTAATACAATTTATTTTATATTTCTACAATGTTAAATTTTTCATTTTTCTTATCGTAGTCTATTTCATAACACTTTTTAGGATTTGCCGTAAATTTAACATCAACAGGTCCTACAAATGTAGTCACTGTCTTATGTAAAACTCCCGCTCTTGTCCATGAGTATTCTATATTTAGCGTTCTCTCTCCTGGTACTAAATATACTCCATACTTTAGTCCTTCATGAAATAATACCGGAGGCTGATTATCAATACTTTTTATAACCATATGTCCCTTAGAACTATTAACAATATATACTTTAGCCGATTGAGGATTGACTTCTTTAAAATCTGAAGCTTGTTTCTGCTTCTTTTTCATATATATAATCATAAATGGTATATAAAATATTATAATTGCACCTATAATCATAATTGGATATCTGCCTGTTCCTGAAAGCACATTATCAAATAACTCTGCTATACTGCTCATAACAGCCTCCTATAAATATTTTTTCTATACTTATAGTGTATTATATTACATTTTCATTGTAAGTGCAATACGTTTTTTTTGTATATCTACACTCATAACTTTTACTTCAACTACATCACCTACACTCACTACTTCTAATGGATGTTTAATAAATTTATCTGTCATTTGCGATATATGAACCAGACCATCTTGATGTACACCTATATCCACAAAAGCTCCAAAATCAATTACATTTCTGACTGTACCTTTTAACACAATGCCCTCTGTTAAATCTTCCATTTCAAGAATATCTGTGCGAAGAATTGGCTTTGGCATTTCATCTCTTGGGTCACGTCCTGGTTTTTCCAGCTCCTTTATTACATCTTTTAATGTTATTTCACCTATTTCCATTTCTTCTGCAAGTTTTTGATAATTGCTGATTTTACCACTTATCCCCTTTATATTTCCAGACAAAATATCATTAACTGTATATCCTATATTTTCAAGTACATTTTTTGCCGCTTTATAACTTTCTGGATGAACAGCAGTAAAATCTAATGGATTTTTTCCGCCTTTAATACGCATAAACCCTGCACACTGTTCAAATGCTTTAGGACCAAGTTTAGCTACCTTTAATAATTGTTTTCTATCTTCAAAACTTCCATTTTCTTCTCTATATGCTACTATATTCTTAGCTATAACTTTTGATATGCCTGAAACATATTCTAAAAGTGAAGCAGAAGCTGTATTCAAATCCACTCCTACATTATTTACACAGTCTTCAACTACATTTCCAAGTGCCTCACCAAGTTTCTTTTGATTCATGTCATGCTGATATTGTCCTACACCTATTGATTTAGGGTCAATTTTAACAAGTTCCGCCAAAGGGTCTTGTATACGTCTTGCTATAGAAGCAGCACTTCTTTGTCCTACATCAAAATTTGGAAATTCTTCTGTCGCAAGTTTGCTTGCCGAATAAACTGACGCTCCTGCTTCATTAACAATTATATACTGCACAGATTCTTTAAGTTCTTTTAATAACTCTACTATAATCTGTTCAGATTCTCTTGACGCAGTTCCGTTTCCGACTGAAATTAAAGATATATTATATTTTTTAATAAGTCCTTTTACAATTTTTTTAGCTTCTTCAACTTTATTTTGCGGAGCTGTTGGATAAATTACTATGGTATCTAATACTTTGCCTGTAATATCCACTACTGCTAGTTTACAGCCTGTTCTAAATGCTGGATCCCAACCTAAAACTACCTGCCCTGCAATTGGCGGCTGCATAAGAAGCTGAGAAAGATTATTACCAAATACTTTTATAGCTCCATCTTCTGCTTTTTCAGTAAGTTCATTCCTAACTTCTCTTTCTATTGACGGAGCAATTAATCTTTCGTAACTGTCTGCTATAGCTTCACTTAAAATTCCCGAAGTATATACATTATTATTAATTATAATTTGTTTTTCCAAATATAAAATAATTTTTTCTATTGGATTTTCTATTTTTACATTTAAAAATTTTTCTTTTTCACCTCTATTAATCGCCAAGATACGATGTCCTGGTATCTTTTTAACAGCTTCTCTATAATTATAATAGATAGTATAGACACTTTCTGCCTCTGTATCTTTAGCTTCTGATATAATTTCAGCTTCATTAAATGTAGTATTTCTTATATATGTTCTATATTTTGCATCGTCTGAAAATACTTCAGCTAATATGTCTTTTGCCCCATTTATAGCCTCTTCTACTGTATTTACATCTTTTTCTTCTGAAACATATGCCTCTGCTATCTGCTCTAACGGAATGGTTAATT
>JGI994J12354_10002245_pt1 | contig 18981 bp, 5 predicted proteins | sample IntmicLarv3ML3BL_FD_12354 | JGI IMG/M metagenome (IMG submission 12354)
AGCAGCCATAATTAAAAGAGTTGGTCGCATATTTTTTTGGCTTTTGCCAATCAATTTTTGAAATAAAAAACGTGTAAAATTAAAGTTTGTAAAGATACAAATTTTTTAGAAGAGCACGGTTGATGCGAAATTTCTCTTTATTTTTTTAAATTTATTTATCTTCGAATCCATCTAACTAGTCTTTTTTAAAATGAATAGGGTTCTACTTTCTTTTTGTTGTTTTATAGCTACTTTGTTTTTTGTGAATACAAATACACAAGCATAGACACCTTTATCCTTCCGCGGGGCCATTTTTTATTAAGGAATTGATTAGATATTAAGACTAGAGCGGATCGAAAATGGTGAGACAACTACATATAGAGGGTATGTATATATTAAGCGAACGAAATAAATCTATAAGCAGCAAAATATATAACGGCACGATTTTTGTAGCGTTTATTGATGGTTTAGATTTAATTTTTTTAAGAAATTAAATCATTTAAATTAGCGAATAAGGTTGTTTAAAATGAATAGGACTCTACTTTTTCTATACTGTTTTGCAAGTATTTTGTTTTTTTCAAAAACAACAGCACAAGCACAAACACCTTTATACAGTAAATACGACACATTGATAATAGGTGCAGCCGGAGTTGAAATGAATTTGAGAGCAGCTTCTACTACCGCACATACTGTGTCATCAGATATGATGACATGGGCGGAAGTTACCAATACGGATAATAAAATTGCCGTAAAAGTAACGATAAGTAACGACACCTATGTGGAACGTGTTGGGCATATTTATGTAAGACAAGGTGGTGTTTTAACAGATGTGATTGTATTTATACAACCCGGGCAGATTTGCACAAGGCTGGGGGGGAGTATGGGAAAACGTTTTTGGGTAAGTTTTATGGAGAATACGGCTACGCCTTCTATATTGGATCTTGTTGCGACATCAAGTCAAAACGCTTCAGTAACAATAACCAATCCGAATACGGGATATAGTTCAACCCATACAGTGCCGGCAAACGAGCCCACTACTTTAGCAATAAGCACCAGTGATTTAATCGGGCAAGCCTATAATACTATTGGAGAAACAGTCCTCAATAAAGCATTATATGTAGAAACAGGTGCAAATACTTCTTTATATGTGCGCAATTATAAGGAGAGCTCTTCTGATGCGACAAATATTTTACCGGTCGAAGCATTAGGAGATGAATACTATTCGTTATCGTATAATACAGTGTATTCTGGGGAATTAGAAGAGTTTTTAATTGTAGCCACAGAAGATAATACTTTAGTCACTATTATCCCAACTACCACCACAGAATTTGGAAAGCCGGCAGGAGAGCCTTTTTTGGTAAGATTACGAAAAGGGCAGTCCTATTTAGTCAAATCATTGGTGGATGCCAGTACAAAAATTAACGAAACTCTTTATCAAAGTCTAACAGGTACTTATATAAAATCCAATAGGCAGATTGCTGTTTTTTCGGGAAATATGTGTACAGTAGTAGCGTGTAATAGTTCATGTGATCATTTTTACGACCAATTACGTCCGGTTGATTTATGGGGGCAGCGTTATGCGGCTATTTCTACCGCACATTCGAGAAATTTTTATCGGGTATTAGCGGCTCACGATAATACCATTATTACGATTAATGGAATTGTGCAGCCACCATTTAATAGGATGGAATATAGAGATTATGTAGAACAAGAGAGAGACAAGGCATCTTTTATAGAGTCCAACCAACCTATTTCTGTAGCGCAGATGGGGTGGTCTGAAGGTTGTACCGGTACTGTGTCCCCTGGAGATTCTTACCTCCTTATGTTAAATCCTGTTGAAAATCAAATTTTTGACATTACCTTTAAACCATTCTCTTCAGATATAACAACTCACTATTATGTAACTATTTTAGTAAACAAAGAAAGTAAATCACAAACAGAGCTTGTTAATGAGGCGACAGGCGATTCTGTCGCATTAAATTTTATAGATATTGAAGGAGAAGATTACTCTTTTTCTGAAATAAAGATTAGCCCGGAAGTCCATAGTATTCGTAATAACAAAGGATTTATCGCTTTTGCTTCCGGATATGGATATGCTGAATCCTACGCATATTCGGTAGGCACTCGTTTTAATACGCTACCACCGCCTGATGTAGAACTTGATACAACTTATTGTTTGGGTGCGACACCAGTGCAATTTCCAAAATTTGAAGGAGAAAATTATAAATGGTATCTTACGACAGATATAGATGAAGTGGGCTCAGATACGCCGCCAATTATTTCAACAGATGTGGTAGGTGAATATAATTATTATATTAGCGAAGAACTAGAATGTGGCGAAACTACTCGTAAAAAAATAGTAATTATTGTGTACTCGTTACCAGAAATTATTTTTAATCCATCTGCGACTGCTTGTAATACTGCACATCCTTACGAAGTGGCACTACCTTCCGGAGGAACATATACCGGACCGGGCTGTTTGGATGGACAATTTTTTCCGAGTAGTGTCGGTTTAGGAACTTATACTTTAACCTATACTTATAAAGATAAGTATGGCTGTATTTCAATAGATTCTATGGATATAGAAGTAATTCCGATTCCCAACGATCCGACAATTATCGCGAAAGGTGAAACCGCTTTCTGCATTGGCGACTTTGTAGAATTAATGGCAGATGCAACAGATGCATCTTATTCGGAGTGGATTTATTTTCAATGGCAGCATAATGGGGAAACGATAGCAGACGCTATTGCACATTCCTATATAGCAATGGAAAACGGAACTTATACACTTTCGATACGTGGGCAAAATCAATGTGCTGCCGATAATGTGAGCAATCCAATAGTTGTAGCTACCTATAAATTGCCTGTAGCTCCAATCATTTTTTCTTTTCCCGAACCTCCATTTTATTATGGAGCGGATTACACATTGAATTTGAATCCGATTGAAGAAGGCGTATATTACGATTGGTATAAAGACGGTGTTTATTTAGGTGTGCGTGGAATAAGTTACTTTATTTCGGTTCTAAAAGGTGGCGATGCCGGTGCTTATTATGTGGAAATGATAAATGAAAATTGCAAAACACTTTCGTCCGATTTTGTGATAGAACAAATAGAAATTTCTGATTTATTTATACCAAATGTATTTACCCCAAATGGCGATGGAATAAACGATAATTTCCGAATAGTAGGTATAGAAGCATTTGTCGAAAACGAGTTAACCATAACTAATAATCGCGGGAAATTGGTTTATTCGCAAAAAAATTATAATAATAGTTGGGGTGGAGAGAATCAGCCCGATGATATTTATTATTATACTTTTAGAATAGTATCGTCAGATGGTGTAACAACCACATATAGAGGGTATGTATATATTAAGCGAAAGAAATAAAAATCTATAAACAGCAAAATATATAACGGCACGATTTTTGTGGCGTTCATTGTTGGTTTAGATTTAATTTTTTTAAGAAATTCAATCATTTAAATTAGTGAATAAGATTGTTTAAAAATGAATAGGACTCTACTTTTTCTATACTGTTTTGCAAGTATTTTGTTTTTTTCAAAAACAACAGCACAAGCACAAACACCTTTATACAGTAAATACGACACATTGATAATAGGTGCAGCCGGAGTTGAAATGAATTTGAGAGCAGCTTCTACTACCGCACATACTGTGTCATCAGATATGATGACATGGGCGGAAGTTACCAATACGGATAATAAAATTGCCGTAAAAGTAACGATAAGTAACGACACCTATGTGGAACGTGTTGGGCATATTTATGTAAGACAAGGTGGTGTTTTAACAGATGTGATTGTATTTATACAACCCGGGCAGATTTGCACAAGGCTGGGGGGGAGTATGGGAAAACGTTTTTGGGTAAGTTTTATGGAGAATACGGCTACGCCTTCTATATTGGATCTTGTTGCGACATCAAGTCAAAACGCTTCAGTAACAATAACCAATCCGAATACGGGATATAGTTCAACCCATACAGTGCCGGCAAACGAGCCCACTACTTTAGCAATAAGCACCAGTGATTTAATCGGGCAAGCCTATAATACTATTGGAGAAACAGTCCTCAATAAAGCATTATATGTAGAAACAGGTGCAAATACTTCTTTATATGTGCGCAATTATAAGGAGAGCTCTTCTGATGCGACAAATATTTTACCGGTCGAAGCATTAGGAGATGAATACTATTCGTTATCGTATAATACAGTGTATTCTGGGGAATTAGAAGAGTTTTTAATTGTAGCCACAGAAGATAATACTTTAGTCACTATTATCCCAACTACCACCACAGAATTTGGAAAGCCGGCAGGAGAGCCTTTTTTGGTAAGATTACGAAAAGGGCAGTCCTATTTAGTCAAATCATTGGTGGATGCCAGTACAAAAATTAACGAAACTCTTTATCAAAGTCTAACAGGTACTTATATAAAATCCAATAGGCAGATTGCTGTTTTTTCGGGAAATATGTGTACAGTAGTAGCGTGTAATAGTTCATGTGATCATTTTTACGACCAATTACGTCCGGTTGATTTATGGGGGCAGCGTTATGCGGCTATTTCTACCGCACATTCGAGAAATTTTTATCGGGTATTAGCGGCTCACGATAATACCATTATTACGATTAATGGAATTGTGCAGCCACCATTTAATAGGATGGAATATAGAGATTATGTAGAACAAGAGAGAGACAAGGCATCTTTTATAGAGTCCAACCAACCTATTTCTGTAGCGCAGATGGGGTGGTCTGAAGGTTGTACCGGTACTGTGTCCCCTGGAGATTCTTACCTCCTTATGTTAAATCCTGTTGAAAATCAAATTTTTGACATTACCTTTAAACCATTCTCTTCAGATATAACAACTCACTATTATGTAACTATTTTAGTAAACAAAGAAAGTAAATCACAAACAGAGCTTGTTAATGAGGCGACAGGCGATTCTGTCGCATTAAATTTTATAGATATTGAAGGAGAAGATTACTCTTTTTCTGAAATAAAGATTAGCCCGGAAGTCCATAGTATTCGTAATAACAAAGGATTTATCGCTTTTGCTTCCGGATATGGATATGCTGAATCCTACGCATATTCGGTAGGCACTCGTTTTAATACGCTACCACCGCCTGATGTAGAACTTGATACAACTTATTGTTTGGGTGCGACACCAGTGCAATTTCCAAAATTTGAAGGAGAAAATTATAAATGGTATCTTACGACAGATATAGATGAAGTGGGCTCAGATACGCCGCCAATTATTTCAACAGATGTGGTAGGTGAATATAATTATTATATTAGCGAAGAACTAGAATGTGGCGAAACTACTCGTAAAAAAATAGTAATTATTGTGTACTCGTTACCAGAAATTATTTTTAATCCATCTGCGACTGCTTGTAATACTGCACATCCTTACGAAGTGGCACTACCTTCCGGAGGAACATATACCGGACCGGGCTGTTTGGATGGACAATTTTTTCCGAGTAGTGTCGGTTTAGGAACTTATACTTTAACCTATACTTATAAAGATAAGTATGGCTGTATTTCAATAGATTCTATGGATATAGAAGTAATTCCGATTCCCAACGATCCGACAATTATCGCGAAAGGTGAAACCGCTTTCTGCATTGGCGACTTTGTAGAATTAATGGCAGATGCAACAGATGCATCTTATTCGGAGTGGATTTATTTTCAATGGCAGCATAATGGGGAAACGATAGCAGACGCTATTGCACATTCCTATATAGCAATGGAAAACGGAACTTATACACTTTCGATACGTGGGCAAAATCAATGTGCTGCCGATAATGTGAGCAATCCAATAGTTGTAGCTACCTATAAATTGCCTGTAGCTCCAATCATTTTTTCTTTTCCCGAACCTCCATTTTATTATGGAGCGGATTACACATTGAATTTGAATCCGATTGAAGAAGGCGTATATTACGATTGGTATAAAGACGGTGTTTATTTAGGTGTGCGTGGAATAAGTTACTTTATTTCGGTTCTAAAAGGTGGCGATGCCGGTGCTTATTATGTGGAAATGATAAATGAAAATTGCAAAACACTTTCGTCCGATTTTGTGATAGAACAAATAGAAATTTCTGATTTATTTATACCAAATGTATTTACCCCAAATGGCGATGGAATAAACGATAATTTCCGAATAGTAGGTATAGAAGCATTTGTCGAAAACGAGTTAACCATAACTAATAATCGCGGGAAATTGGTTTATTCGCAAAAAAATTATAATAATAGTTGGGGTGGAGAGAATCAGCCCGATGATATTTATTATTATACTTTTAGAATAGTATCGTCAGATGGTGTAACAACCACATATAGAGGGTATGTATATATTAAGCGAAAGAAATAAAAATCTATAAACAGCAAAATATATAACGGCACGATTTTTGTGGCGTTCATTGTTGGTTTAGATTTAATTTTTTTAAGAAATTCAATCATTTAAATTAGTGAATAAGATTGTTTAAAAATGAATAGGACTCTACTTTTTCTATACTGTTTTGCAAGTATTTTGTTTTTTTCAAAAACAACAGCACAAGCACAAACACCTTTATACAGTAAATACGACACATTGATAATAGGTGCAGCCGGAGTTGAAATGAATTTGAGAGCAGCTTCTACTACCGCACATACTGTGTCATCAGATATGATGACATGGGCGGAAGTTACCAATACGGATAATAAAATTGCCGTAAAAGTAACGATAAGTAACGACACCTATGTGGAACGTGTTGGGCATATTTATGTAAGACAAGGTGGTGTTTTAACAGATGTGATTGTATTTATACAACCCGGGCAGATTTGCACAAGGCTGGGGGGGAGTATGGGAAAACGTTTTTGGGTAAGTTTTATGGAGAATACGGCTACGCCTTCTATATTGGATCTTGTTGCGACATCAAGTCAAAACGCTTCAGTAACAATAACCAATCCGAATACGGGATATAGTTCAACCCATACAGTGCCGGCAAACGAGCCCACTACTTTAGCAATAAGCACCAGTGATTTAATCGGGCAAGCCTATAATACTATTGGAGAAACAGTCCTCAATAAAGCATTATATGTAGAAACAGGTGCAAATACTTCTTTATATGTGCGCAATTATAAGGAGAGCTCTTCTGATGCGACAAATATTTTACCGGTCGAAGCATTAGGAGATGAATACTATTCGTTATCGTATAATACAGTGTATTCTGGGGAATTAGAAGAGTTTTTAATTGTAGCCACAGAAGATAATACTTTAGTCACTATTATCCCAACTACCACCACAGAATTTGGAAAGCCGGCAGGAGAGCCTTTTTTGGTAAGATTACGAAAAGGGCAGTCCTATTTAGTCAAATCATTGGTGGATGCCAGTACAAAAATTAACGAAACTCTTTATCAAAGTCTAACAGGTACTTATATAAAATCCAATAGGCAGATTGCTGTTTTTTCGGGAAATATGTGTACAGTAGTAGCGTGTAATAGTTCATGTGATCATTTTTACGACCAATTACGTCCGGTTGATTTATGGGGGCAGCGTTATGCGGCTATTTCTACCGCACATTCGAGAAATTTTTATCGGGTATTAGCGGCTCACGATAATACCATTATTACGATTAATGGAATTGTGCAGCCACCATTTAATAGGATGGAATATAGAGATTATGTAGAACAAGAGAGAGACAAGGCATCTTTTATAGAGTCCAACCAACCTATTTCTGTAGCGCAGATGGGGTGGTCTGAAGGTTGTACCGGTACTGTGTCCCCTGGAGATTCTTACCTCCTTATGTTAAATCCTGTTGAAAATCAAATTTTTGACATTACCTTTAAACCATTCTCTTCAGATATAACAACTCACTATTATGTAACTATTTTAGTAAACAAAGAAAGTAAATCACAAACAGAGCTTGTTAATGAGGCGACAGGCGATTCTGTCGCATTAAATTTTATAGATATTGAAGGAGAAGATTACTCTTTTTCTGAAATAAAGATTAGCCCGGAAGTCCATAGTATTCGTAATAACAAAGGATTTATCGCTTTTGCTTCCGGATATGGATATGCTGAATCCTACGCATATTCGGTAGGCACTCGTTTTAATACGCTACCACCGCCTGATGTAGAACTTGATACAACTTATTGTTTGGGTGCGACACCAGTGCAATTTCCAAAATTTGAAGGAGAAAATTATAAATGGTATCTTACGACAGATATAGATGAAGTGGGCTCAGATACGCCGCCAATTATTTCAACAGATGTGGTAGGTGAATATAATTATTATATTAGCGAAGAACTAGAATGTGGCGAAACTACTCGTAAAAAAATAGTAATTATTGTGTACTCGTTACCAGAAATTATTTTTAATCCATCTGCGACTGCTTGTAATACTGCACATCCTTACGAAGTGGCACTACCTTCCGGAGGAACATATACCGGACCGGGCTGTTTGGATGGACAATTTTTTCCGAGTAGTGTCGGTTTAGGAACTTATACTTTAACCTATACTTATAAAGATAAGTATGGCTGTATTTCAATAGATTCTATGGATATAGAAGTAATTCCGATTCCCAACGATCCGACAATTATCGCGAAAGGTGAAACCGCTTTCTGCATTGGCGACTTTGTAGAATTAATGGCAGATGCAACAGATGCATCTTATTCGGAGTGGATTTATTTTCAATGGCAGCATAATGGGGAAACGATAGCAGACGCTATTGCACATTCCTATATAGCAATGGAAAACGGAACTTATACACTTTCGATACGTGGGCAAAATCAATGTGCTGCCGATAATGTGAGCAATCCAATAGTTGTAGCTACCTATAAATTGCCTGTAGCTCCAATCATTTTTTCTTTTCCCGAACCTCCATTTTATTATGGAGCGGATTACACATTGAATTTGAATCCGATTGAAGAAGGCGTATATTACGATTGGTATAAAGACGGTGTTTATTTAGGTGTGCGTGGAATAAGTTACTTTATTTCGGTTCTAAAAGGTGGCGATGCCGGTGCTTATTATGTGGAAATGATAAATGAAAATTGCAAAACACTTTCGTCCGATTTTGTGATAGAACAAATAGAAATTTCTGATTTATTTATACCAAATGTATTTACCCCAAATGGCGATGGAATAAACGATAATTTCCGAATAGTAGGTATAGAAGCATTTGTCGAAAACGAGTTAACCATAACTAATAATCGCGGGAAATTGGTTTATTCGCAAAAAAATTATAATAATAGTTGGGGTGGAGAGAATCAGCCCGATGATATTTATTATTATACTTTTAGAATAGTATCGTCAGATGGTGTAACAACCACATATAGAGGGTATGTATATATTAAGCGAAAGAAATAAAAATCTATAAACAGCAAAATATATAACGGCACGATTTTTGTGGCGTTCATTGTTGGTTTAGATTTAATTTTTTTAAGAAATTCAATCATTTAAATTAGTGAATAAGATTGTTTAAAAATGAATAGGACTCTACTTTTTCTATACTGTTTTGCAAGTATTTTGTTTTTTTCAAAAACAACAGCACAAGCACAAACACCTTTATACAGTAAATACGACACTTTGGTAATAGGTATTGCCGGAGTTGAGATGAGTTTGATAGCTTCTACTACTACCACACATACTATATCATCTGATATGGCAGCATGGGCGGAAGTTACCAATACAGATAGTACAATTACTGTAAAAGTGACGCAAAGCAATGATGCCTATGTGGAACGTGTTGGGCATATTTATGTAAGACAAGGTGGTGTTTTAACAGATGTGATTGTATTTATACAACCAGAGCGTGCTTGTGAAAAAGGAATGGAGGGTACTGCAGGAAAACGTTTTTGGGTGAGTTTTTTGGAAAATATCAATGGTCCAGATAATTCCAATACTTTTGCCCTAGAACTTGTTGCGACTTCGAGTCAAGGAGCTTCAGGAAGGGTCACAAATCTGAATACAGGATATAGTTCAACCTTTACCGTACAAGCAAATGCGACTACTACTTTGCCAATAACTACATCCGAATTGGTGGATCAAGCCTATAATGCTGTCGGCGAAACAGTACAAAATAAAGCATTATATGTCGAAACCGATGCAAATATTACCTTATACGCGCTCAACTATGAAAACATGTCTTCCGATGCGGCAAATATTTTGCCGGTCGAAGCTTTAGGAGATGAATATTATTCTTTATCTTATAATTCTAATGTTGTTGATGGTGGAAACATTGCTACGCCCGAAGAGTTTTTAATAGTAGCTACGGAAAATAATACCTTAGTTACTATTGTGCCCACAGCAACAACAGGAAGTGGAAATCTGGAGGGAGAGCCTTTTTTGGTAAAGCTGAACAAAGGGCAAACCTATTTAGTAAAAGCACGGTTGAGCGGGCAGACTAACGGTTCTTTGTACCAAAGTATTACCGGCACCTATATAAAATCCAATAAGCCGATAGCTGCTTTTTCAGGACATAAAAGAGCAAAAATTGGTTGTCTAGGAAGTAATTCTCGAGACAATTTATACGACCAATTACGACCAATTCATTTATGGGGGCATCGTTACGCGGTCATTTCCACCTGGCAGCCGAAAGATTTATATCGGGTATTAGCAGCCCACGATAATACGATTATTACTATAAATAAAGTAGTACAAGCGCCGTTGCGAAGAATGGAATATCGTGATTATGAGGTGCCTGCAGGGCAGGTGTCTTTTATAGAATCAAACCAGCCTATTTCGGTAGCACAAATGGGAGTTTCTCAAGATTGTATGCCTTCGGCAATCTATGGCGATCCGTATTTGTTACTCCTCAATCCGGTAGAAAATCAAATTTTCGATATTACCTTTACTCCATTTCCTTCGAGTGTAATAAGGCAACACTTTGTAACTATTTTGGTAAACAAAGAAAATAAATCATTAACGCAACTTGTCAATAAATCGACAAGCAACAATGTGTCATTAAATTTCATAGATATTGTCGGACAAGAATATTCTTATGCTGTAACTGAAATTATTCCGGTAACCCATAGTATTCATAACGATAAAGGATTTATTGCTTTTGCTTTTGGCTATGGAAGTGCAGAGTCGTACGCGTATTCGGTAGGTGCGCGATTTAACACTTTGCCGGCACCCGATTTCGATCTTGATGCGGATTATTGTATAGGGGCGACATCCATAAAACAATTTCCCGACACTCTGGATATTGCTCATGGTTATAATTGGTACGACTCGCCGGACGATACCGCGACTCCATTAGCTTCCATTCCAATTATTTCTACGGCAGTAGTTGGTGAATTTGTTTATTACCTCAGCCAAACAGTAGAATGTAGCGAAAGTCCACGTCGAAAAATAACAATAATAGTACGCCCCTTACCGGTAATTGTTTTTATAGATAATTTATCAACGATTTGTAATACTCCGTATTCTTTCGATATAGCAACGCCAATAGGAGGTACTTATACTTGCCCTACCGGTTGTGTCGCTGGAGAATTTTATCCGAGAGTAGCTGGCTTTGGGACCTATCCTGTAACGTACACATATCAAGATGGACATGGTTGCATCTCAACCGCAGATACCATTGTTTCGGTGTTGCCAATTGTAGCAAACCCAAGAATTGCCGCAATCGGACATACTGTTTTCTGTGCCGGTGATTCTGTGCTTCTTTATGCCTCTGAGGCATCAGACGCACATACTTATCAATGGTTGCGAGATGGACTTAAGATAGATGGTGCTATAGATACATTTTATATGGCTCGAATAAGCGGCATTTATACACTAGCGATACGAGGTGCACATGACTGCGCCGCAGATAGCGCGAGCAATCCGATATCGGTAACAGCTTACAAATTGCCCGCAATTCCGGTAATTTCTCCGGCAGGACCAATAAGTCTTTGCGATGGCGAATCGATATTATTAACGGCTATATCGGAAGGAGCTCTTAAATATCAATGGTATTTTAATGGTGTGTTAATATCAGGAGCAAACTCGAAAACTTATAGCACTAATCAAATAGGATATTATACGGTTGAAGTACATGGCGAAGGAAATTGTCCGGCAGAAGATATTAGTGATGCAGTAGGAATAGTGGTAATATACGAATTACCATCCAATCCTATTTTAACGCCACAATCGAGCACCGATTTTTGTAAAGGCTCGTCGGTTGATTTAGTGGCAGATTCCCGAAATGCAGTTAGTTATGAATGGTATAAAGATAACATATTGATAGACGGAGTTACAGGCGATACTTATACGGCATATGAAACAGGAAACTATTATGTAAAAGCACTTGGTGTGGGTTCGTGTTACGCGCAGTTTTTAAGTAATGAAGTTCGCGTGATTGTACGAGGCAATCCGCTTATTCCGAATATTTATTCTTCTGCGGGACCGCCATTTTATTATGGAATTGATTATATATTAAGATTAGAACCGGTCGAAGATGGTGTGCGTTACGAATGGTATAAAGATAGTGTTTATTCAGGAGCGTATGCTCGTAATTATTTTATTTCGATTTTAAAAGATAGTGATGCAGGTGTTTATTATGTCGAAGCGATCAATGAATATTGTACGAAGCGTTCGCCCGATTTTCTGTTAGATCCGATAGAAATGCCCGATTTATTTATTCCGAATGTATTTAGCCCAAATAGCGATGGAATAAATGATAATTTTCGCATTGTTGGCTTGGAAGCCTTTATTGAAAACGAATTAACGGTAGTGAATAATCGAGGGAAATTGGTTTATTCGCAAAAAAATTATAATAATACTTGGTATGGCGAAAATCAGCCCGATGATATTTACTATTATACTTTTAGGGTCGTATTGTCAGATGGCGCGACTACCACACACAGAGGATACGTATATATTAAACGAACGAAATAATTTTTTTAAAAGAATGTGTGGTCGGTAAAACATTATCTTTTTTTTTTTGAAAACTTTGTTTATCTTTGAAGTTCTCTAACCTAGTTGCTTTTAAAATGAATAGAACTCTACTTTCTCTTTGTTGCCTTGTGGCTATTTTGTTTTTTACGAACACAAATACACAAGCGCAGACACCTTTATACAGTAAATACGACACATTGGTAATAGGTATTGCCGGAGTTAGTATGAATTTGACGGCTGCTTCTACCGCCACGCACAATGTCTTATCTGATATGACAACATGGGCGAATGTTACAAATACGGATAATAAAATTTTCGTAGAAATAACCGAAACAAATGATACTTATGTCGAACGCTTTGGGCATATTTATGTAAGACAAGGTCTTGTTTTCACCGATACGATTGTATTTTTACAACCCGGACGTGCTTGCGAAAAAGGAATTGAAGGTACTGCCGGAAAACGCTTTTGGGTGAGTTTTTTAGAGAATATTCTTGCTACACCAAGTACTTTTAAATTAGAACTTGTTGCCACTTCGAGTCAAGGGGCTACAGGAACAGTAACGAATCCGAATACAGGATATAGTTCAACATTTACTGTGCCGGCAAATGAAACAACTACTTTGCCAATAAATACTACAACCTTACGTGCACAAGCATATAATAGTGTTGGTGAAAAGCCAAAAGATTTAGCGCTATTTGTAGAAGCCGATGAGAACATTACATTATATGCGTTGAATTATGAAAATCTGTCTTCCGATGCGGCAAATATTTTGCCGGTCGAAGCTTTAGGCGATGAATATTATACCTTATCTTATAATTCAAATAGGAGTAATGCAACAACAGGTACACCCGAAGAATTTTTAATTGTAGCTACGGAAAATAACACCTTAATTACGATTGTTCCGGCAGCGCAAACAGGAGATTCTACAGGAAGAATATTGGGAAAAACAGCAAACGATCCATATTGTATCACATTGCAAAAAGGACAATCATATTTAGTCAAGGCACTGATGGACGATGCCGTGTCGCGAGATGGTAATTATTTTTATAAAAGTATTACAGGAACATATGTCAAATCGAATAAATCAATTGCTGTCTTTTCTGGGCATAAAAGAGCGAAGATAGGATGTGATGGAGATAATTCACGAGATAATCTATACGACCAATTGCGCCCAATTCATTTATGGGGGCATCGTTACGCGGTTATTTCTACCGGACAGCCGAAAGATTTATATCGAGTATTAGCGGCTCATGATAATACTATTATAACTATCGATGGGACACCACAAATATTGAATAGAACGGAGTTTGTTGATGATTTTGTGAATGAAGGACAAGTTGTTTTTATCGAGTCGGACAAACCTATTTCGGTGGCGCAAATGGGGCTTTCTCAAGATTGTATGAATACTGCAAGTTATGGAGATCCATATTTATTACTGCTCAATCCGGTAGAAAATCAAATTTTCGATATTACTTTTACACCCTTTCCTTCCAATGTAATATCACAGCATTTTGTGACTATTTTGGTCGGTAAAGAAAATAAATCATTAACACAGCTTACCAATAAAAATACCGGGAATCCTGTGCCATTAAATTTTATGGATATTGCCGGACAAGATTATTCTTATGCCGTAACTAATATTAATCCGGTAACGCATAGTATTCATAATGACAAAGGCTTTATCGCCTATGCTTTTGGTTATGGAGGAGCTGAGTCCTACGCGTATTCAGTCGGTGCGCGATTTAATACTTTGTCAGCTCCCGATTTCGATCTAGACACAGCATATTGTATAGGCGCGACACCCATAAAACAATTTCCAGATACTTTGGATACAGCTCATGGCTATAATTGGTACGACTCGCCGTCCGATACCGCGACTCCATTAGCTTCCATTCCAATTATTTCTACGGCAGTAGTTGGTGAATTTGTTTATTACCTCAGCAAAACAGTAGAATGTAGCGAAAGTCCTCGCCGAAAAATAACTATAACCGTACATCCTTTGCCTGTAATTGTTTTTGATAATAACTTGTCAACAATTTGCAATACTCCGGATTTCTTCGAAATAGCAACACCGACAGGCGGAACTTATACTTGTCCTTTTGGATGCATAGGCGGTTACTTCTATCCTAGAGCAGCTACCTTTGGAACTTATCCTATAACTTATACTTACGAAGATATACATGGTTGTGTCTCTAGTGCGGATACCATTGTTACCGTGATGCCGATTGTAGCAAATCCAACAATTACAGCAGGCGGACATACTGTTTTTTGTGATGGCGATTCTGTTGTGTTGACTGCAATTGCTTCCGATGCTCATACTTATCAATGGTTGCGAAGCGGCGATACAATAGTTGGCGCTACCACGAATACTTACACCGCTTTCGAAACAGGAACATATACACTTGCTATACGTGGCGCAAACGAATGTGCAGCGGATAGCGCGAGTAATCCGATAGAAGTCATAGCATATGAGTTGCCTGCCATTCCTGTCATTTCTCCGGCAGGACCAATCAGTCTTTGCTTCGGCGATTCGATATTATTAGTCGCGACATCAGAACGAGCGCTGGAATACCAATGGTATTTTGATGGCGTGCTAATACCGGGAGCAATTTCAAGGACATATAGTGCTAATCAAACCGGAGAATATACAGTTGCGGTGCGAGGTGACGGAAGTTGTCCTGCTGAAGATATTAGCAATAAAGTAGTGGTAGTAGTCCATGTATTGCCCGATGATCCTGTTTTAACGCCGCAATCGGGAACTGAATTTTGTAAAGGTTTATCGGTGATATTACAAGCAGTAGCAAATAATGCGCTAACTTATGAATGGTATCGAGATTCTGTACTGATACCTGCGGCTTCGGGAGATACTTATTCCGCCACTATGAGCGGAAGTTACACCGTAAAAGTTCTTGGTTCTGGCAATTGTTATGCTGAGCAAACAAGTAACGAAGTCGTTGTGACCGTTTACGAACTTCCTACGAATCCTATAATTACTCCGGCAGGACCAATTGATCTTTGTGATGGAGAATCGGAATTGCTCACCGTAACTTCTGCGAGAGCTGTAATTTTTCAATGGTATCGAAATGGCGCGCCGATTTATTTAGCGGAGTCGAGTACTTATTCTGCATATCAACCCGGAAGTTATACAGTACAAGTAAGTACCATTGAAGGCTGTGTGCCGGAATTGTCGAGCAACGTTGTATCTGTTACGGTTACTCCATTGCCCGAAACACCTGTGTTAACTTGGCTTTCGGCATTAGATTTTTGTAAAGGCTCGTCGGTCGATTTAGTGGCGATATCACGCAATGCTGAGAGTTACGAATGGTATAAAGATAGTGTATTGATAGGCGGAGTTACAGGCGATACTTATGCGGCATACGAAACAGGAAATTATTATGTGAAAGCACTTGGTGTGGGTTCGTGCTACGCGCAGTTTTTAAGTAATGAAGTTCGCGTGATTGTACGAGAAAATCCGTTGATTCCGAATATTTATTCTTCCACCGGACCGCCATTTTATTATGGTGTCGATTATACTTTAAAATTAGATCCAACCGAAGATGGCGTACGTTACGAATGGTATAAAGACAGCGTTTATTTGGGAACTTATGGTCGCAATTATTTTATTTCGATTTTAAACGATAGTCACACCGGAATATATTTTGTAGAAGCAATTAATGAATATTGTATGAAACGCTCGCCCGATTTTCTGTTAGATCCGATAGAAATGCCCGACTTATTTATCCCGAATGTATTCACACCAAATGGCGATGGAATAAACGATAATTTCCGCATTGTCGGCTTGGAAGCTTTTATCGAAAACGAATTAACGGTAGTAAATAATCGAGGAAAATTAATTTATTCGAAAAAGAATTATAATAATACTTGGTATGGCGAAGGTCAGCCCGACGATATTTATTACTATTATTTTAGAGTAGTGTCGCCCGATGGCGCGACAACTACACATAGAGGCTACGTGTATATTAAACGTACGAAATAAAAATTTTTAAAATAGAAAACCTTTTAAATAGAATTGAAAGTTGAAAGTAAAATTACAAATATTCGCATTGCTGTTGGTACTACTGTGTAGTAGTCGCGTGGAAGCGCAGCAAATTCCGCAATATAGCCATTACTTGCTTAACGGAACTTTAATCAATCCTGCTTATACCGGCTACCGCGAAGTTTGGTATGCACAAGCGTTTTATCATAATCAATGGATGAGGGCAAACACGCCGCAATATCTTTCGTTTTCGTTAGATGGAAAAGTTGTGCCGAGTGTAAATGTCGGTCTCGTTGTTGCTCACGAGCGTATGGGATTTATGGCTATCAGCACATTTTCTGGATTGTATGCTTATCGTACAAAAATTTCGGATAAATCGGATTTGAGTTTTGGAATATCGCTTGGTGCGACATACTACGGCGCTAATTACAGCGAAATGCATCCTTACGAGCCGCACGATCCGGTGTTGGAAGATTTGTTGGATAGATGTGTGCCGAATATTGATGTAGGTGTTTATTACGGCTCGGACCGTTTTTATGCGGGATTGGCAGCGCGCAATATTACCAACGGAAAAGCGTTGGGCGGACTTAAAGTAAATGATTTTATTATTCCGTTAGCCACATGGAATACGGTACTTACTTTTGGCTTTTCGATTCCGGTTACCGACTATATGGAATTTCGTCCGTCGGTTATGTGGCAAGAAGATTTTAAAAATCCATCGCATATAGATGTAACGGCTGCTATGTTGTTTGCCGATCGTTTTTGGGTTGGATTAAGTTGGCGAACCGATCATCATTTATGGAAAGATAAAGTTGCTGCAAATGTAAACGAACTTTATTCGATGGCGGTGTTAGCCGAAGTTTTTGTAACCGATCAATTCACGCTTAGTTATGCTTTCGATTTAGGATTGAATCAAGACAGTTATCATTATTTTGGCGGACACGAAATTTCGATTGGTTATTATTTTTCTCGTAAGTTGGGTAGTCAATTCAATCGAAAATATCGTTACAAAAAATATCAAATGAATGACATTTGTCAATATTGTCCTTAAGCAAAAACCTGTGAAAATAAAAACAAAAAACGCGGTGCAATTTTGCACCGCGTTTTTCAATCAAACTTTATTACTTAACCTAACTAAATTATTGAAATAGATTTTCAATTCCTTTATTTACTTCCACGCTGCTTACGGTGGCATTCATTGCCATTCCGCTTGCCGATTGTGTAATGGTGTATGGAAATTTAACGCCATCCGTTTCTTTATAATCGCTAAATTCCGATATTTGTTGCATCGCGCCTTGCGGTGTTTCTGTAGTTACTACGGTTTTTATTTTCAAACCTGTTTCTACATCATAATATTCCATACTTATATTGTTGCCTTTAATAACTTCTAAGCTGTAAGCGTCTTTTCCGCCAATGTTTTCAATGCCTTTAACAGTTACTTGATATCCGTTTGCAAAATAATTCATTTCGGGACACGCGCTGGCTTCTTGTTTTGTCGCTTCAAATTCCGGTCCTTCGGTAAAATCTTGGCTGCCTTGCATACCCGACATTTTCAATGTTTCGCCGTCGAAAACTATTTTTTGAACAACCATTGGTCCCATTGCAATTGATATAACAGTGTGATTTGGTTTTTTGAACGCGGTAATCATTTCTAAGTTTTGTCCCATCATACTTAGCGAAGCCGTAATTTTATAATCGTTGATTTTTTCAATTGCATCTGCACCGCCAATAGCGTTTACATAATTCGCGATAATTTGTTCTGCGCTGATATCTGTCGATTTTGTAGTCGGTGCTTCAATCGGATTTGCATTTATATCGTAGAATTGAACGGTTTTGTCGCCGGTAAATTTTTCTAATTTTTCGGCTTGCGATTTATCGCTTACTACAATAACCCAAGCATTTTCGGGAAGAAAATATTTTTTCGCGGCAGCTTGAACATCGGCAGCAGTAACGGCTTCCAATCGTTTTAAATAAGTTTTGTAATAATCTTTCGGTAAATTGTAACGGTCGATATTAGTTGCAAATCGTGCAATTGTTGAAGGATTTTCGAGTGAGCGACCGAAACCTCCTGCAAAAGTTGCTTTTGCATTGTTCAATTGTTCGTTGGTTACCGGTTTTGAAATCATTTCGTTCATCGCTGCAAAA
>JGI994J12354_10002246_pt1 | contig 18978 bp, 20 predicted proteins | sample IntmicLarv3ML3BL_FD_12354 | JGI IMG/M metagenome (IMG submission 12354)
TTTTAATGTCATTAATTCTTTTGTATATTTTAATAATTTTTAAAGTCAATACAATAATAGTCTGAGTTGATACAACTAATCTTCTGCGTGCATTGGTAACATATTAATTTTTACATTTTGAGCTTCTTTTAATAATAAATTCATGTGTACTTGAGAGACTATTGTAATAAAATTTTAGTTTCAGCAAGTTAGTTATTAGTTCATTCTTAAGAATTATGGATCAATTTCTAACATTCAGACCAAATTCAGCGATTCACTCTGATAACGGCGCTGAATTTAAATCATATGAATATAAATTACTTGCAATGATGTTTGATTTAAAGTTAAGTATGTCTAGAATTGATAAATCAACAAACAGTAGTTATATCAAAGGATTTTGAAACTCTGTGGAAAGAGAAGTTATTAAAAAAATTATAAATATTATTCAACCAGTGAATATAATTTATATTTATATTAAAAATTTTATAATTATTAATAATTAAATTGTAAAATTAAAGTGTTTATAAAAAGGTATCATTACATTTTTTTAATAGATAACCCTTAATTTCTAAAAAAATTGCCAAATCACAAAAAATTGTATATAATAAATATGCTTACTCACCAAGTCCCGGAAAGCTAAGGAGAAAAGTACATGAGACAAACCACACTTATTAAATCAGCAGATATTGCAAAAAAATGATATGTAGTTGATGCGGATGATGCAATTTTAGGAAGATTATCAACTGAAGTTGCTTTGGTTTTAAGAGGAAAACATAAACCAAATTTTACGCCCCACATTAATAATGGAGATCATGTCATTATTATTAATGCAGAAAAAGTTGTTTTTACAGGTAAAAAAAATATGAATAAAAATTATTATCATCACTCAATGTATCCCGGTGGATTAAAAACAAGAAATGTTAAAACACAACGTGATTTATTTCCAGAAAGAATTGTTGAGAGAGCTGTAAGATTAATGTTGCCAAAAACTGTCCAAGGAAGAAATCAGTATCGTGCATTGCATGTTTATACAGGATCATCTCATCCACACCAAGCACAAAACCCAGAGGTTCTAGTTATTAATACAAGAAAAGGAGCAAATAAATAATGGCTGCAAAAAAAAGCACAGTTATATATAGAGGAACTGGAAGAAGAAAATCTTCAATTGCTCAGGTTATTTTGACTCCAGGCGATGGCAAAATTATAGTAAATGGTAAGCCGGCTCTAGAATTTTTCCCATATGCTACACTTGTTCAGGAAATGGAACAGCCGCTATTAGCAACGGGAACTAAAACAGATTTTTTAATAAAAGTAATAGTTAAAGGCGGAGGATTTACCGGTCAAGCTGGTGCTGCTCAATTAGGAATTGCAAGAGCGCTGCTAGAAGCAAGTAAAGATTATAAAGTCGAATTAAGAGGAAAAGGTTTATTAACGAGAGATGCTCGTGTTAAAGAACGTAAGAAATATGGTTTATATGGAGCACGCCGCGCCCCACAATTTTCTAAACGTTAATTTTATTTATCTAAATTTTAAAAAACATTTATTAATGATAAATGTTTTTTTATTTTTAAGATGATGAACGTAGTTATTGGTTGAAAAAGATATTTTTTGGTTGAATTTGGTTGTTTTTATATATAAAAAGTATTATTATATTATTGAGGTGATAAATGTGCTAAAAGAACAGAGACTTAAAAAAATATTAGAGTTTGTAAATATTAAAGGTTATTGTTCCAATGAAGATATTTCAAAAACTCTAAATATTCCGTTTACCACTTTAAGAAGAGATTTAACAAATCTAAACAATGATTATAAATTAAAAAGAGTTCATGGGGGCGCGCAATCGCTTAAAGAAAAGACAATTTTAGAAGAACAATTAGAAGAACGATTAACTATAAATATTGATACAAAAAAAAATATCGCAAAAAAAGCGCTTTTATGTATTAAATCATCAGAAACAATTTTTTTAGATGCTGGTTCTAGTACATATTTTTTAGCAAAACAAATTACACCAGAGTTAAATATAAGAATTTATACAAACTCTATAATTAACGCACAAATTCTTGCTAACAATGGAAATAAAAATATTTATATCTTACCTGGTAAATTAAAGTTGTCAACTGGAGCTATTTGTGGAGTTGAAACAGTTAATGCAATAACAAAATACTATTTTGATGCAGCTTTTTTAGGAGTAAACGCAATTGATAAAGAGTTTAATTTTTATACAACTGATGATGATGAAGCAGAAGTTAAAAAAGCTATAATAAAACATTCGCAGTTTAGCTTTGGATTAGCTGATAAAAGTAAAATGGAGTCTAAATCATTTATTGTGTTTAGTGACAAAAGTCAAATTGCTCTTATTAGTGAAGGAGATTTATAATGATTTATACAATTACATTAAATCCAGCAATAGATCATATTATCTTATTTAATGATTCAATATCTTTAGCTGCAACAAATTATTATGATAAAGATTATCAAGTTGTTGGTGGAAAAGGTATAAATGTTGGGATTATTTTAAAAAATTTAGATGTTGATGTCCAAGTCACTGGAATTATGGGAACTGAAAACAAAGATATTTTTATCAATAAATTTAATGAAATTAACTTAAATACAAACTTCTTTTTTAACCAAGGAAAAACAAGAGTTAATTACAAAATTAAGCACTTAAAAACAAAACAAGAAACAGAATTAAATGGTTATGGATTTATTATTGAAAAAGAAGTTCTTCATAATTTTTTCAACTATTTAAACACACACTTAACACAAAACGATATTGTTGTTATATCTGGAAGTGTAGCAAAAGGATTTTCAAATGATATTTATCAAAAAATCGGAATACTTGTTAATGAAAAAAAAGCATTATTAATTTGTGATGCTGCGGGTGAATTATTGCATGAAGTATTAAAAGAAAAACCATTTTTAATAAAACCAAATCTTGAAGAGGTTTTTAAAACTTTAAAAAAAGATTATATAAAAAATATTTCTTTTTTTGAATTAAAAAATCTAATTGAGCAATTAAAAAAAATAGGAGCTAGAAATGTTTTATTAAGCATGGGGCAAGAAGGAAGTTATTTTTTTAAAGAAAGTGGAGAAATTTATAAAATTAGTAGTGCACAAGGTGTATTAATTAATTCTGTTGGTGCTGGAGATAGTATGGTTGCTGGGTTTGTTTATGGAATATCAAAAAAATTTATAACCAAAAAAACATTACGATATGCTGCTGCTGCCGGATCAGCAACAGCATTTAATGAATGATTAGCTTCAAAAGAAGAAATCGAAGTATTAGTTGAGCAAATAAAAGTTAAAAAAATAGAAGGGGAAAACCTATGAATTTAAAAGATTTATTTTATGAAGAAATAGTTTTTTTTGAAGAAGATTTAACTTCAAAAGATGCTGTCATTGATTTCATAGTCCAAAAACTTGGCGACACAAAATTTACTAACAATCAAACTGCATTAAAAAAAGCAATTTATAAGAGAGAAGAACAAGGATCAACAGCAATGGGTGATGGTATTGCAATTCCGCACGTTTTAAATACATCAATCTCTAAAACAGCAATTTTATTTATAAAGTTAAAACAAAAAATTGAATGAGAAGCTCAAGATAATCAAGCAGTGGATTTAGTTTTTTTCATTATGACAAATAATAAAAGTGGAGATGAATATTTAGAAGTGTTAGCGCAACTTGCAGCCTTTTTAATAAGTTCTGATGCACAAACTAATTTAAGAAATATAAAAAATATTAAAGAGTTAAAACAACTAGCAACAAGCCAACCAGTAAGTAATAATAATCATTATGATATTATAGCTGTTACTGCTTGCCCAACAGGAATCGCTCATACTTATTTAGCAAAAGAAAAACTAGAAGAATATGCCAAGAAGAAGAATATGAGTATTAAAGTTGAGACACAAGGAAGACGTGGTAGTGAAAATATTTTAACAGATGAAGATATTTCTAATGCTAAAGTCATTATTTTAGCGCATGATAAAGCAATTGTGAGTTTAAGTAGATTTAATGGTAAAAAAGTTATTGATACAAGTACCAAGAAAGCTATCTTTAATGGTGATCAGCTAATTGATCAATATTTAAATAACACAGATTTAAAAGAAATTAATGTAAAATCATCTGTTGAAAATTTAACTGGTGAACTAAATTTAAAAGAATTTTTAAATGTAAAGGCTAATTTACTTGGTGGAGTTTCAAGAATGCTACCATTTGTTGTTGGAGGAGGAATTTTATTAGGAATTGCTTTTCTAATAGATTTTATTGCAGGAAACTCAGAAGCTGGTGAAGCGTTTGGAACAATTAACCCAGCTGCGGGATGATTTGCAACCATAGGATCATTATCAATGAGTATGATGGTTCCCATTCTTGGAGCTTATATTGCTTATGCCATAGTTGGCCCACAAGGATTATTACCTGGTATGATTGCTGGACTGTTATCTAGTGACATTATGGGCACAGCTTATGGAGAAGTTGGTGAATGATCTGGAATGTGAACGAGATTATTACCTGATGGAGTCGTCGCTGAGAGTGGTTTTATTGGAGCGATGGTTGGTGGTTATTTAGCAGCGCTTTTAGTATTTGGATGAGGTAAAGCTTTTGAAAAATTTCCAAAGTCACTACAAGGAGTTAGAGACATTGTTTTCATCCCTGTAATTACTTTACTATCAATCGGTATTGTTATGTTTGCCATTAATATTCCGTTAGGATATGTTACACAAGGATTACAACTAGGTTTAACTTGATTAGCAGAAAACAATTTATTAGTATTAGTAACGGCTTTAATGGGGTTAATGATGTGTATTGACATGGGTGGACCTATTAATAAAATTGCTTATACTATTGGAGTTCTAGCAGTTGGAGGAGAAATTGTAGTTGGTGATGGAAGTCAATCAACAATTCTAATGGCGGCTGTTATGTTTGCTGGAATGCTTCCCCCAATTATGATTGCTATTTCTACAGTATTATTTTCAAAAGCATGAACTAGTGATGATAAAAATGCTGGGAAAACAAATTGATTAATGGGTGCTTGTTTTATTACAGAAGGAGCTATTCCTTTTATGATTAAAGATCCAAAAAGAATTGCAGTTACTTCAATGCTTGGTGGCTTAATCATCGGAACTTTAGTTGGTTTATTACAAATTAGAATTAATGCACCACATGGAGGAATATTTACTTTTGCTTTAATTGATTCATTATTATTTGCAAATCAATCTGTTAGCATTGGTGTTGGTATTGCTTTATCAATTGTAATTATTCTTGGTGTAGCATCAATTTGTGGAGTTATTTTAGGAATTTGAAGAACAGCTTCAATTAAAAAAGGTTCATTAATCTTAGAATCAACTGACGGCATTAAAGAAAAATATGAAAATAAAATCAGTGTATTAAATAACAAAAAACCAAAAAATTATGATAAAAAAATAATAAAATTAGAAAATAAAATTTCTGCATATGAGAAATTTAATAAGAAATAATTTATTAATCTAAAAATGTTTATTTGTATTTTAAAAAAAATTATTAAATAGATAATATCAATTAAAAAACAATAGCTTTACAAACTATTGTTTTTTAATTGATATTATCCGCTTAAATTTACCAACTACCAATTTTTTATAATATACTGAATTTTAAAATAATACTTCTCAATATCTAACGCGAACTTATTTTAAAATTTGATAATTTTAAAAACCATATAAGTCGAACATTTAAAGAAGATATAGCATATAATGTGAATCTTGCCCTTTTAGAACAACAAATAACAAACGCTTTTGCTCGTAGAATATTGAATCACAGTCAAGAACAGTAAATTTTATATTTAACTAAAATATTTTCACATATAAAACAATTACTTATGATAACCAATAATTAGATAATAAAAAATAAATTAAGAAAGTAAACTCAATATTTATATTGACAGTTATAATTTTTTAATAGAAATATTGTTCTTACAACGAAAAAATCAAATAAAATAGTTATTTAATGTTAATTTAATGACACAAATTTTATTTAACTTGTTAAAATTTTAATTTATAATAAAATTTTTTAAATAGGTTTTATTTTTTGGTATTGTTAACTTTTTAAATAATCATAATTGAAAGTTTTATGTCGCCTAATAAATCTCAACTGCTAACAATAATTCTCCCATCATCTAACTTAAGCATATTTGCAAAAAAGAAGTCGTTAGTAGGATAAAAGTTATTATTAACAATCATTTCTGTTTGAACTTCTTCACCACTTAAATCAAGACTCATTAAGAACGAACTATTTGATTGTTCATTTTCAAAAAATGTATCATCAGTCCCTCCGGTTATAAGAACTCTTCCATCATTTAATTGAATCATAGATCCAATTCAACTTGGTACAAAATTATTTTTTACAATCATTTCAGTTTGAGGAATTCCTCCACTTAAATCAAGACTCATTAAGAATGAAGATTCTGTTGGATCATCATAAGCAGTATATTCATAAGAATTATGACCAGCAATAATAATTCTCCCATCATTTAACAGAAGCATAGAGTTGATAAAATTTAAAATAAAATCATTTTCAATTAAAATATTTACTTCTGGTAATGAATGTTCTAAACTAACTTTTCAAATAAATGATTTATCTTCATCTCATATATCACCAATAACAATAAGTGAACCATCGTCTAATTGTACCATAGATTCAACACGACTAGGAACAAAATCATAGGTTAGTATTTCAGTTTGAGGAATTGCTCCACTTAAATCAAGACTCATTAAGAATGAATTTTCATAAACTCCAGCAATAATAATTCTCCCATCATCTATTTGAATCATAGATCCAATTCAATCTGGAACAAAATCATTTTCAATTAGTATTTCAGTTTGAGGAATTGCTCCACTTAAATCAAGACTCATTAAGAATGAAGAGTTGCCACTACCTTCAGAGATTATAATTCTCCCATCATTTAATTGCAGTATTTTAGGAGAAGGTAAAACACCATATGCTTGAATTGGGGCAGGGGCAAAAACTGAAAATTCTTGATTGCTAATAGTTGATTTTATCGTTGTTTTTCCAAAAAAATTTGTAGAAGAAATTGTTATTATTCTATTAAAACTATGCTCTGTTTGATTTCAATTTGAAACATTAATTGATTCAATATCAAAATTAAAAGAAGCAGCTTCAGGAATTTGTTCATTAATTTTATCAATAATTTCTTTATCGCTTGTTATTATGCCAATATTAAGGTTAAAATAAAAAAAAGCATCCATCGTTACTAAAACTTCGCCATTAAAATCTGTTGAAGAAATTAATGCATTTGTTAATGTTTTATTTTGAACTTGAACATTTTTGCCATTTAATTCTGGATTTAAATATTTAATTGCTTCAATAATTAATTCATCACTATTTGTAATTAAATTTAAATTATTTATTACTAAATTTGTATTTTTTAAAACTTCTGATAATTCTCTTTTTTCGTTCGGTTGTGGAATTTCGTTATTATTACCACAAGCAATCATATTGACTGATGATATTGATGTTAATCCAAATGTTGCTAATAAACTTAATAATTTTTTCATATTTGTTCCTCTTAATATTATTTTATACAAAAATAATAATATTTCTATCATATTTTACTAAAATATTACTTTTTTTAGAAACTTTTTAGTATAAAAAAACACTTCTGAAGAAAAAAATATTGTAAAATAATTATGAAAGAAAAGAAAACAGATCATTATTTAAAATTATATATTATAATAATGTATGGTATATATGGCGTATATGGCGAAGTGGTTAACGCTCCGGGTTGTGATTCCGGCATTCGAGGGTTCAATTCCCTTTATACGCCCCAAATTAGAATCAAAACTCGCATTTTTGCGAGTTTTTTAATTTTTTAAAGTAATAATAAGTGTTAGAATTAGAATAAGATCATGAGGAAAATAAAATGAAAAACATTAATATAATAGAAATTTTAAATTCTAAAGTGTCTAATAAAACAAACACACTAAATTATTATATTTCAAAGGCTTTGTTAGATAATTTATCAAATATAAACAAAATTAATATAAATCAATTAGCAAAATTAGCTTTTTGTTCAAAAGCAAGTATTGTTAGATTTTGTAAATCATTAGAACTTGATGGATATAAAGATTTAATAGCATCATTAAGTCTTCAATTTAAGATTTTTTCAAATTCTCAAGTTAATGATTCATTTGATATTGATAGTACTACAAAAATGAAAATGTACCAAACTTTTATTATAGAAAATATAAACTATATTTTTGATCATAACTTTATTAATATAAAAAATGCTGCATATTTAATACACAATACAGATAAAATTTTTCTTTTTGGAAAAGGGGCAAATTTATATAATTGTAATTTATTATATGGGTCTCTTATTAAACTTGGTTATAATGCGCTAACATCATATGATATTGATATTCAAGAAAAACTTTTAAAAAATGCATCCCCAAATTCAGTGGCATTATTTTTTAGTTATTCAGGATTAACTGAGCAAATTATCAAAATTTATAATGAAGCCAAAGCAAAAAAACTCAAAATTATTGTAATATCTTCAAATGTTAAATCTCCCATTTATGAAGAAAATAACATTAACATTATATCTTTAAATAATGAAGAAATAATTTATAAACAAAGAAGTTGTGTTATATCATATTCATATATTGTTATGCAAATAATAAATTTATTAGTTAATACAAAAAACTAAACTAGTTCATTGTTTTAAAAACTATTTTTATTTGTTTTTATATAAAATTTCTCAAAGAAATAAAAGATATAATTTATTGTGAGGAGGAATTTAATGAATTTTAAAAAAAAGACAAAATCAGATTTTAAAGTTAAAACTGATGAAAAGCATAATAGACGTAGTATAAACAATAAATTCAAAAATAGAATCCAAAAAATTGGTAGCTTTATGGCTGGTATGATTATGCCTACCGTAGGTATTTTAATAGCTTGAGGTTTGTTTGCTGCTATGTTTTTAGGAAATTATAATGATGGTGGTGACTGAGTTGCAACTGGATGATTTAGTTTTGAGCCAATGGGGATTTTTATTGCCCCAACAATGAAGTATTTAATACCTGTTTTAATTGGTTATACTGCAGGAAATATGATTTATGGCATTAGGGGAGGAATGTTTGGTGCATTTTTAACATTCGCTGCTATCATTGGAAATGATTTTATTTATCAAAACTATATAAGCGATTGAAGAATGGGAACAGGAACAGTGTCAGATCTTACTGCTCCTAATCAAATTGTTGGTGCTATGGTAATTGCTCCACTATTTGTATGAAGTGCAAAAAAAATAGAGGATTTATACCTTGGTAAAATAAAACCAGGATTTGAAATGCTTGTAAGAAACTTTTCGCAAGCTGGAATAGCGATGGTGATGGTGTTAGCTGTATTTTTCTCATGAGGATTTGTTATGTATGGTATTAGTTTTATAATGGTTGAAATAATTGAATTATTTACAAGAGCACCATGAGCTTTTCCGTTCATATCAATATTTAGTGAACCACTTAGAGCTGTGTTTTTAAATAACGCTTTAAATTGAGGAGTTATGATTCCTCTTGGAATGCAAGAAGTGGTTACATCTGAATTTTCACCATTCTTTATGGTTGGTGGTAATCCTGGACCAGGATTTGGATTATTGATTGCATATACTGTTTGAAGAAAACAACAAAGAGGAGCCGCTGCAGGAAGTAGTGTTATTCAATTGGTTGGAGGAATTCATGAAGTACATTATGTATACATTCTAGCAGAGCCAATTATGATACTTTCAACAATGGGGGGGGCATTTGCTAGTTTATCAATTGTTGGAATTTTTGGAGGAGGTGCAATTGGACCAATTTCTCCAGGAAGTATGATTTCTGTTATTGCTATGTCAGGAACTTGACAAAGAATTTTAATAAATCTAATTGCTTTATTTACTGGCGCATTAGCAAGTTTTGGAATAGCAACATTAATTATGTTATTTAAAAGAAAAACAAAATCAGATAAAGAAGTTATGAGTATTAATGTTACTGATGAAGGGGTAAGCTTTGGAAATAATGAAAGCAAAACTGTTGAAGATAGTCCAATTTCTGAGTTTAACTGAAGTAATGCAAAAACCTTAGTGGTTGCGTGCGATGCTGGAATGGGGTCAAGTGCAATGGCTGCTGGGATAATTAAAAAGTGATGTAAGCAAAATGATATAGATATTGACGTAAGTAATCGCGCTTTAAAAGATTTAGATCCATCAATTGACATAATTGTCACGATGATAAATTTTGTTGATATCGCAAAAGAAAAAACGCCAACCGCATATATTTATCCAGTAAAACAATTTTTAGGAACAGGAATTTTTGATGACTTATATCAAAATCTTGAAAAATATAAAAAAATAAATAAATAGATTTGAGCAGTATATATGAAAATTAATAAAGAAAACATCATTATTGATTGTAGTTTTAATAATAAAACCGAAGCAATTAAATTTATTGGACTGGAATTATTAAATAGAGGTTTAATACATAAAGAATATATTGATTCAATGATTGAAAGAGATAAAAAACATTCAGTTGCAATAGGAAATTTTATCGCTATACCTCATGGAGAGTATGAATCAAAAAAATATATTTTAAAGAATGGTATCTTAATAATTAAACTTAAAGAGGTATTGTTGTGAGACGAACAAGAAGTTAAAGTCATCATAGCATTAGCGTTAGCTGGAGATGATCAATTAGAAATGCTTCAAAGTATTGGAGTTGCTTTCAGTGATGAACAAGAAGTTAACAAAGTTTATTCGTTTAAAACTATTGATGAAATATATAATTATTTTTTAAATATAGATTTATAAAAAGGAAGAATATATATGAAAGAAATTGGCTTAATTGGTTTAGGAAAAATGGGCTTAAATTTAATTCAAAACATAAAAAATAATGGTTTTGAACCAATTGGGTTTGATATAAACCAAGGTAATTATCCAGATTTAAAAGCAAAATTTATAAAAACAACACCAACACTTAAAGATTTAATAAATAATATTTCAAAACCAAGAAATATTATAATGTTGGTTCCAAGTGGAAAAATAACAAAAACAATTTTTGATGAACTTTTAAATCTTTTAGATGAGGGTGATTGTATAATTGATGCAGGAAATTCATTTTATAAAGATTCAATAAATAAATATAAAGTTGCAAAGTCAAAAAACATTAATTTTGTAGATTGTGGAACAAGTGGAGGTCAATCAGGTGCTCTGAATGGTGTATGTTTAATGGTTGGTGGAGAAACTCAAGTAGTTAAATCTTTAGAAGAATTTTTTAAAGCAATTTCTGTAACTGATGGTTATTTACATACTGGTAATCCAGGAAGTGGTCATTTTTGTAAAATGATTCATAATGGAATAGAATATGGTATGATGCAATCAATTGCTGAAGGTTATGAGTTGTTAAAAAATTCTGAATTTAATTTTGATTATGCCTCAGTAAGTAAGGTATGAAATAATGGTAGTGTTATCAGAAGTTGATTAATTGAATTAATGTATGATATTTTCAAACAAAACAAAGATTTAGACGACATTTCAGATGTTGTTAATATGAATGGTGAAGGGTTATGAACTGTAGAAGAAGCTTTAAGACAAGGAACCCCAACACCAACCATAGCATTATCTGTAATGATAAGACAAATCAGTCAACAAGATAAAAGTTTTGCTGGAAAAGTTTTAGCATCATTAAGATTTGCTTTTGGAGGACATGAAATTTATAAAAAATAATGTTTTATAAAAATTATGTAGAGATAAATTTAATAAATTAAACGCGCTTGATCAAGCGCGTTTAATTTATGTTTATATACATTATTGATTTTATTTGAGATATTTTTCATCTTATTACTTTTTTAAAAACAATTTTTAAAAACATTTTCTTAAAAAAAGATACGATAATTATTTAGGAGGTAATTATGAATATTGAAATTAAAAGTGATTTAAATGCAAGTGGAAATTATGAACCAATAAGTTATACTATGATTAAAAGTGAATTAACTCAACCATGAATTTTTTTTATAAATATTTATTTTGTAAATGAAAAACATTTTTTTAACAATAAATCTTTTTATATAGTTAATGTAATTTTGAGTGAGTATGATCTTAACATCAACGCCTCATCATATCGTTTTGAGATGAAAAATATTAATAGTTTATTTTATCTGAAAACAAGTAAAGGGTTAGTTCAGTTATTTGCAGATGAAAAGAACAAATTATTTCATGTAGTCCCAAAACTTACGAAATTTGACGAAACTAATATGGGTACAACAAGTAAGTTATTAACAATTTATGTTCCTTGTGATATTTTAGAAACTAATGAAATAGAAATTTCTGCATCTTTTGGATATGATGTTTATGATACTTATAATAATTATACATATCACAACGAAAATAGTTCAGCAAAAATATATGTTGATACAAGATATATAATAGAAGAAATAGATAATAAATATATTATAAAAAATTTTGTTAGTGAAAAAGCTATTTGTAAAATAAGCGGAAATAAATTAGGACAAAGATATGAAGATATAGTTCAAAAAGAGATTATATTTAATTTTAATGAAGATAATTTAAGAGTAGATTTTGATCTCCAATTTGAATATCGAAATTTTTCATATTATGATTTTTATTTTAAAGGTATATATTCTTCAATAGAATTTGATGAAATAGTGCAAGATTATTTAAAAAATGTTGTTGGTCACAGTATTATTGAAACTAAAAATAAAATTATTGATGTTACTAAGGATTTTTTTGATATTAAAGAATTTAACGATTCAGTAATTAAGACAAAAAATTTGTATGAAATTAAATCAAACATTAAAACTATCTTTGATTGAGAAACAAATAAAGTAATTGCGAGTGATAAAGGAGAAAGAGGGGTTGTTAAAAATCCGCTTTATAATAAAGAAGTAGTTTTTGAAAAAGAATTTAAGTTTAATGATCTAATTTTTTTAATAACAAATTTTTCAAAGAATGGTGATTTAAAATTTACAATAAGTGCAGTTGATGGAATTGATGATAATTTTAATGAAGAATATAAAATAAGTTTTTCAAAACTTGAATGAAATGATTTAAATGATACCAACGTTAAAGAAGGAGTTGATTTTATAATTGAAAGACAAGAAAAAATATTATAAACTTATTTTTCCGTTTATTGTTATAATTTCTTTAATTGTTGCTACGGCTACTATATGTTATAAATTGGGAATGAATAATAATTCAAATATAAATTCAGAAGTTGAAATAGAAGATCCTTCAGCAAATATTGATGCTTTTTATAAAAGTGATTTATCTATATATTTTAGTGATGTTCAAAAAATTCAAATCGTGCATTATAGTTTAGAAGAAGTTTATATGAATCAAAACTTATTTAAATATTTTTTTATTTCTGAATTTAATAAATTAGGACCCAATGCTTTAGATATCCATCTAAATTTTAAATTTGACCAAGAAAAAGCTCAAACAGCTCGAGTAACATATTCATATGGTGAAGATTTGACAAATTTTGTTGTTTGAAATTTTATTTTAAAAACTATATAATGTTTAAGGGTGATAGAATGAATTATTTTGAAGAGATAAAAAAAGCTCTTATTAATAAAAAAACAAAAGGGAATATAGCAAAAGAAACAAAATTTAAAGATATGGGTTTAGATTCTTTGGATTTAATGGATATGGTTGTTACTTTGGAAGAAAAATATGGTTTTTCATTATCAGATGATCAATTATTATCAATTAAAACAGTTAATGATTTAATTTGTATATTAGAAGAAATAAATAAAAGTGAATAACCAACTTTTAGATGATTATATCAATATTTTTAAAGAAAAAAAAATAAAATTAACAGATATTAGACTTGCAATTCTTAGATGTCTTGCAACAAAAAAACATTTTACTATTAATGAATTAATTTCTGAAATAGAAAAAGATATTGGAATAGTTAATGTTATGTCAATATATAATAATATTGATTTATTATTAGATTTACATCTTATTTTTTCAACAACAATTAATGGAAAACAAATTAGTTATGAGGCAATTTCTACACATTTAATTCATATAAAATGTCATATTTGTGATAGTTATGAGCATATTGATAGTTCCTCACTAACTCGTGATTTATGATCTCAATACCAAACTATTTTAGAATCAATAGATTTTACTTTAGATCATTTTAAATTAGAACTACACGGCACTTGTAAGAATTGTAAAGAAAAACAATAATTGCTATTTAAAACCACATATTATACATTTTTATTTAATAGTGTATAATAATAAATGGTTTTCTTAGGGGTATAGTTCAGTTGGTAGAACATCGGACTTCAAATCCGAGTGTCGTGGGTTCAAGTCCTGCTACCCCTGCCAATTAAGAAATACAAACCTCATGTGCGAGGTTTTTATTATTTAGGGGTATAGTTCAGTTGGTAGAACATCGGACTCCAAATCCGAGTGTCGTGGGTTCAAGTCCTGCTACCCCTGCCAATTAAGAAATACAAACCTCATGTGCGAGGTTTTTTTAAATTATTTAAAGAGAGAAATATTTAAAAACTAAATGATGTAAATAAAATAACATCAACATAATAAATAGATATAAATTTTTAGTTAGCAGAACTATAAAACAATATAAAATGAATTTTAATATTATGATACAATGAAAATATGAATGATACAGATTTAAAGAATAATTTAAAAAACCGTTGTCCGTGAGCTAATCATGATGAAGAAATGACAAAATACCATGATGAAGTCTGAGGAGTGCCACTTTATGATGATGAAATGTTATTTGCAAAACTTAGTTTAGATTTAATGCAAGCAGGTTTATCGTGAAGAACAATTTTACATAAACAAAAAAATTTTGAACAAGCATTTGATAATTTTGGCATTAAAATTGTTAGTACGTATGATGAAACAAAAATCAACCAACTATTAAATAATGCTGGAATAGTACGAAATCGCTTAAAAATTTCATCAATAATTAATAATGCCAATCAAGTTATTAAAATACAAGAAAAATTTGGAAGTTTTAGTAAATACTTATGAAGTTTTACAAAAGGAGAAATAATAAAAAATAAATATGCGCAAATTCCACCTTCATCACCGTTGAGTGATATTATTAGTGCTGATTTAAAAAAGAATGGTTTTAAATTTGTTGGTACAACAATTATTTATGCTTTTTTACAAGCTGTTGGTATTATTGATGATCATTTACCCAGTTGCTTTCGTTATTAAATTATTATAAACAAAAAGTTTGATTGCGAGAAAAATTAATAGTTAAATTGTAGGTATATTCTAAATTTTACTTAGAAGTATTGTTGTTAAATTTATAAAAATTGATTATATTATTTAAAAAATTTGAAACAACACAAAGTTACTTTTAAAAAAATGCACATTTTTTAATTGAATTATTTAGTTTTAAAGGTTTACATTTATTATATAATAATAAATGTAAGGAGTAGAAATGAAATTCTATACAAAATATATTGATTTATTTGATGTGCTAATAATAGTTTTAGATGATGAACAAGTTACAAGTAGAGAGACAAAAGATAATATAGTTTTATTTTATAATGATGATCGTTTAATCGGAGCAAATATTTTTAAACCACAAATATCAAAAATGTCTAATCAATTAGAAGATAAACAGTTACAAAATTTTGCTATAAATAAACTAAAAAATTTTATAGATTTTGGTGTAATTGATGATCAATTTATTATAGTTAAAGTTGTTGAATGTCAAAAAATTGAGAATACTCATTTATCTGTATGTCAAGTTACTGACAATAAAAGTATGTTGCAAGTAGTTTGTGGAGCTAATAACGTTAAAAAAGATATGTTAACTTGTTTTGCTAAAGTCGGTGCTTTTTTACCAAACGGACAAAAAATATCAAAAGGTTCATTAAAAGGATTTAATTCATTTGGAATGTTATGTAGCGCCCAGGAATTAAATATAAATAATAAAAATTATTTAGCTCCAGGAATAATAGACTTTAAAGTTACAGAGAAAAATATTGGCAAATCAATTTGAGAGGTTTTATAATGAAATTTAATTTTATAATTGATGAAAGAATCTTTGCAGATTACTATAGTGCAGATTACTTTACAAAAACTAAAAAAATCTTAAAAAAAAATAAACCAGATTTAAATATTACAATGCAGTGATTTCAAAGAAAAAAAAATACTATTTTATGTGGAGTTGACTATATAAAAGCAATTTTACATAAAATTAATAAAAATTTGCAATTTGAAGGTTTAAATGATGGTGATATTATCAATCCACTTGAACCAGTAATAAAAATTACAGGAAAATATAGTGAATTTGCTTATTTGGAAGGATTGTTTGATGGTATTTTATCAAGAGCATCAACAATAGCTACTAATGCTTTTAATCTTAAAAAAGTTGCAAATGATAAAATTATCATTAATATGAATGATCGCATGGACGTGTACACAACACAAGCAATTGATGGTTATGCATCAATTGTTGGTGGAATTAATAATTTAGTAACAGTCGCAAGTTTTGAATATTTAACAAAAACCCCAAATTTGTTAGGTACGATGCCACATGCTTTAATCGCTGCTTATGACGGAGATGTTTTAGCAGCGACTCAGGCGTATTTAGAAACTTTTCCTAATAACAATTTAGTGGTATTAATTGATTATAATAATGATTGTATTGTTGACGGATTAAAAGTAGCTCATAAATTTAAAGATAAGCTTTATGCTGTGAGAATTGATACTTCAAAGAGTTTAGTGGATAAATCATTACATAATTTAAAAGAAAAAACTGATGAACTGCATGGTGTAAATCCGACTTTGGTTAAATTATTGAGAAAAACTCTAGATAAAGAAGGTTTTTTTCATGTAAAAATTATAGTTTCATCAGGATTTGATGAAGAAAAAATAAAATGATTTAAAGAAGAAAATACACCTGTGGATATTTATGGAGTCGGAGAAGCTTTAACTAAAAATAAGATTACTTTTACAGGCGATGTAGTAATGATTGATGGAAAAAATCAAGCGAAATTTGGTAGGCAAAACACTTTATCAAACCGATTAAAAAGTATAAAATATTAGTGTAATTAAATTGATGGGGGGTTATGATATGGGATGATTCAATAAAAAGAAAAAAAAACAATCTAAAAACCAAGAGAATGATGCAAATCAAGAAAAAGAAAGAGTGCAAAACCATTGAACTTTTAGTGATGATCCATTATTAAATATTGAACCAGTTTTCATTGAACCAACAGATGAGTCTGAAAAGAAAGAATCATCTGCGCCCACATCATTTGAAAAAACAAATAAATCTAGTGAAACTCTTATTAATTTTAATGAGTTTAGTCTTGAACAAAAACAAATCCAAAAACCTTTAATTAAAAATGATAAACTCGGAAATATTATAAATAACGCAAGAAAAAAATCAGAAGATATCCAAAATCATGTGATAGAAAATGACCCTGTTATTGCAAGGTTGGCAAAAATTGAAGAAATGAAAAGAAGAGGAGCAACAGAAGGGCTTGATGATTTATATACAGATGTTAACAAATCTGCAAGTTTAAGTAGTTATGCAAAAAGAGCGCAAGATTATCACCAACAAAATACAAAAAATTTTGTTATGGAAACAGAAATAGAAAGAAAATTAAGATTACAAGCAGAATCTGAGCAGAAAAGAGAATTAAATAAAATCAACTCAACATTTCAAATTAATGAACCTATAATTAAAAGAGTTGAATTAAAAAAAATCAAAAAAATGCAAAAATTAAATAATTTTAAAAGTAATGCAGATATTAGCGAAAATACAAAGTTAGAAGAAGATATTAAACAAAAAATTTTAAGTCTTAAAGAAATTCAACAACAAAAACTTGAAAAAGAAGCAGAATTAAATATTTTAGAAATAGAAGTGAAGTCTTTTGAAACAAATGTTGAGAGAAAAGAATTTTTAGAAACTAAATTATTTGAATTTAATGATTTAATAGAAAAATTAGAAAATAAAATTTCATTTGATAATGAAACTACATTATTACAAGTGAATGATTTTAAAAATAAAAGAAAATAGGTGATATAATGAGTAATCAAAATAAGACTAATGACTCTTTACAAAATGATTTGAGAAGAAGAATGAATGAAATTGACAAAAGTAGTGAATTTAACTCTCAAGGGAGAGAACATTACTTCACTCCTAGAAGAGAAAATAATGAAATTGATGAAATTAAAAATTCATTAAAACAAAAAGATTTTCAACTTGAAAGAAAATATAAACCAATTGAAAATTATAACAAAAACACCCCAACAATTATAAAACCTAGAAGAAAAACTAACAGTCCTTTTTCAGAAGAACAAAAAAAACATATTACTGAAAGTGTAGAACTTATTAAAACAGAATATGATATAAAAAATAAATTTATAAAACAAGAAGAAAAAAAGCACTTAAAAAATCAAGATAGAATTATAAAAAAAATAAATAAATTTGATAGAAAAATCCAAATTTTTCAAGAAAAGGGTTCAATAGATGAGGCTGCAAAAACAATTGATTTAAAAGAAGAACTCCAAAATCGACTTTATGCAATTCAAGAAGATTTTAAAAATATCTCTATGACTTTTGATCAAAATATGAGTCTTGTGGATCGAAGAAAAAAAATTTATAATAATGCCTTGAAAGCGCAAACTAATCGTGCTAGAAAAATTATTGAATTAAGAAATAAATCTTCAAAAAAGAATGCTAATGGGATTTTCCACTGAGGAAATTACATCAATGAATCAAGTTTCGTACAACCAGATAAAAATGCAGGCGTACCAGAAAGAAAAAGAGAAGCTTCGTGAACAGAAGAAATTCAAAAAAACAAAAATAAATAAACACTATTTTTAGTGTTTATTTATTTTTTATTTTATTTAAATTTTTAATGAATAATTTAGTTTTTATCATATATAAATTAAAATATAAATGATTGTAAGGTATAATAAACACATATGTTAAGGAGAGAGACCATGTT
>JGI994J12354_10002247_pt1 | contig 18974 bp, 13 predicted proteins | sample IntmicLarv3ML3BL_FD_12354 | JGI IMG/M metagenome (IMG submission 12354)
TCCCCAGCCGCTTCCGAACATTGGCGGCGGCCGACGGCACACTGCTGTCGGGCGTGAACGTCGCAACGACGATCAGCTCCAGCTCCTCCCCGCTCATTCCGGCCGCCTCCAGCGCCTTTTCCGCGGCCTCCGCCATAATCTCGGTCATTGTCTCCGTCGTCAGAATCCGCCGTTCGGACATCCCCGTCCGCTCCCGAATCCATTCGTCGCTGGTCTCGACCATCCCGGCCAAGTCCCGGTTTCTCAGTACGCGTGCCGGAACGCTCCGGCCCGTGGATACAATGGAAAGCTTCACCGATCCACCTACTTTCTTTTTATGTTCAAATAATTTGATTGTCAAATCTTTTTTGTATTATACCCCTCTGTAAAATTTTTGTCAATTTAATTTCTTTTAAGATTCTGTGAATATCTCCTCTCCGCTTGAATAAATGGGAAAACTGTGCTACACTTTTTTCACCCCTTCGGGCGATATCGAATTGTAGTCGTTTAACTTCAAAAGCGCTCCGAAGCTTTTTGAGAATATTTTTCGACTGGCGCGAAAGAGGACGCCGCCTTGCTGACCGCAAGACAAGGACGATGACAAAGGCAGGCGGAAAACAGGCCAAAAAAGATGGAGTGGTTTTGAAGTTAAACGACTATATAAAGGAGGAAAGGCCAGTGAATCTGCAAACCGTCCTGTCCTGGAGTATGTATCTGGGCATCCTCGTCATCGGGACGCTGAGCATGTGGTATGCACAGAAATTATATAAAGACGGCTCCCGGAACTATTGGTGGCTGCTTGCCGCGGCCTTCCTGGTTTTGACCCTTCCGGTGGCTCTCCGTTCGGCCTCCGTCGGTTTCGATACGGCGGAATACAACGAGTATTACTACACACTGATTGAAAGCGGGAAGTTTAGCTTCCGGGACAATCTCGAGCCAATCTACCAGCTTTTCATGTACATCGCCGTGCAGGTCGGACACCCCCACGTTGTTTTCCTTCTCGCCGCGCCCATCACCTTTTTCTTCATGCTCGCCGGGATCTGGTATCTCCGCGACCAGCTCAATCTGGGACTGGTCATGTTCATGTACCTTTGTTTTTTCTATCTCCAAACCTTTAACGTAGTGCGGCAGTGTTTTGCCATTGCGCTGATCTTTTTCGCGCTCCGCTTTGTTTGTGAACGGAAGTTTCTGCTGTATCTTTTGTTTGTGATTTTGGCCTATCAAATGCACAGCTCCGCCATCATCGCCCTTTTCCTCTACCCGTTGGCGGCGGAAAAGCTGAGTCCAAAAATGCGAAAGCTTTTGAATGTGCTGGCCGTCAGCGCTGTTTTATTTGTCCTCAGCCCCCTGTTGGGGCCGGCGCTGAGGTGGGTGGTGTCGATCGACGTTTTCGCCGCCTACCGAAACCATATAGCGGCCGAGGGCTCGGTCGGCAGCTCCTGGATCATCCGCGCTGTCTTTATCGTCGGCGCAATCTTCCTGTGTGAGACCTTTCGGACGGAAAAAAATGTCCGCAGCGCGGCCATGTTCGCCACCTCTCTTTCCCTTCCCTTCCTGGTGGTCAGCTACATTTCGGCTCCGGTCGGACGAGTGGGCGCTTTTTTCTCTATTTTTAATATCATCACCTTTGCCTCGTTTGCCGGGCGGAAATCGGAAAAGCCGATTCTTCCAAAACTGGAGAACGCGATCATGGTTGCCTTTTCCCTTCTGACCTATCTTATGTCCCTGTATTCCAACGGTCTGCTCCTGATTCCCTACAGCACCTTTTTCGCCGCCTAATATTCTTAGACAAAAAAACTGGTGGATGATCCTTTTTTCGGATCATCCACCAGTTTTTCTTTTATAGCCAACAACCTTGAAAACAGACTCGTTTTTGCGGTATATTTTCCGCCCCGCATCGTTGTCGTCGGTCAGAAGGCACAAAGCATTCCTTCCTCCTCCGCCTCGCGGGACAAAAAACACCCTCGCAAACCCTGAGCCACTTTTCAAGGTTGTTGGCTATTTATTTCACTTCGTCCGATTCGGAGATTATCCTCCGAGATACGCTTTCAATACCTTTTCATCCTTACGGAGATCGGAGCCTTTTCCTTCCAGAACAATACTGCCCACATCCAAAACATAGCCATAATCCGCCAGTCCGAGGGCCATTTTCGCGTTTTGCTCGACCAGCAATATGGTCGTCCCCTCTTCGTGCAGGCTTCTGATAATGTTGGTGATGTCGCGGACGATCAGAGGCGCGATTCCCATCGACGGCTCATCCATCAAAAGCAACTTCGGCTCCGACATCAGTCCCCGTCCGATCGCCAGCATTTGCTGTTCGCCTCCGGAGAGCGTCCCGCCGGGCTGCCCTCTCCGCTCCGCCAAAATCGGGAAACGCTCGAACACTCGGTTCATGCGGCGTTTGCGCTCTTCCTTGTCCTTGAGGGTATAGGAGCCAAGCTCCAGATTTTCGGTTACAGTAAGATCCTTGAAGATACGTCTTCCCTCCGGAAGGTGAATGAGGCCGCGCTGTACGATTTCATGCGCAGGCTTATTGGTAATGTCCTCGCCGCAAAAAATCACCTTGCCGGCCGAAGAGGCAATCAGTCCGGAAATCGTTCGGAGGGTGGTGCTTTTCCCCGCGCCGTTGCTGCCGAGGAGGGTAACTACCTGTCCCGCCTTAACCTCGAAGCTCACGCCCTTGAGCGCCGCCACCTTCCCGTAGTATGTCTCCAGACCCTCTACCTTCAGAAGCGTTTCGCCGCCGCTCATTCCGAATCCCCCCCGTCTTCCTCGCTGCCCAGATAGGCTTCAATCACCAGAGGATCGGACTGCACCTGCAAGGGCGTCCCCTCCGAAATTTTCCCTCCGAAATTGACAACAATTACCTTTTCGGAAACCTTCATCACAAGATCCATATCGTGTTCAATCAAAAAAACCGTAATATCAAAATCACTTCGGAAGCGGCGGATTAATTCCACCAGGGTGTCCTTCTCTTCGCGGTTCAGTCCCGCCGCCGGTTCGTCCAAAAGCAACAGCTTCGGCTTGGCCGCCAAGGCTCTCGCCAATTCGGTGCGCCGCTGGTCGCCGTAGGACAGGTTCTTCGCGAGGCTGTCTTTTTTGTCGAGAATCCCGACATAGTCGAGAAAAAATTCCGCGCTTTTCAGAATGTCACTTTCCTCACGCCGCTCGGCCGGATGGCGCAGAAGCGCCCCAAACACGGACTGCTTGCTGATGCTGTGCGCCCCGCTCATCACATTTTCCAAAACGGTCATGTTCTTGAACAGCCGCACATTCTGAAAGGTTCGGATGATGCCTCTGTGTGTAATTTTGTGCGGTTTTATGTTGACCAGCGACTTTCCGTCAAACAGGATCTCCCCGCTCGTCGGCTTATAAAAACCGGTCAGACAATTGAAAACCGAGGTCTTTCCGGCTCCGTTCGGCCCGATCAGCGATGTAATCGAGCCTTTTTCAATATCAAAACTCAAATCCTCAATCGCGGTAATCCCGCTGAAACGCATCGTCAGATCCGTTATCTGCATAAGGGCCATAATACGTTCACCTCAATGTTTTTCTCTCAGGCCAGAGTCCCTGAGGTCTTGTAATCATCACAACGACTAAAAGGAGCCCAAAGAAAAACATCCTCATATCTCCTATAATGGGAACATCGCGGAACAGCTCGGGGAAGATCGCGAAAAATGCGGCGCCTATAATTACGCCCGGAATTTTCCCCATTCCGCCCAGAATCACCGCCAGCAAAATGTTCGCGGATTGTGTGAAATCGAACGAATTGGGGGAAATCGAGGTCATTTTGACGGCGAAGAAGCTGCCGGTAATGCCGCCCAAAACCGCCCCGATAATGTAGGCATAGAGCTTGTATTTCGTGGTGTTTACTCCCATCGCCTGCGCCGCGTCCTCGTCCTCGCGGATGTAGGAAAGCGCTCTTCCGAAGCGCGAGTGGCGGATCCGGTAAGAGACGAGAATGAACAGAACAACCAACAGGAGAAAAATGTAATACCAGTGGCTGATCTTGGTTAAATGCAATCCCAAAATACTGGGGCGCTCAATCGCGTTAAGTCCGCTGGAGGAACCTGTGATTTTCAGGTTGCGGGCCGTAATCCGTACGATTTCCGCGAACCCCAGCGTGACAATGGCGAGATAATCGCTGCGCAGCTTGAGGGTCGGCGCGCCGATGGCAACCGCGGCAATCACGGACACCACTATGGATACGGGCAGCGTCAGCCAAAAGCTCCAGGCGAAGGTTTTAATCAGGATGCCCGTAGTGTACGCGCCGATCGCGAATTTCGCGGCATAGCCCAAATCGCAGAGCCCGCAGTATCCGACGATGATGTTCAGCCCCAGGGCAAGCAGCATATAGAACATGGCGTTCCACATGACGTTCAGGGTATAGTCGTCTAAAATCAGCGGCATAAGAACCGCGAGGGCGAATATCCCGAGGAAGGTACCGTATTTGTATTTTTTGTTGTCCATCAGGCGATAGGCTTTGTCAATTATCTTCATCGGCTACATCCTCTCGATTTCAGACTTGCCCATCAAGCCGTTTGGTTTCAAAATCAATATCAATATCAGCAGCGCGAACGCAAAAACGTCCTTCCAGGCGGAGCCTAAGAACTGCGTCCCCAGCGCTTCCAGGAGCCCCAGCAAAAGGCCGCCGAGCATCGCGCCCGGAATGGATCCAATCCCGCCGATAACCGCCGCCGTAAAGGCCTTGATCCCAATCGTATAGCCCATATTGTACTGCACGTTTCCGTAGTAGACACACGCCATTCCTCCGGCGACCGCCGCCAAAACGGAACCGACGATGAACGTCATCCCGACGACCTTATTGACATTGATACCCATAAGGCGGCAGGTGTCCTGGTCCAGCGCGATCGCACGCATGGCTTTGCCCAGCATGGTGCGTCCGATGAACGCCGTCAACCCAACCATCAGGCCGGCGGCGACAACAAGCAGAATGATTTGTATGTAGGTGATTGTGATGTTGCCAAAGGTGATACCGGCGGAATTGTCCAGACCACTTGTGAAGAACAAGGGCTGGCCGTTGGTGATTCCCATGACGGCATTGTAGATGACAAGCGATACGCCGATCGCCGTAATCAGCAGCGAAAGGCGCGGCGCGCCCAAAAGCGGCCGGTAGGCGAAGCGCTGTACCAGATAACCCAAAAGCCCGGCACAAACCATGGCGACAAGAATCGAGCAGATCACGCCCAGCCACCCGGGAAGGACTACTGACAAAACACCAAAGACTGACAGGCACACAAAGGCGCCTGTCATATAAATATCTCCGTGGGCAAAATTAAGGAGCTTAACGATTCCGTAAACCATCGAATATCCCAAAGCAACCAGCGCATAAAACGAACCCAGAATCAGGCCGTTAACCAGCTGCTGAAGGAGGACCTCCCATGTTGAAAGCATCAAAGGACACCACCTGTCTTAAAGCGTTACCAATTTAAATGCGCCGTTTTCAATCTGCAATACGATAAAGTTCGAAACCGCCAACTCGCGGTTGGGCGCGAACTTCACCAAGCCGGAAAGACCTTCATATTCGCTGGCCTGAACGGCGTCACGAACCGCGGCATAGTCTGTGCCGCCGGCCTTTTCGATGGCCTCTTTCAGAAGATAGATCGTATCGTAGCAGAGAGAGGCGTAGGTTCCGGGAGGCATCCCAAATTTCTCATTGTAATCCGCGACAAATTTTTCGCCGCCCTTGGCAAACTCCACGAAGGGAGGAGAGGTCACATAGACGCCCTCGCCCGCCGCGCCGCAGGCCGTAATCAGCTCAACAGAGGCCGAGCCGTCGCCCACCGCGATTTCGCCTGTGTAGCCGCCCTGGCGAAGCTGCTTGATGACATTGGAGCCGTCGGCATGGTATCCGCACCAATAGACAAAATCCGCGCCGGAGTTACGAATGGCGGTCACGATCGCCGACACGTCGGCGGCATTCTTTTCCATCACCTGTACGGTCGCGATCTCTATGCCGCTTTCCGGGAGAGCCTGCTCACAGATGTCCGACAGGTCTTTTGTATAGGCGTCGCCCTGGTGAACCAGCGCTACCTTTTTCGTACCAAGCGATTTGCAAAGGTCGGTAAGGGTAACCGCCGCATGGGTTCCGGGGCTGTTGATCATGAAGGACTGCTCCAGGCCCAGCTTGGTGATCTCGGTGGAATTGGCGCAGGAGATCAGCATCATCAGGTTGGCATCATAGAACTGCTGTAAGGTCGGAATTGTCGCGCCGGAGCCGTAGCCGCCGACGACAAAATCGACGCCCTTAGCGATGATTTTCGAGGCGGCCTGTGTCGCCATATTCGGATCACATCCGTCGTCCGCCTCATAGAGCTTCAGGTTGCGTCCCAAAACGCCGCCGGCCGCGTTGATTTCGTCACAGGCCAACTGATAGGACTGGAACATATCTTTTCCGTAATAGGCCTCGGAGCCTGAAAGGGGAACCAATACGCCAATGGTAATGTCTCCGCCGCCCGTCGCGGTATTCCCGGCTCCTCCGGAGCATCCGGCCAACATGGACATAAAGACGACAACTGCCAGAAACAATGAAAATACCCCAAATAATTTTTTACGCATAGTAACTGCATCCTCCTCTTTGATACTTTTTTGTCACTGTATTCATATAAAACGCATCACATTTCCACATCGGTTTCCGTGGAATGTCGCTGCGTCCACATGCTGTATCCGACAACGGTCAGGACAATTACCGCGCCGCCCAGCAGCGCAAAGATCCCGGGGGACTCCCCCGTAAACAAGGCCACCCAGACGGGGTTAAGAACAGGCTCAAGCGCCGTAATCAGGCAGGCCAGCAGCGCGGGGGTTGTTTTGATGCCGACGGAAAAAAAGACATAGGCCAAGCCCACCTGCACAGTCCCTAAAAAGAGCACCGCGACCCACGCAATGGGATCCGCCGTCACCTCGAAAAACACAAAGGGCATCCCGATGACGGCATTGATAAAGAACCCCAGCAAAAGCGACTGTTCGGGAGAGGTGTCCGGCCTTTTGTTGCAGACAAATACACCGGCAAAGGACAGCCCGGAAGCGATCGCCAAGAGATTGCCCACGAGTCCGCCGCCCTCCAGCCGTCCGGCAAAAAACAAAAGCATCCCGGAAAGGGTGATCAGAACCGCTATAATCGCGCTGGGTTTCGGTTTTTTTCGATAAAAAACGAGCTGAATCAATATGATAAAAATAGGCGCGCTGAATTGCAGAAAAATCGCCGAAGCCGCCGTCGTCAGCTTGTTCGCGAAGACAAAGAGAATGGTGGTACTCGCGAGACACAGCGCGGACAATATATTGCCCTTTGTAAGCTCTATTTTTATACTTTTACGGTAGACCGCAAACACGATAGCGGCCAAAAGCGCGCGGAGTCCAATAATACTCATAGCGCCCCACGGTATGAACTTAATGCACAGTCCTCCGAAGCTCCAGCACAGGGAGGCGGCCACCATACAGAGAGGGCCCTTGCGATTTGACAAAACCATAAACACCAACCATCTGAAGTATACTCTCAATATTTACACGACAGCATAACCGATGAAATCAATCCATCGATCTCTTCCTCTTGCTGTGTAACGTGTTCCCATTTTGACTTAAACAAAGAATAGTATAGCATTTTCAATAAATATTTACAAGAGCGTTTCGGAAATTTACTGGACCTTTCATCTTTTTCTTAACTCTGTTTTCATCTTTGCTCCAATTCAAAAATCCACCCTGTGAAAGTTTCCTTCCAACAGGGTGGCAAGACGCTTATCGAGGAAAAGGCAAACGCGATCCATTCCTTTTTCGGCGTCTGGTCATAGTATCTCCGGGGAAGAAACGGTTATACAATTTTTTAAAATGGATTCGCTATAACTCCGTCTGCTCGAATTTTTCCTGTAGCGGAAGCGCGCCTGCGCCCGGAAGATTCTTGACGCGGTACCGGTACTCCTTCTCCAGCGTTCCCGCCTCATACGGCGCAACACTCAGGAGGGTATGTCCCTTTCGCTGGGTCATGACCTGGACGCCCTGGGAATTTTTCGTGGTCTTGGACTGAACCGCGCCGGTATGGAGCAGGAGCATCCGCCGGGAGGTCGAGGTCAATAAGTATTCGCGGTCCTCGTCCGTCTGCCGGATCGCGGTCAGCGGGCTTTTGTCCGAGTAAGCGCCCACCAGCTTCTTTCGGTTGGTCTTGGTGGCGTAGGCGCTCAGATCGACCTTCGCGGCCTTGCCGTTCTGGAAGAAAAAGAGCATATACCCCCGATAGTCGGCGGTGACCGCCATATATACGGCGTTCTCTCCCTCTTCCATCCCCAGCCGCGCCGGAATAAAGTCCCCCATCACGCTGGTTTTTGTATCCGGAAACTCGTTGGCCTTCGTTTTATAGACCTGACCGCGGTCGGAAAAAAACAACAGGTCACAGTTGTTCTGTGTCTCCAGATGCTGGACAATTTCGTCATTTTCCTTGAGCTTCTGTTCCCCGCTCATCCGCAGGGAAAGCGGCGTAATCTTTTTAAAGTAGCCGTCCCTCGTAAAGAACAGGTTGACGGCATAATCAGGAACGCTCTCCTCCGCCTCCTCCAGCGCCGTCTCATCGGGATAGATCAGCATGCTTTTCCGGGGCTCCCCGTATTTTTCCGAAACCCTTTTCAGCTCCTGAATCAGAATCGCCTTGACCTTGCTCCGGCTTTTCAGGACGTCCTCCAGCTCACGGATCTCTCGTTCCAGTTCCTCGGTCTCGTTGATCCGCTTCAGGATATATTCCCGGTTTAAGTGGCGGAGCTTAATTTCCGCGACATACTCCGCCTGGATTTCGTCGATTCCGAACCCGATCATGAGGTTGGGGACAACCTCCGACTCCTCCTCGGTTTCTCTCACAATGCGGATGGCCTTATCAATATCCAAAAGGATTTTTTGCAGGCCCTTGAGGAGATGCAGCTTCTTTTTCTTTTTGTCCAGCTCAAAATAAACCCGGCGGCGGACACACTCGGTGCGGAACGCGATCCATTCCTCGAGAATCTCCTTCACCCCCAGCACGCGGGGCATCCCGGCAATGAGAATGTTAAAGTTGCAAGAGAAGGTGTCTTCCAGCGGCGTCATCTGGAACAGGCGAATCATCAGCTTGTCGGGGTCCACGCCCCGCTTGAGGTCGATGGTGATTTTCAGGCCGTCCAGTCCCGTCTCGTCCCGGATGTCGGAAATTTCTTTGAGCCTGCTCTGCTTGATACAGTCCACCACCTTTTCGATGATGGCTTCAATCGTCGTGGTGGGCGGAATCTGGGTGATGTCGATGCAGTGCTGGGCCTTATCATAGGCATACCGCGCCCGAACCTTCACCGGGCCGCGCCCTGTTCGGTAAATCTCGTCGAGGGCCGCGCGGTCGTGTACAATCTGTCCGCCGCCCGGAAAATCGGGGGCGATCAGCGTCGTAGATACGTCAAACGCCTCGTCCCGGATCAGGCCGATCGTCGTGTCACAGATCTCGCTCAGGTTAAAAGGGCAGATTGAGCTGGCCATCCCCACCGCGATTCCCGTGTTGGCGTTGACCAAAACGGACGGGAAGGTCGCGGGCAGGAGGGTCGGCTCCTTTATGCGGTTGTCGTAGTTGTCCACGAAATCCACCGTGTCCTTATCGATGTCCCGGAACATCTCCTGACAGATGGCCTCCAGCCGCGCCTCGGTATACCGGGCGGCGGCGTGCGCCATGTCCCTCGAATAGGACTTTCCGAAGTTCCCTTTGGAATCGACATAGGGGTGAAGCAGCGTCTCGTTGTCCCGGCTCAGACGCACCATGGTATCATAGATGGCCATATCGCCGTGGGGGTTAAGCTTCATGGTCTCCCCCACAATGTTGGCCGACTTGGTGCGCGGGCCGCTCAAAAGCCCCATTTTATACATGGTAAACAGGAGCTTCCGGTGGGACGGCTTAAACCCGTCGATCTCGGGGATCGCGCGGGACATAATGACGCTCATCGCGTAGGGCATATAATTTTGTTCCAGCGTTTCAGTGATGACCTGTTCCATCACTACGCCGGCGCCCTCGATGATTCCCTTGACCCGGGGACGCCGATCCGCCGATGTATTTTTTCGTTTTCTGGGCGGCATGTGTTCCATCAACTCCATCCGATCTCATTCTTTCGCGCGGATCTAAAGGTTGTTTTACCCCGGCTAACTGACGTCCGCCATGTCGATAAAGCGGCTTCCGTTGGCGGCGATATATTCCTTCCGGCCGGCGAGGTTGTCCCCGAGCAGCAGGTCGAACATCTCCGACATCTCCTCCGCGTCGGCGCGGCAGACCTTGATGGCTCGGCGGGTGTCGGGATTCATCGTCGTCAGGCTCATCATCTCCGGCTCATTTTCCCCCAGCCCCTTGGAGCGCTGGAGGGTATATTTCGCCTCGCCGAGCTTTCTCAGAATCGATTCCTTTTCCGCCTCCGAATAGGCGAAATAGGTCTCGTCCTTCGTCGTAATCTCGAAGAGGGGCGACTCGGCGATGTACACCTTCCCCGCGTCAATCAGGGAGGGTGTCAGCCGGTAAAGCATCGTCAGCACCAGTGTCCGGATCTGGAACCCGTCCACGTCCGCGTCGGTACAGATGATGACCTTATTCCAGCGCAGGCTGTCAAGATCAAAGGTGGTCAGCTCCTTGTTGGCCTTGCTCTGTACCTCAACGCCGCAGCCCAATACCTTGATCAGGTCGGTGATAATTTCATTTTTAAAAATCCGGTTGTAATCCGCCTTCAGGCAGTTGAGAATCTTGCCGCGAATCGGGATGATGGCCTGAAAATCGGGGTTGCGCGCCAGCTTACAGGCGCCCAGCGCCGAATCTCCCTCCACGATAAACAGCTCCCGCTCCTCGACGTCCTTGCTCCGGCAGTTCACAAATTTGGCCACACGGTTAGTGACGTCCAGATTCCCCGACAGCTTTTTCTTCACGTCGGAGCGCAGGGAGTCGGCCTTTTCCCGGCTCTGCTTGTTGATCAGCACCTGCATACAAACCCGCTCGGCGTCCATCGGGTTTTCGATAAAATAGACCTCCAGCTGGTGCCGCAGAAATTCGGTCATGGCCTCCTGAATGAATTTATTGGTGATGGCCTTTTTCGTCTGGTTGGCGTAGGAGGTCTGGTTGGAAAAGGAGGAGATCACGATAAGAAGGCAATCCTCCACATCCTGAAACGTGATCTTGCTCTCATTTTTATTGTATTTCCCGTTTTTCTTGAGATAGGAGTCGATCTGATAGATGAAGGCGTTACGAACCGCCTTGTCCGGCGCGCCGCCGTGCTCCAGCCAGCTAGAGTTATGATAGTACTCGCTCAGCCGGGTCTGGTTGGAAAAGGTCAGCGCCACGTTGATTTTCACATTATAGTCCGGCTTATCCGCCCGGTCGCGCCCGCGGCGCTCACACTGCCACGACTGTACCGCCACCATGGCGTTCTCTCCGGCCACCTCTTTTACATGATCGACGATGCCGTCCTCATAACAGTAGGTAAACTCCTGCTTGGAGGCCTCGTCTTTTAGCACAAAGGTCAGCCCGGCGTTGACAATGGCCTGGCGGCGCAGGATATCCTGAAAATAGTCCAGGGAGACGTCGATGTCGGTGAATACGTCCCGGTCGGGCTTCCAGCGGATTTTCGTCCCGGTCGCTTTTCTCGCGTAGGCTTCCTTTTTCAGGCCGCCCACATTTTCTCCGTGTTCAAAACGGAGAAGATATTGGTAGCCGTCCCGCCGGATATCGACGTCCATATATTCCGACGCGTACTGGGTGGAACACAGGCCCAGACCGTTGAGTCCCAGCGAGTATTCGTAGCTCTCCGACGCGTCGTTGTTGTATTTTCCTCCGGCGTAAAGCTCACAAAAGACCAGCTCCCAGTTGTACCGTTCCTCATTCTGGTTGTAGTCCACCGGGATGCCGCGTCCCTGATCCTCAACCTCCACCGAATGGTCGGCAAAACGGGTAATGTGGATCTTCCGGCCATATCCCTCCCGCGCCTCGTCAATGGAGTTGGAGAGAATTTCAAACATAGAATGTTCGCAGCCCTCGATCCCGTCCGAGCCGAAGATTACGGCGGGACGTTTTCGAACCCGGTCGGCCCCCTTCAGGGAGGAGATGCTTTCATTTCCATAACTGGAGGCTTTTTTCGCCATTTTACTCCCTCACTTATCGTCGCTTCTGGTCTAGAAAAGGTATTTTGTCTTTCTAACTTTGTAGTATACCACATCTAGTGGTTTTTGGCAAACCTACATAATATACTTGCCCCTCCCGAACGGAAAGCTTGGAAATTCGATTGTCAACCTTAACGAAAACTGCCGCTGGCACCAAAATTCTAGATTCTCTCTATTTTTCTTTCTTTTTTCCAATACGCTCTTGACATTTTTCTAAAAACATGTTAAAATCTTGAATATATTCAAGATTAAATTCTTGTAATCGTGTGAGCCTGTGTTCTAAAGCCACCCCCTACGTTTTGGAGCATAGCGCCTCACTGTATAAATCAAACATTACAAAAAGAAAGAAGGTAATCGTTGTGAAGAGTAAACGTATAAACGTTGGCAAAACCGGTATGCTCATCAGCTTGATCCTGATATTTTTGGTTTTGCAATCTCTCGTTGCCCCTGTGTACGTCGTCGCGGCGGGCGAACCTCCCAACATCACCGTAAAGCTGAACGGAAACGAAATCCCCTACGACCAGGATGTCAGCGTGAAAGACCGGGACAAACTCGAAATCATCGCCGATTTTAAGTCCATGGATGCCGGTGATACCTATGAGGTAGAGCTTCCCGCAATTTTCATCAATCTGAATGAAGAGCTTATAAAAGAAGCGAACAAAGACCTCCTCCAATATGTTGAGCTCACCATCGAAAAGGATCTGGTAACGGGAAAACAGAGCGTAAAAATCAAGTTTTTGGAGAACGTGGACGCCGCCTCCTTCTCTTTTTGGGTGATCCTGGACGTGCAAAGTGAAGACTACGACGAGAAGCATGAAATTATAATCGACGGAGACCTGACCATTTCCATTTTGCCCGAACAGCCGCCCACACCCCCCGGCGGATATGTCGGGCCGCAGGGACCGCCGCCCAAGGTTCCCGAGGGTGATTTGGATTTGATAAAAAATGTGAAAAATGTGATTTCGGAAAAAGAGTTCCTTGAGGACACGAACATCGGCAACGCACTTTACTATTCTCTGGGACTAAATATGGGACAGCTGGACCGGGTCTTGACCGGCACAATGAAGGACGTCCTGCCGAACGGCATGAAGTTATTCATCCCCTCCGCGCCGGGCGACAGCATAGATTCTTATGAACAGGCCTTCGCGTCCTTTTCGATTTCCTTCATCTCAACGCTGATTCAAGGCACGGACGATGACAACTGCTATCTTGAAATTTCCGATTTGCCCGGCGCGGCCGGCAAATACCTCGGATATGTCAACGCGATTGAGATTTCCCAGGGCCGGACGGGCGCTTACACGACCGACGACCTCGCGCCGACCCTTACAATCCCCTCTTATGTGGCCGCAAGCATAAAAAATGCCGACGGAAAATATGTTACCTACGGCGGAGCCGCTCTCGGCTATAGAATTGATGAAGCCGGGATCATCCACATCACCATGCTGGATAAGGATCACGACAGTCTATATGAAAAACAACACGTCGGCCCATGGACAGACAGCAGCCTGTACGTTCCGCTGTACAACACACCCGACTGTGAAAGCAGTATTTACTGGGAATACGGTACCTACCGAACCATCGTAATGCAGTACACCGGAAACTCCGGCGACAGCCCCCTGAGAGAATATCTGGGCACTACGGTAGACGGAACAAAAACCTCTTACCGGTGGTCATACCGCTACAACGGCGTCGAGGAGTTCGTCCTCGTCGTCAGCAACGACAGCCTGACCGATACCGATTCGTTTGAAATCGAGATGAAGGGCACAGCCGACAGCCTGTCCTTTGGAAATGGTCTGCAAATTTTCCCGAGAATTTATTTTGACCAGACAAAATGGACAATCCCGCCGACCGGCGAGATCGTGTTTGAAAACACCGTCACCTATGAATACTGGGAGAAATCAGCCAACACGAAATATGTCTACGATTTCGGAAGCTGCGGCACAGTAATTGCCGGCGCCGGAAAAACCGTGGATGACGATAAGACAAATCACCAGAACCCCGACGCCGGTTCGACGGTTCAGAAGTACGCGCTCACCTTTAAAAAACTCGGCGATGAAAAAATCCCGGCCGGTAACTTTGAAGTGTTTGACCGTTTGGACGAGAATCTTGTCTTTATAAACCGCTCATTGAAGCTCTATAAAGAGGGCGCGGCGGACGAGTGGATCGACATCACCGAGACGGACCCGAACGACGACGCCTCCGTCTCGACCGGAACGGCGGACGGCATCAACCTGAAGGCGTATTATGACAGCGCTACGCACCGGATTCTCATCGTAAATATCGGCGACATGAGCTTTAGCGGGAGAATCAAGGTCGAATTCGAAACCGAGCTTGCGCCCGATGTTGAATACGGAACAAAGATCACAAATTACTTCGGCGAAACGGTGGAAACCTTCGTGGATCATAAAATCGCGATCCACAAAACTGATTCGGACGGCAATACAATTGTTTCCGAACCCGCCGTGTTTTCGATTCAGTACACATTGGAGGATGACTTCGAAACGGGTGCGCTTCATGATCTCACCGACAGTCAGGGCAATTTTTTCCACACCTTTTCGACGGGCAGTACCGGCATTGCTGAGGCGCTTTACCGGATGGAGGCCGACCTCTTTTATCTGAAAATTGTAGAGGGAATCGCCCCCAGCGGCTATGAAAAGCTCAAGGAACCGATATGGATCAAAGCGGAACGGGACCCCGCCACCAAAAAAATGCAGTATTCCCTGGCGCGCGAAGTCGACGGCGTCGCGCTGTCCGTAAGCCCACGGGGCCTGGTGGCGCTTTCCGTTGAAAACAAAAAGATTCACCCTGTTGTCCCGGAGGAGACGAAGATCTCTCTGGAGGCCAAAAAGGTCGCGCAGGGCAAGGATCTGGTGGACGGACAATTCAACTTCGCCGTCTATGAGGGCGAAACCCTTGTCGCAACCGCCACCAATACCAAAGACGGGAAAATCATCTTTACGGCGATTTCCTACGACGCCCCCGGCACCCATACCTATACAATCCGGGAAACCTCCGAAAGCAGTGAAAACTGGACAATGGATGACAGGGAATTTACCGTCTATGTGGAGGTTACCGAAAACGACGACGGCACCCTTACCGCCGTCGCGGTCTATCCGGAGCAGGGCGTTACTTTCATAAACAAATACACAAAAACAACAACGGAATCCGAGGAAGAGGATCCCTCCGCGAACAATCCGGAGATCCCGGTCAACAAAATCCCGGAAAAGAATCCGAACCAAACCAACCTTCCGAAAACCTCGGATCCCCGCAATATATTGCTCGCCATATCGATCGGAATTATCACTTTGGTTTTCGCCTATTTTTGCATCGAGCGGAAAGTAAAGCGGATCAATAAATAGTCCTGGAAGCAGCTGATGCGGTGTTGAGCCTTCGAGGATTGCTCCTCAACTGCCGTTTTTGTCGTCCTTTCGCCCGGTTTATATTTCTCACAACGTTTTATCATCGGTATAACGATTCACAAAAAAATCTCTAATGCTTTTTTACCGAAGCTGTGTTATACTGTATTATCATAGTATCATACTAGAACAGGAGGGCAATGTCCTATGGCAAAAATGCCGGGTAAAAGAGAAATTAAATCTGAAGCAAAAAAAGAATTGATCCTCAAAAAAACATTGAAACTGTTTCGGCAATACGGCTACGAAAAAATAACCATCACCGACATTTGCACGGAGTGTCATATAAACGTGGGCACACTGTATCATCATTTCGGCAGCAAGCTCGGCATTTTGCAGGCGATCAGCAACAGCATCTCGCCCGCAAGCGTGCTGGAGGAAAACGATCCAAAGCTGGTACAGGAGCCGTGTGACACGATTGCGCGTTTTCTTCTCGATTATGCCAAACGCTGGGAAATTCTTGGCGTCGATTTGACCGCGCATATTTTTCAGCGCTTCCAGAACATCTATATAAATCCTCTTACCTCTACGCTGAAAGATTCGGAATCCATCAACAGTCTCAGCCGCTTCATCCGCGCCTCTCAGGAAGCGGGCTGTTTCGACCCTTCCGCGAACGCCGCAAAAACCGCCGAGATGATTATGCTGATCGGACGCGGCGTGGTTTACGATTGGTGTATGCAAAACGGAACCTATGACCTCTCCAAAAAGGCCTTGGAGGTGATGGAACTGATTAAGTTTCTTGTCATCGGTGACGCCGGGTTCGAAGCGTTAAGTAAAAAGCAGCCGCCGAAGCTCCCCGAATAAAGAAAAAAACCACCGGATGACCGGTGGTTTTTTCTTTGTTTATCTCTCAATCACATCAGAGTATTCAGCTTGTCCTCCAGCGTGGTTTTGTTTTGGAGTCCCATCATCGAGCCGGCCACTGCGCCCTCCTTAAAAAACATCAGGGCGGGAATGTTGCGGACACCGTACTGCTTGGCCAGCTCCTGTTCCTCGTCCACATTGACCTTGCAAATCTTCGCACGGCCTTCATACGCCGCGTCCAGCTCTCCCAGAATCGGCGCCAGCATATTGCAGGGCATACACCAGTCGGCATAAAAATCAACCAACACCGGCACCGTAGCCTGCATTACTTCCGTTTCAAAATTGTCCTTTGTCAGCTTTGTCATCTCCACCGTCTCCTTTCACACCTTGTCTGTTCCCAGTCTTTGTCCTGTTTCGGCTTTTATCCCCGGGTCTATCAGCCCGGAATCTGGAACCCGATTTTTTTCATCGCCTTGTTCAGCGTACGCCTTGAAAAACGATAGGCCTTTTCCGCGCCCTCTTTGAAGCTGGCTTCCAGATACGCCTTATCGGCGATGATTTGACTGAACCGCTCCTGTACGGGCTTCAGCGTCTCGATCACTACCTCGGCGACCGCCACTTTAAAGTCCCCGTAGCCTTTTCCCTCGAACCGGGCCTCAACCTCTTCGTTGCTCAGGCTAGTCACCGCCGAATAAATTCCAATCAGGTTGTTGACGCCGTCCTTGCCCTCGCCGCAGCGCACACAGGCGTCCGAATCGGTGACAGCCCGCTTGAATTTTCGGAGAATGTCGTCCGGCTTGTCCAGAATACTGATCCACGCGTTGGCGTTCTCGTCCGATTTGGACATTTTATTGGTGGGTTCCTGAAGCGACATAACCCGCGCGCCCACCTTGGGAATATACGGCTCGGGTACGGTAAAAACGTCGCCGTACAGTGCGTTGAACCGCTCCGCGACGTCCCGGGTCAGCTCCAGATGCTGCTTTTGGTCGGCGCCCACCGGCACATACTGCGCCTGGTAGAGAAGAATGTCCGCCGCCATCAGGCAGGGATAGGAAAACAGTCCGGCGTTGATGTTGTCGGCATGGCGCGCGCTTTTGTCCTTGAACTGGGTCATGCGCGACAGCTCGCCAAACTGGGTATAACAGTTGAGAATCCATGACATCTGCGAATGGGTGGGCACCTGGCTCTGGATGAAAAAGATGGATTTCTCGAGATCGATGCCGCAGGCCAGCAACAGCGCGTAGGCCTCCAGCGTATTGCGGCGAAATTTGGCCGGCTCCTGCCGAACGGTGATTGTGTGCAGATCGGCCAGCGCATAGACGCAGTCGAACTCGTCCTGCATCGCCACCCAATTTTTTATCGCGCCCAGATAATTCCCCAGCGTAATCGTGCCGCTGGGCTGTATGGCGCTGAATATAATTTTTTTCTGTTCCTGCTTTGTGTTGTCCATCGCGTTCCGCTCCCTCTCTTTTTACTCTCTCTTACGCTAAAATCTCCCGGACCAGCTGGCCGAGAATCGTTACTCCCTTCTCCATCTGTTCGTCGGTTGGGGTGGAAAAATTGACGCGGAAGCATTGGCAGGGTTCCGATTCACCGGTCAGAAACGCGTTCCCGGGAACGACCGCCACCTTGCGGAGCACCGCCTGCTTGCAGAAATCCATCATGTCCGCGCCCTCCGGCAAACGGCACCAGATAAACAGGCCGCCCTCCACCTTCGGATAGGTGATTTTGGGGGCCAAATGCTCGTCGAGGAGCTTCATCATCAGCTGTCCTTTTCCGCGGTAAATAGTGCGCAGATTGGCGAGATGGGCGTCAAAGTCATATTTTGTGATGAATTCATGGCAAATAATCTGGGCGAGAATGTTGGTGTGGACGTCCTCCCCCTGCTTGCAGACAATCATTTTTTGCAGCGGCTCGATTGGCGCCACCGCATAGCCCACCCGCAGCCCCGGGGCGATCACCTTGGAAAAGCTTCCGGCGTAGAGGACAATCCCGTCCTCGTCCATCGACTTGATGCTCTGGATGTGTTCGCCGGAGAACCGGATGTCCCCGTAGGGGTTGTCCTCCAAAATCAAGACGCCGTACTGCTTCGCCAGCCGGTACACCGCTCTGCGTTTTTCTAAGCTCATGGTGATGCCCGACGGATTTTGAAAATTCGGGATCGTATAAATAAACCTTACATTTTTTTCGGTTTTAAGCGCGTTTTCCAGCTGTCCCAGATGGATTCCGTCCTCCTCCATCTCCACCCCGCACAGGTTTACATTGTAGGAACGGAAGGTGTTGAGCGACCCGATGAAGCTGGGGGACTCGCAAATAATCGTATCCCCCTCGTTGCACAGGGACTTCGTGGCGAGATCCATCACCTGCTGCGCCCCGGCCGTAATCAGAATGTCATCAAACTCGCGGCCGATGTTGTGCTGCGCCTTGAGCGACGTTTTCAGGTACTCCCGCAGCGGCGCGTAGCCCTCGGTAATGCTGTATTGCAGCGCGTCAATCGGCCTCTCGCTCATAATCCGGGTCGTAATTTCGCCGATTTCCCGAATCGGAAAGGCCTCCGGGGCGGGGTTCCCCGCCGAGAGCGACACGACCGCCGGGTCGGCCGCATATTTGAAAATCTCGCGGATTGCGGAAGGC
>JGI994J12354_10002248_pt1 | contig 18972 bp, 16 predicted proteins | sample IntmicLarv3ML3BL_FD_12354 | JGI IMG/M metagenome (IMG submission 12354)
AATAACGCGGACATATGCGATATATACGGATTTATCCATACGCATATTTTAAGACCTTTGTCTTTTTTGAGTTTCGCGAGCATTTTTTCGGGCTCCGCGAATTTTTCTTCGTCCCATGTAAAATTACACCATTCATATTCTTTCATCCAGAAACAATCGAAATGGAAAACACTCAACGGAATATCTCTTTGTATCATACCGTCAATAAAACTGTTGACGGTTTCTTCGTCGTATTGTGTAGTAAAAGAAGTCGAGAGCCATAATCCGAAAGACCATGCGGGAGGAAGTGCGGGTCTGCCTGTCAACGCTGTATAACGTGAAAGAACCTGTAAAAGATTATCACCGCCGATAATGCAATAATTTAATTCTTCCGTTTCAACGCTGAACTGAGCTTTTGAAACAGCCTCTGAACAAATCTCAAACGAAATTTTTTCGGGATGATTTACATAAACTCCGTAACCTCTGTTTGATAAATAAAACGGAATATTTTTATAAGCCTGCTCAGAAGCCGTGCCGCCGTCCTCATTCCATATATCGACCGTCTGACCGTTTTTGACAAAAGGCGTAAAACGTTCTCCCAAACCGTATATATTTTCACCGACGGAAACCCCGAGATGTTCACGCATAAAATTCCCGTCGGGCGTTTTTATGTAAGCGAGCTGTTTTGTGTTTGACGAAGTTAAATATTTATCCTTGTAATTATATACAATTTTAAAAGGGTCTTTGCATATCTCAACGCATAAATCACCGGATAATATTGTGATATTATTTTCGTCGTTTTTTACGTCAAGAACACAATTTTCATCATTGTAAACAAATGATGGTTTGTGTAAATAATCCCCGTTTGCGTTTTCGTAATGCTTGAATGTTACGTTTATAATACCCTCTTGCGGTGAAGTTAAAGTAAGGGTAAACAAAGGACCTCCGAGGGTTTGCCCCCTGTTGTAAATTTTGAATGGGGTGACATTCAAAACCACGCTTTTTTCGTTAATTTTAACCCGCCTGACATCAACGCAGCCCTCCGCCGTTATACCGTCTTTTAATAACCAATATCCGTTGCTGAATTTCATGAATCTTCCCTCCTTTTATTTGGTGCGATAAATTATAATTTTCAGATTTGAATCACAATCTAATAATTTTGATGTTAATACATTTTCTAAATCTATTTTTCTTACTTCCGTTGGTAAACCAAAATCATAAATATCCTGACCGTCGTTTTGATTTACTGTAACTGTAATAGAATAAATTTCCGAAAATTCGTTTAATTTAAGGTTCAATTTGAGAATATCATAAAGTTGTTTTTTATGATAAACAGTCCTGTCTTTCATATCTTTTTCTAAGAGATACCAAGTATTCCGCTCCTCTTTACTCATATTNACATAGGATTTAACATAAGGGTTTTGCTTGAATAATTTTAAAGACGCGAAAAAATCATAAACAAATTTATTTTTAAAAATATTATCTGGAATTATTATATTTGTGCTGTTTATAGATATTCCCGAAGACAAAGTCTGAATTGCCGTACTATCTTTTAGATAGATTCGCGTATCATAGGGATATATCATGTCTTCGGGTGCACTTTTAATAAATTCAATATCACTTATTTTATCAATTGAAATCGATTTTGAATCATCAATGGTATTTATTAAACAACGTTTATCAACTTCTCGCGGAAAAGATATATAACTGAATAAACTCATAATAATTTAAATTCTCTTTTTAATACGTTATATTATTATGCCGATAGGGGTTGAATTTTCAACCCCTATTTTTATATAATTTTTATTGTAATTATAACATACGCGTTATTATTTCGGGATTCGCGCTGTAAAGTATCGCGGTTTCCTTTGTTATAACACCCTTTTTAGCCATTGCGACAAGGCTCGAATCCATCGTCTGCATACCTATGTCACCAGAAGTATGAATCGTTGAATTTATTTGGTGGAGTTTTCCCTCGCGTATCATGTTTGATATAGCCGTTGTGTTTATCATAACCTCGAAAGCCGCCGCAAGACCTTTGTCAACCGTCGGAACTATCTGCTGTGATACGACCGCTACAAGCGACATTGCGAGCTGTACTCTTATCTGCTGCTGCTGCGATGACGGGAAAATATCCACAATTCGGTCGATCGTGTTAGCCGCACCGTTCGTGTGGAGAGTAGAAAGCATCAAATGCCCCGTTTCAGCCGCTGTAAGAGCGATACTCACGGTTTCCATATCACGCATTTCACCGATAAGTATAACGTCGGGCGATTGTCTTAACGCCGATTTTATCGCTTGCAGATAAGTCAAACTGTCAGACGGGATTTCCCTCTGGCTCACTATACTTTTTTTATGCCTGTGTAAAAATTCTATCGGGTCTTCGATAGTCATGATATGGGCTTTTCTGTTTGCGTTTATCGCGTCAACAACACAAGCGAGCGTGGTTGATTTACCGCTTCCCGTAGGTCCGGTAATAAGAATCAGCCCTTTATTTTTTTTGTGAAGTTCAATAACAGCTTTGGGAATCCCCAAAGACGCGGGGTCGGGCAATCCGAATGAAACGATACGAAGAACCGCCGCGAGAGAACCCCTCTGACGATATGTATTTACTCTGAAACGTCCGACATCAGGAACAGAAAACGAAAAATCGGAATCTCCCGTTTCAACGAATCTGTCAAAATTCGGAGTTTTCGCCAAACCGTATATTTCTTTAATAATTTTCGCCGTATCGTCGGGCATAAGCAGTGTGTCTGTTACGGGGATTATTTCCCCTTTTATTTTCATTGAAAGCGCGAGCCCTACGACTATAAAAATATCCGACGCTTTTTTTTCGCTTGCGTCCTTTAAAATTTCCAAAAGATTAATTTCCATAATTAAACCGTAAAAATCCTCCCTTTATTTACTTACTCTAATCTTCAATTTCAATGTCTCCGCCATTACCGCCGGACATCCAAAGCTCATAAAATCCCTCATCGTAAACCAAATCGGAATCCATATAAACTTTCCATTCGGTAATTTTATATGATAATTTCCCTGTGTTTTGGTTGTAAAATAAATTCACGACAGAACTAAGAAAAAATCTTACGTCCGCGTTTGAGGTGTTTTCCATAGAGGTATAATAAGCAACCTCAACGGAATTCATATTTTCGTCCGCTGATGCTTCCTCGTAATCCGCGTTCATAATTTTTATGGTTTCTTCGTCCAACCCATTGTTTAAAATAGCCGCGTTTACAAAATTCTCATCAAAAACAAAATTTGCTTCCGACTGGATTTTATCGTAAACTGAGTTGAAAATAACAGCGAGCTTTTTTTCTGCGAGAGCGTCCGCCGCGTAAAACTGCGAAACGCTTTGAAGATTTTTATCCGCGAGTTTTTTATCCGCGAACGATGTTGTGAAAGACAAAAGCCCGAATATAGTGAGACAAAGCACGACAAATATTATTATTATTATCGCGCCGCCCGCGTTTACCGTACCTATACCGGATTTTTTTGTAGAAATGCGGTTTCTTTTAAAATTAACTTCGATTTTTGAATGATTATCCGCTTCATACGGATTATACGGATCGTACATAATATTATCTTTGCCGCCTTTCTGTCTTTATTTTAATATGAATTTACTCGCGTCGGCGGACGCAAGCAGCGGGATATATTCTTTGTTTACCTCTGTTTTTTTGTCGTCTATAAAAGGATACGGCTCTGTTTTGTAAAATTCCAGCTTGAAATTATATAATTCACCCGAATTATATTCGTCTTTGTTCATATTTATTTCCATTACAAACGACGCTTTTTCGATGGTATCCGTAAGATTCCATTCTTCGTCGTAATATAAACTGTACATACTTTTTGTACCGGCTTTAAAATTGTCATTTATATAAATCTCCGCATCGCCGCTTGTTTTAAACGTTTTAATATTTTCCGCGACATTCTGAACTTCAAAAATCGCTTTCGCCGTATCCGAAGTTTTATCTCCCAAAAATCTCGCGAGGAGAAACAACTGTAAGGTTAAAACGACGGCGATGGCGAATATGCCGATTGATATAAGAATTTCCACAAGCGGAAGCAAAGATTTGGAACTTCCTCCGTTCATTGAATAATCCGCTCTCCCCTCTTTATTAAAATTAATTTATTTTATATTATTACTGTGAACGCAGAACGACTTTTGTCGTCTGGATTTTACCCTCAATGTCAATAAGATTTATTTCTATACCGTCCTTTTCGTCATTAAAATTAAAAGACAATCCGTTCGCTTTTATTATCTCGTCCCCGTCGTCAAGCCCGAATTCTATTGTGTTGCCGTCGCTCTCGACGTCGAGGTAGATTTCTCTTATGTACCCGTCATAATAATAAATATACGTAACATATTCGTCGTCAAGGTCGTAAACTTCTTTTATGGCTATCATGTTCACACCGTCTTTTTCCTCAACATATATACTCCCGTGACTGTCGTTCTGACGGATTTTCGTCGTCAAATATGAAAAAGTTACTCTCCTGTCGTAATTCGCGTCCATATTATCCGCAATCTTTTCGTATACCGTACTTCCCGCAAGTATAACAGATATTGACAGAGCCGACAAAAGCAGAAACAATGTGAGAACAAATAAAACCGGTATGAGAGTAAAACTGCTAACATTTGATTTCGTCAACATTTTTTATCACCTTAATCTATTTTTATTTGATTTAATACTTAACTTTTATAACGGGAAGATTGTTGGCGGCAAAACAGTCGTATTCAACAATAAACCTCTGATAATCTATTATTATCCCGTACTTTTCTTCCAGATAACTAACGTCGGGAGGATAAAATCCCTCAATCGCATAACATTGCACCGCCGCTCTTTTTATCGCTTTTTCAAGAGTAGCCGCAGACGACGAATCGGCTTTACCCGCCGCTCCGTTTACAGCCGTCCCGAAAAAGATTACAATTGCGGCTAAAATAACAACGGTAAAGATTATCCCCTTCGCTTCCCTTATAAAATTTTTCACTTTGTTAAAAGTTGAATTTCCCTCGTGCATACAGTAATATCCCCCTTTTACTATTAACTGATGTTAGACATTACCTGAACAAGCGGCAGCATAACGGATATGAGGATAACGCCGATTATTATCGAAAGAATACCGACGAGAAGCGGTTCTATAAACGAAGTGGCGTTACTGAGCGAAGTGTCAGCCTCACTGTCGCATATATCCGATATTTTTTTCATGACGGAATCAACTGTTCCGGTTTTTTGCCCTATTTCGATAAATTTTATGTACATTCCTGAGAAAGCGCCCGTTTTGCCTATCGCTTTTGAGAACGATTCGCCCGCTTCAATATCTTTGACACATTCTCCGAATTTTTTCCTGAACACGGCGTTGTCGATAAGATTAACGGACATATTGAGAGCGGAATCAATATCCATACCGCTGGACAAAGTCATCGCCATCGCGCTTGCGAAACGTGACGCGGCGATTTTCTGGTTTATCTTTTTGGTCAAAGGGAAAGCGGCGGCAAAAGCGTTCACCATGTTTTTACCCGGCTTTGTTTTCGCGAAAAGCGCGATTATAACAGCTATAACAGCCAAACCGAGGATAATATACATAGTGTATTCGCCCGCAGCGAGACTTCCGGTAAACGCCGCGACAGCTTCTTCACCCGCAGATAAAGAGCCGCCCATGCTTTCAAGCATATTGCTGAATATCGGGAAAACCCTGCTTACAAGTAAAACTATGACGACCGACATAATAATAAATAAAAATATCGGGTACATCATAGAGTTTCTTATCTTTGTCTTTATATACTGGTCTCTCTCATAGTAATCGCCGAGGGATTCGAGAACGTTGTCAAGTTTACCTGTTCCCTCACCTATTTCAACCATACTGATAACGTAATCGGGGAAAACTCCCGCTTTTTTCATGGCGAAAGATAACGGGTCGCCTATCTCGACGGCAGACGCCATTTCCCGAACTGTTTTTCCGAGGACACCGCCTATTTTTTGTTTTGATTCGGTCGGATTCGCACTCTCATCGCCCAAGGTGTTGAGCCCTTCGTTAAGGGGTATTCCTGCTTTCAGGATTAAAGATAACTGAAAGCAAAAGATAGATAAATCACCCGAAGAAAGTTTCTTAATCCGCTGTTTTACTTTTGTTTGTTCGTCCACAAAAAATCCTCCCTAAAAATTTTTTAAATATTAAGTCAAATATTAAACAATGTTTTTATTATAACAGATAATTTTTTTATTTGCAATACCCCAGCAATATTTATTTTCATGTTTTTATACACCCTGCATGTTTATTTACAATAATATAATAAAACTTTTGTTGACAAATATATTATTAATTGATATAATTTTATTATATATTTTGATAAAACAAATGAAAATCCAACAGATTTTGATTTATATAATTAATGCAAATATTTGAGGAAATACGGGGTTTTATATAATTTATGAAAAGAGCGAGATTTTATTACTTTGTAACGTTTTTACTCTCCGTCTTTTTTATTATGACTTTGTATCACAGGATAACCATAGTTTTTTTTGCCGCGGTATTGGTTCTGCCGCTGTTTTCTTATCTGCTTATGCTTTTGAATTACGCGTTTGTAAAATTCGAAGTATCGGTGGATAAAAAAATATACGATAAAAGAGAGCAGGCTTCAACCGTTATCAGAATCTCAAACGAGGGAATCCTCCCTACTCCGTTTTTAAAAGTGAAAATTATTCAGATAGAAGAAAACGGGAAAAGCGCGGACGAAAACGTATTCGCTTTAAGTTTACCCCCTATGAAATCAGTTGATTTTAAGAGTAATATAACAATGAAACGCAGGGGAATTTATGAAGTCGGTATAAAAGAAGTTGAACTTTATGATATATTCGGACTTTTTAAATTTAAACGTTCACTCAACATAATAGAAGAAATTCTGGTTCTTCCGAAAAGGATTTTATTGTACAACACCGTCGGAAAAATCATAACTTCCGAGGACGGCGAAGAAAAAAACAAACGTAAAATCGGCGAGGACAGGACGATTATATCGCATATAAGGGATTACACCGAGGGTGACAATATCAATTCAGTACACTGGAAATTGTCGTCAAAAAAAGATGATTTGATTGTAAAAGTTTACGATTGCCCGAATGATAACAATATATTAATCATAGCAGACATGCAGGCTCACGAGTTCGAGGACGCGGATTTGTGGGAGGACAGCGGCGACGCGGTTGTAGAATCCGCTCTCGCCATCGCGTTAAAATGTATATACGAGGGTAAAAGCTGCGTTTTATACTGGTATGACACAATGCAGGGTTCTATCGTATGGTATGAGATAACGACGCTCAGCGAATTTAATACGGCGTTTAATCATCTTGCAGTCTCGCAGGTTTCATTTGACGGAATAACCGCCGAAACAATACTTAAAAATCAGGAGATATGCGATACTCACAGTAAAATTATATATGTAGTAAATCAGGGAATGGATATAAATACAGCGGATATTCTGTCGTCGCTCGCGTCGTTTGACGACTGCGAAATAAATTGTATATGCGTGGATTTGAAAAATCAAAAAGAAGTTTCGGAATTTATAAACGAATTGTGTTTAACAAATATAAACGCGGTTAAATTCTCAAGCGAAGAAAACAACAGAATCGGCGTAGAAGGATTTTTAAACGAATTTATTTCGTAAATTTTGTTTAAATAGTTTTATATAAATTACAAATCGGAGATTTTAAAAATTATGGATAACCTTAACAATAAAAAGAATCCGACCGCTCTTAAACCCTCTGTAAAAACAATATATCTCGACACAAGCGGAAACATGAGCCGTAAAGGTACATTTCTCGGAATATTATTTCTGTTCATTTGTATCTTCGCGGTATGTGCGGGATTGATTCTGTGCGTTTCCGATTCTTTTAACCTTGAACTCAACATGCCGAATATAATGCTGACGGTTTTTTTGTCAATATTATTTTTTACGCTGATATATTTTTTGCCGTCAAAAATTTTCACGGTTTTGGCTTTTCTTCTCGGCGCGGGCGGACTTGCTTATTGTATAATCCCGCGGTTAAGCTATATAATAGACGCAGCGTATTATTCATTGAACCTGTGTTTATACAGGATAAATCAGGAAGGTTATATAATCGGCAGTATCGTCGATTATGATTTGGCTGAAATGACGGACGAAATAACCGTGGGATATTTGAATATCACCGCGATTTTGATTGCGGTTTTATTATCTGCGATTTTTTCGTATCTCGTATATTCAAGAAAAAATATTATATATTCGGTGGTAATATCGGTTGCGGTTGTTTTCCCCGGATTTTTCTACGGGCTTATACCGTCATATTTCGCGTTTTCACTCGTCGCGTCGTTCTGGGTCTCGCAGTTCGCGATAAATATGTTTGAAGCGTCGCATATGGCATATGTTATAGGCAGGGAAAATCAACTCCCCGAAAAACGTCTCGCGAAATATAAACTGAAAATGTTCAAAAAACAATATAAACAAAATATAAAATCGATAAAATCGGAGATAGTGAATATATTAAAATCTCCGAACAGAAATGAAAATTCTATAAAACTTGATAAACTTGTACGTCAGTTAAAATCAATTTCGGAAAATGAAAGATTGTTTTTCGCAATACACGGATTAAATAAAAACGAAAACAGACAGTCGGCACGGCAAAGACAAAATAAAAAAGCCGGTGTTAAAAATTCGGTTAAAACAAAGCAGTCTCAAAATTCCAAAAACAAAGAAAAATTTCTCAGCCCCGTTAAAACAGAACAGTTAAGACTGAAAACGGAAGCGAAAGATAAAAAGGAAACGGCAAAACTCGCGAGACAAAAAAACAAAAAAGAATTTAAACAGAAACCGTTTTCGGAAAAACTTAAAATCAGATTTAAGAATAATTTAAACAATAAGAAAAAATATTCGGTTAGAGGCGGATACGCGGGATTTTTCGCGTTTGTTGTAGCTTTTATCGCGGTTTCGGCAGTTCAGCCGTTTATATCACCGAAAGCTAAATTTGATATTTCAATGCCTGAAAAAGTATTGGATTTTCTTACCTCTACGATAGAATATACTCTTGTGGGCTCGGATTCGAGTGTTTACGGCGGATATAACGGAGGTATGGGCGGAGGATTCTTATACAGACCCGGAGGAGCGCAGTTTAAAGACAAGCCGATTTTAAAAATTCAACCCTACGGCAATTCAAATTATCTGAATTTAAGCAGCGGTGCGGTTTATCTTAAAGGCTGGACGGGGACGATATACACGGGAAAAATGTGGATTGAAGCGGATAAAAAACAGATAGAAGAATATAATTCTATCGGAAAATCAACTTTGATACCCGGGTTTGATTACGTTTCCGAGCAGACGTTTTTTAAAGCGTTTACAGAAAATATGCAGGATATATTCGCTGTTCCCCATCAGAGAAGAAGCGCGGAATTAAAGAATGATAAATTAAAGATTGAACATCTCGTATCAGGTGGAAAACGCTCGTTTATGCCGTATTTTTACGAATCTTACGAAAGCGAACTTTTCAAATTTGAAACAAACGCGGATTTAAATATTGAGATAACAAATTCTTTGTTTAAATATCCAATTTACACGGCGAATTTTTATTCTTCTGACAATGTATTAAACAGGTCGGGAATCGCAATCGCGGGAATGAGAGAATATCTTGATTATTATTATACGCGTATGGAAACCGACGCAGACGCAGATATAGAGCGGTTTTTATCGCAGGTTGACCCTCCCCTGCTACTCAGAACAATGCCTGATATTAGTTTTATATCGGAGCGTGATTTTTTAGCGACGTCAAACAGGTCTCTCGACAGAATGATAGAAGCCGGCAGATTTTACAGATATACCGCTCCGTCCGCCGAATATTCGGAGATGGACGAATATAAAGGGTTTGTTTATATCCCCAACGAATACGAAGAAATAATGGATATTGCAAGAGTTCGCAATAATATAAACAATCTCGGCTGGATTGGAAATCCTGAAAGTTTTATAATTTCGGATTATATAGATTCAGAAGTTGTGTATAATAAGTTTGTGCGTAAGTATTATCTCGGACTACCTGATAATTTCCCCCAGGAAGTAAAAGATTTAGCGGAAGAAATAACTCTGGGGATAAATACGGATTACGAAAAGGCTGTTGCGATAGAACAGTATCTCGCGACGAATTATACTTATACTTTAAACCCGATGCCGCCGATGGACACAAAAGCGGACTTTGTCTATAATTTTTTAATAGACGTAAAAGAAGGATACTGCACGGCTTACGCTTCGTCTATGGTTACAATGCTCCGCTCTATCGGTATACCCGCGAGATATACAGAGGGGTATCTCGTTGACGCGTCGCAGAAACAGCGCGGAGACGACGGAAAAGAATATATTATAATATACGATTACAACGGACACGCTTGGCCCGAAGTATATATAAGAGGGATAGGCTGGATTCCGTTTGAACCAACCGTTTCATACACAGAAACGCTTGAACAGGAAGAAGCCCCGTATGAATATACCCCGCCGAGGATTCCCGACTATTCAAATTCATATACACCGACAATTCCCCTTGAAGAGGAAGAAGAAATATTAGAAGAGGACGAAATTCAAAATTCGATTTCCCCCGCATTTATTGTTTTGATTGCATTAATACTTGCTTGCGGACTGATATATATAATAAATCTTATAGTGGTTTCACAAAGATTCAAAGGATTCAGAAATGCCACGCCAAACAAAGCGGTTATAAAAATGCTCTCGTATATCTTGGGATTTTTAAAACAATGCGGATTCGTTATGCACAACGAAGAAGGGTTAATATCGTTCGCAAAAAGAGTCGCCCCGAACTTCGCAACGATAAAACCCGACGGCTGGGAAACAATCGCGGGGGTTATGCAAAAAGCACGTTACAGTAAACACAAAATAACCGAAGACGAAAGGGAATGCGTGTACGAGTTTATAGAGATACTTAGAAAAGAATGTTTGAAAAAACTTAAATTCGACCTTAGGTTCAAACTGCGTTTTGTATATTTTATATTGTAATAAAGGCAGGTGTAGTTATATGGGTACAGATAAAGATAATTGGGAAAATTTGGATAACGCAAATGCGGATTATATCAGCAAAAACGACGTTGAGCAAAGCGAAAGCAATCTTACTATACTTGAAAGTATTCTCAATGGTATGGATATATATGTATATGTCACCGACCCCGAAACTGACGAAATGCTTTTTATCAACGATAAAATGCGCGAACATTTCGATTTTGGAAACAGAGGAATAGAGGGACTTACATGCTGGTCTGTTTTGCAAAACGGTATGACGGAGCGTTGTCCGTTTTGTCCCATGTATCATTTGAAAGACCACCCGGACGAAACAGTCGTATGGGAAGAACACAATACGGTGACGAAACGTTATTACAGAAATTCCGACAAGCTGATAAAATGGAGAGGCGGGAAACTGGTGCATATGCAGCACTCCGTCGATATAACCGAAATTAAAGAAGCTGCCGCAGCCGTTGACCAGCAGCTCGCGCAGCAGGAATTGATGTCAAAAATTTCCCAGCGGTTTATCCTCGGAAACGATATTGAAGAAATGATTTCCAACGCTTTGAAAATGGTCGGGGAGTTTATGGGATATAACAGAGTTCTTTTGTCATTTTTGGACAATGAGACAAATGAACTTGAATTAACCTACGCGTGGACGGCGGACGGAAACGGTGAACACTATATTAATTCCAGAGTTTCATTCGGTTACGGAGACCGTATTTACGACGCTGTTTCGATAAGCCGCAAACCCATCATAACGCGTCTCGTGTCAGAAATTGCGGGACATTATAACGCCGGCGAAACAGGCATAAAAAGTTTTATATCCGCTCCAATGTATCTGAAAGACATGTTGCTCGGATTGCTTGAATTCGATGTAGCGGAAGATGATTATCAATGGGAAATCAACGACAGTCATATGGCGGAATTTATGTGCGGAGTATTCGCAGATGTTTATAACCGCAACCGTACAGAAATCAGTCTTTTAAGAATGAGTACGCTGATAGAACGTACTATGCAGCCGATTGTTTATATTGCGTCGGACGAAACAGTTGCTTATTATAATGCCGCAACTTATATTGCCTTCGGTTATACAGAGGAAGAACTGCTCGCGGGCGGACTTGAAATGCTGTTCGGGAAAGAAACCTACGAACGGGTCAGAACCGAGATTTGGCCCAAAGCGTTCAAAGAAGGTATTGTGGAAATTGATTTACCGCTCATTCACAAAACCAACGGAGTGAGGATTTATTCGTTCCTCGGAGTTGTTATAAGGACAAAGGGAGAAATGCCGCAGCTTGCCACTATTGGTATGGACGTAACCGATTTGGTCGGAGCGAAAGAAGCCGCAGAGACGGCGAACAGGGCGAAATCGGAATTTCTGGCACGTATGAGCCATGAGATACGCACTCCGATGAACGCCATTATTGGTATGACCAATATAGCGCAGGAATCCGAAGACCCCGAAAGAATAGTTTACTGCCTCGATAAAATAAGCAGCGCGTCAAAACATCTTCTTGGAGTTATCAACGATATTCTCGATATGTCAAAAATAGAAGCTAATAAATTCGAGATAAGCACGGCGGAATTTAATTTTGAAAAGATGCTTATGAGTATTACAAACATGATAGCTTTCCGTATGGACGAGAAGAAACACAATTTTGTAATTGACTTTGACTCTACGATACCGAATTATATAATAGGCGACGAACAGCGTATCGCGCAGGTAATAGTAAATCTTCTGTCAAACGCAGTGAAATTTACCCCTGAACGCGGAACCATTACGCTGATAATAAATCAGATACCCGCTCCTGTTAATTTGACGAAATCAAACAAATTACCGCAAGCAGACACAAACGATATACACCTGAGGTTTGAGGTCAGCGATACCGGTATAGGTATAACCCCCGACCAACAGAGTAAACTTTTCAATTCGTTTGAGCAGGCGGACGGAAGTATTTCGAGAAAATTCGGAGGAACGGGACTTGGGCTCGCTATATCAAAACGTATTATAGAGCTTATGGGAGGACAAATAAAAATCGAGTCGGAAGTAGGACGCGGTACAAAAGTTATTTTTAATATTTCAGTAACACAGGGAGAACATAATGAACAAACCGTTATTTCTCACAAAATAGACAGAGAAAATCTGCGTGTTCTGGCGGTAGACGATTCTTCCGATACGAGGGAATATTTCCATCATCTGATGTCCCGCCTTAAAATTAATTACGGAGTCGCAGAAAACGCAAAAGAAGCGCTTGAAATGATTAAATCGGCGGATAAAAGCAATGCTCCCTACAACTTTTTCTTTATCGACTGGATGATGCCGGAAATGGACGGTATAGAGCTGGCAGCCGCTATAAAAGAACATTTGCCGTCAGACGCCAACGCTGTTGTAATAATGATTTCTGCGGCGCATTGGTCTGATATTGAAGCGGAAGCGACAGCGGTCGGAGTGAACGGATTTATACCGAAACCTCTTTTTCCGTCCGCGCTTATCAATTGTATAAACACATGCCTCGGTGCGGTTACCGAAGAAGAAAAAAAAGCCGCCGCGGAGCAAAATAATTATGATTTCGAGGGTTGCCGTTTACTTCTGGTTGAGGACGTTGACGTAAACAGAGAAATCGTTTCTGTATTACTTGAAGAAACAAAAATAGAGATAGACATAGCCGAAAACGGTATTGAAGCGGTGGAAAAATTCGACGTTTACGGTGATAAATACGACCTTGTTTTCATGGATATTCATATGCCTTTAATGGGAGGATACGAAGCTACGCGTAAAATACGTACAAGCGCACAGGAATCAGCGAAGAAAGTGCCGATTATCGCAATGACGGCTAACGCTTTTAAAGAGGATATAGAACGCTGTCTCGAATGCGGTATGAACGACCATATCTCAAAGCCGATAGACAGAAATTTTATGCTTGAAAAAATGAAACTGTGGATAAAAAAACATTGACCTAAATAAAAAATAAAATTCCCCCGAATCTTAACATAAATTCGGGGGATAAATTTTTATTATTTTATCATTTTTAATTTTTAACTGTTGTTTTACACTTGATGAAATCTTTAAAATCCTTGGTTTTATCGTCATATATTTCCGCGAGGTAAGTATCGTATTGTTTTATGTTTTAGATTGTTTTATTATTTTTTTACGAATTATACTATACTAAAAACCGCCGCAGCAGCAGCACAATACTATAATAATTATGATTATCCATATAATCCATTCACAGCCGCCGCCGAATATTCCGTCGTTGCATCCGCAACCGTCTCTCCTGCCAAATCCCATGTTTTTCACCTCCTTTAATACTATTTTATGCGGGCGGCGAAATAATGGTGATATAATATTTTCAGTATTTCAATGCTTCGAATAGCCGTGTAAGCATAATTGAGAACTCCGCTATCATAGCGTTTTTTACTTTTTCAACATTTAAAATTTCTTTTTGTTTTTATATTATCTTTTTATAAAAAATTTTCTCTGTCCCGATGAATGATTAGTATTTATAATAGAAGATGGTTTAGAATTTTCGTGTTTTTCATACGCGAGTATAATTTTCTGCACGAGTTTATGACGTACAACATCTCTTTCTGTGAAATGATGTATCGCTATATCGTCGATATTCTTTAAAATCTTAACGGCTTCTACAAGTCCGCTTTTTGTGTCTCTGGGTAAATCTATCTGCGTTATATCCCCCGTTACAATCGCTTTTGAGCCGAATCCCAAACGTGTCAAAAACATTTTCATCTGCGCAGGGGTTGTATTCTGTGCTTCGTCCAGTATTATAAAAGAATCGTCGAGTGTTCTTCCCCTCATATACGCGAGCGGGGCAATCTCTATAACATTACGTTCCGCGTATTTTGTATATCCCTCATAACTGAGCATTTCATAGAGCGCGTCATATAACGGGCGGAGATACGGGTCTATTTTATTCTGTAAATCACCAGGAAGAAATCCCAGCTTCTCCCCTGCTTCAACTGCGGGACGCGTCAATATTATTTTACTCACTTTTTTACTTTTTAAAGCCGCGACAGCCATAGCGACTGCGAGAAACGTTTTACCCGTTCCGGCGGGACCTACACCGAAAACAACGGTGTTTTTCTTTATCGCTTCAACATAACTCCTCTGACCTATCGTTTTCGCTCTTATAGGTTTACCTTTTGACGTTATACAAACAAAATCGTTGTTGTCGAGAGCGGCGAGGTCACTCTTTTTACCGTCGTTTATCATTGATATTGCGTAATTTATGTTTTGCTCCGTCAGAGTTTCGTTAAATTTAAGTAAATTCATGAGATAATCGATAGTATCCGACGTTTTTTTTATGCTTTCCTCGGTTTCACCCGATATTTTTATTTTTCCGTCGTCCTGATTTGATATTTTAACGTCAAATTCATTTTCTATCGTGTTTATATTACAATCCAATTCGCCGAAAAGATATGAAATTTTTTCGGGATATTTTATATCTATATATTTTTCCGTCATATATTATTTTATTCCGCCTTTTTACTTTATATTTATTTTTAAAATTAATTTTCTGTTTTAATGTTTGTATCGAATGGCACTTCTTTTGCTATGTTTTCGATACACTCAACCGTACATTTCATGTAAAAATAATCATCTGTAATTTCTCCCCCCCCCCCCCCAGCCGAATCTATTATCTATTATACTATTTATTTTAGAAATTGCAATATCTTTCGCTGTTTTTTCATCTATTTTTATATTTTCGGTCACAAATTCTTTATATATTGATGTTGAAATTTTTATCGGCAATATAATCGCGTTAAATAAAGTTATATTTTTTGTTTCTTTTATTTTATCATATTTTTTTATAAAAATATCGTTTTTCAAATAAAGATTTAAATTTTTACCGAAAACACTCAGACTTTTTTTATTTATTATAGTTTCCGTGTAATATTTTCCCGTCGAAACAAGGGGGATTGCAATTTCAATTGTCCGTGTTGTTTCGGCTAAAACTTTCCCCGCCGCGTGTTCTATTCTCATTCCGAGCGTATCGGAATTTACAACGCCGCTAATCAACAATCCGCCTTTTTGGATTGAATTGTCGGCTGCTGCGATTTTTTCTCCGTCGTATGTTTCTATATAAATAATTTTCCCCGATTTTGACGCAACTATATTTACAGGAGTTTTATAGTCGTTTACTTTTGTTGAATCTTCCCTCTTTTTTATCTCGACATTCGCGATTGTACCTTTTATATTTATTGCTATCCATGTAATTTTACCGTTTGACGTCAAAACTGCTTTATTCTGCAATTGCAAAATATCAAGACTTTTTTTCAAAACACCCTCTTTACACCCAAGTTTTTCGAGTATTTCTATTATTTCTTCGTTGTTATTATAATCGGATTTTACAACTTTGACTTCCCATATAAAAAAAGTTGATATATAAATCAAAGCAACTCCGATGATAACACCCATGTATATACCGAGTCTGTGTTTGTGTCGTTCAAGAAAAAAACGCAATCCGCGTTTTGATATAATTTCATAAGTTAAATGCGTTTTCGCGGATATTTCGTCAAACACTTCGTTTTTATAAAAACGCGCGGGCATTTTTATATGCAAGTCGGAAGTTTCGGAGATCTTTTTAACTCCCCAAAAACGCGACTGCATATTTATAAGTATGTTTATAAATTTTTCGGGGTTTAGACCGATTATTTTTATTGTCATATATCCGAATATAAAATGATATAATTTTATCAAAAACATAAATTTTAAGCTCCCGCTATTATTTATTTACATGGCAAATTCAACTGTTTTTATAAATCCTCGTATTACGAGAATATTTCGTGAAAGATTGCTCAAAATCAACGCTCTGCCGATAATATTTATACGGCAATATTTTGTTTCAAGCATTATATTTTCATTTTCATAAGACAACAACCCCGTGCAGCCTTCGATTGTTATCTCACGATTTCCCCTTACTTGAATTGTGGGAAAATTTCTGAAAGTTCCCGGAGGGAAAGAAAGAATCTCTGCGAGTTTGTCTCTGTTATTTTCTTCGTTTATTATCTTTTTATTTTTAATAAATCTCAAAATTATCACTCCGGATTTTGTATTATCAATATAAAATTTATGCGAATATTTTTAATAAAATTACAATAATATTGTAAAAAAGAAAAATCATATAATCGGAGAAATATTTTCACATGAAAAAAACACAAAAATTTTTATTTTCTGTATTTATTATAATTTTTATGTTTTATATAATAAAAAATCCCGAAATATCTTCGGAAATAGTTTTAAAAGGGTTAAATTTATGCTATCTTGTTATAATTCCTGTAATTTTTCCGTTTATGATTTTTTCGAAAATGTTTATAAATTCAATGGCTTTTAAATTTCTCGGGGAAATTTTAAATAAACCGGCACGGTTTTTATTCGGTATTTCTGGAGAATACGCGAACGCTTTTATTATAGGCTGTATAATGGGTTTTCCAATGGGAGCGAAAACCGTAAAAGAAGTTTATTTATCAAACAATATCAATAAAAACGAAGCTGAAAGGACGCTCGCGTTTTGCAACAATTGCAGTATTTCGTTTGCAGTTTCCGCAGCCGGAATTATGGTTTTCGGAAGTTTTAAAATTGGACTTTATATATTCTGTATTCAATTGCTTTCATCAATTATCACAGGGATTATCATAAAATTTTTGTTTAAAGAAAATACTTCAAATCAAGAGATAAACGAAAAAATTTTTGAATCCGATAAAACATCAATAGATTTTACAGAGATGATTTCAGAATCCGTCAGCGGGATTTTAAATATTTGCGGGACAGTATTGTTTTTTTATATCGCCACAAATGTAACTCTTGAATTTTTAAAATCCGCTCCGTTTATATCAAATTTATTTGAGCCTGAAAAACACGAAATTTTTTACGGTTTAATTGAAAGTTTACTTTCCGGAACTTTTGAGATAAGCTCAGGAATATATTCACTTATAAATTTTAATATACCCATGTATTATAAACTCATATTATCGGCAATAATATTGGCATGGTCGGGAATCTCCGTTCATTTTCAAATAATGTATATATTAAAAGATATTGATTTATCTTTTAAATTATACTTTACAGGAAAGATAATTCATGTTATAATATCAATATTGACAACCGCGATATTTTTTAGATTTATAAACCCGACAAAAATAAGTGAAACTTTCGCGTGGGATTTTTCTTTTCATTCGTATTATTCAGGGGTAAATAATCTCAATACTTACACAAGGGGACTTATTGTCACAGGGATAATATCGCTTATTATGACGCTTATAATTTTTATCATCGCGGGTATATCTTGTTTGCTTGAAAAAAACAAAAATTCAAAAAAAGAAGTTAGGAAGTAGTAAATTTTATGAATAAAAATATTGATAATATTATAGAGGAAAAATGCTGTTATTGTGAAAACGCCGCTCCGATACGTGAAACCAACGGTTATATATGCAAAAAAAAAGGGATTGTGAGTTATAATTTCAAATGCAAAAAATTTGTGTTTGATCCGATAAAGCTCTCCCCTGTTCTTCCCGCGAAAACTTTACAGTTCTCACCCGAAGATTTTAAATTATAAAAAATAAAAAAAATAATGTTTAATTTGGAGGATAAATTTGAAAATCAACGATACATTTAAGGATTTTAAAAATTTCGCGCTCAAAGGCAATATAATCGATATGGCGATAGGTGTTATTATAGGCGGAGCGTTCGGAAAAATAGTTACATCGCTTGTAAGCGATATTGTTATGCCCGTTCTAAGTTTAATCACAGGAAAAATAAAATTCGAAAATTTGTTTATCGCCCTTGACGGGCATACATATGAAACGATTGAAGCAGCGCAAACCGCAGGGGTTTCCACCCTTAATTACGGCATGTTTATAACATCTGTTATAGATTTTCTGATTATCGCAATATCTGTATTTATAGCGTTCAAACAGATTAGCAGTATACATAAAAAATTGAGCAAGAAAAAAGAAGT
>JGI994J12354_10002249_pt1 | contig 18971 bp, 17 predicted proteins | sample IntmicLarv3ML3BL_FD_12354 | JGI IMG/M metagenome (IMG submission 12354)
GGGAGCATGGCAATGCGCATCGTGGATTTAATTAGTCCACTTGGCAAGGGTCAAAGAGGTATGATTGTATCACCACCAAAGGCTGGTAAGACAACATTGCTAAAAGACTCGGCCAAATCGATTTTGCGCAATAACCAAGATATGCACTTGATTATCTTGTTAATCGATGAGCGACCAGAGGAAGTTACGGATATCAGGGAGGCCATTACAGGTGATAATGTTGAAGTTATTTATTCGACATTTGACGAATTGCCAGAACATCACAAGCGTGTATCTGAGATGTCAATTGAACGTGCTAAGCGCCTAGTTGAAGCAGGCAAAGATGTTACTATTTTCATTGATAGTATTACGCGCCTTGCAAGAGCTTATAACTTAACTGTTCCACCAAGTGGTAGAACCTTGTCAGGTGGGCTTGACCCAGCAGCACTACATATGCCAAAGCGGATTTTCGGGGCAGCTCGTAATATGCGTGAGGGTGGTAGCTTAACTATTTTAGCAACAGCATTAGTTGATACTGGTAGCAAGATGGACGATGTTGTTTACGAAGAATTTAAAGGTACTGGCAATATGGAATTGGTGCTTGACAGAAAGCTTCAAGAAAAACGCGTATTCCCTGCGATTGATATCAGCAAATCGGGAACTAGAAGAGAGGATTTGCTGCTTACTAAAGAAGAACAAGAAGCAGTTTATCGGATGCGTAAAGCGCTCAATGGAATGCGCTCTGATGATGCGGCTGAAAACATCCTAAATATGTTCTCGCATACCAAAAACAATCAAGAGTTTGTTCGAATGGTGATGAAACAAAAAATGCTGTAACTATTGCATTTAGGGTAACTATGTGATATAATCCAATGGTTATTCCGTGGAAAGAATTTATGAAATCAGCTTCCATACAGGGAATTGAATATACTAAACGATAATTTTAAGTAAAGAGGTGAATACGATGAGAGAAGCAATCCATCCAGAATATCATGAAGCTAATGTCACATGTAACTGTGGCAACAAATTTACAACTGGCTCAACCAAAGAAGCAATCCATGTTGAGATTTGTTCTAAGTGTCATCCACTATATACGGGACAGCAAAAAGCGGCACAAGCACGTGGACGTATTGATAAGTTCAATAAGAAATACGGCGTAGATGCACAGTAGTGAATAACTTATAAAAGTAACGGGTTGAGGTATAACTATATCTCAACCTCGTTTTATGTGGCGAATTAATTTTGTCACATAAAATGCTTCATACATTATTATTTTAGGAGAAAAATTATGAAGTCATCAGGAATTGGCGGACAGGCAGTTATTGAAGGGATTATGATGCGGCATGGCGAAGAATATGCGATAGCCGTTAGGAAGCCCGACCAAGAAATTATTGTCAAAAAAGAAGCATACAAAAGTATTATTAAGAGTAAGAAGATAAAGGCACTTCCTATTATCAGAGGATTTCTTGCCTTTTTTGACTCCTTGATAGTCGGTACAAAATGTTTGATGTACTCTTCAAGCTTTTATGAAGAAGAGGAAGATGCTAAGCCACTGACAAAAGAACAACAAAGCAAACAAGAGCGACAAGATAAAGTGATTATGTATATCACGATGGCGATTTCGTTGGTGATTTCAATCGCATTGTTCTTTGTGTTACCGTATTTCGTTGCTAGCTTTTTACGAAGAATAACGAATTCGGAGACGGTTATTACCTTGGCAGAGGCAGTTATTCGTTTGGCATTATTTTTTGCTTACATTACTTTGATATCGCAGATGAAAGATATCCAGCGAGTATTTATGTATCATGGTGCAGAGCACAAATGTATTAACTGTGTTGAGCATGGAATGGACTTAAATGTTGATAATGTGATGAAGAGTTCGCGTGAACATAAGCGTTGCGGAACTAGCTTTTTACTATTTGTTATGGTGATTAGTATTATTTTCTTTTTGTTTATTCGGGTGCCATCACCATTTTTAAGGGTAATTGTAAGACTACTGTTGTTGCCGGTTATTGCGGGGGTGTCATATGAGGTCATTCGCTTTGCGGGTGCTAGTGAAAGCAAAGTGGTCGATATTTTAAGTAAGCCAGGTATGGTATTACAAAGGTTAACCACCAAAGAACCAAGTGCTGACATGGTAGAAGTAGCAATTACGGCGGTTGAGGAAGTTTTTGACTGGAGAGAATATCTAGAAGAAAATTTTGCTAACAAAGAAGATAAGGACAAGGAAGCTCCATGACGTTAAGAGAAATATTAGATATGGGCACGAAGTATCTTCATGATAGCGGTATTGATGAGGCGCAATTACAGGCGAGACAATTATTGGAATTTGTCTTTGAGATAAATAGAAGCTATTATTTTGTCCATTCAGATGATATAATAGAAGGCGAAAAAAGCGAACAATACCAAGCATTGCTTAAGCGGCGTGCCATGCGTGAGCCACTACAATATATAACGCAAGAGGCATATTTTATGGGGCATCGCTTTTTTGTTAATGGTGATGTTTTGATACCACGTTTTGATACTGAGATTTTGGTAGCAAAAGTGAGCGAAATTATTAAGGCTGGTGACAGTATTTTAGATATGTGCACTGGTTCGGGATGTATTGCAATAGCACTGGCGTTAGAGCATAGCAATGTACAAGTAGAAGCGGTCGATATTTCTGATAAGGCTTTAGCAGTGGCACGTAGGAATGCTAAGGATTTAAAGGCTGAGGTTGTTTTCAAAGAGAGTGATTTGTTTGAAAAGGTGATGAAGCAATATGATATTATTGTTTCCAACCCACCATACATTCGCTCGGCAGTCATTGAAGAGTTAATGGAAGAAGTGCAAGGGCATGAACCGTGGCTGGCCTTAGATGGTGATGAAGATGGTTTGAAATTTTATCGTCAGATAGTTGCCAAGGCCAAGGATTTCTTGCGCAAAGAAGGATTTTTAGCATTTGAAATTGGGCATAACCAAGGTGATGAGGTATCAGCAATAATGACTGAAGCGAATTATTATCATATTCGCGTGATAAAGGATTTAGCAGGGCTTGACCGAGTGGTAATTGGTCAGCGGTAGGAGGAAATACCATGTATGACAGACTGGAAGACCTTTTGGTACGGTTTGAGGAAATTTTAGGAGAATTAAGTGAGCCGACAGTAGCAAATGATGCGGCTAGATTTCAAAAATTGATGAAAGAGCAAAGCGATTTGCAACCAATTGTAGACGCTTACAAAGAATATAAAGAATGCAAGCAGACAGTAGAAGATAGTCTTGCCATGCTTGATGAAGAAAATGATGAAGAGATGCGCGAGATGCTAAAAGAAGAACTAGCGGGAAGCAAGAAGAGTATCGAAGACTTAGAGCATAAGCTACAGATATTACTTTTGCCAAAAGACCCGAATGATGATAAAAATGTTATCGTTGAAATTCGTGGTGGGGCAGGTGGTGAAGAAGCCGCCCTTTTTGCCGCTGATATCTGTCGCATGTACATCAAATACGCCGAAGGTAAACGGTGGAAAACGGAGATGATGTCACTAAGTGAAAATGGCAATGGTGGCTATAAGGAAGCGACGTTCATGATTAACGGTACGGGCGCTTATTCGAAACTTAAGTATGAAAGTGGGGTGCATCGAGTACAACGTGTGCCGGAAACGGAATCAAGTGGACGTATTCATACTTCGACAATCACGGTAGCGATTATGCCAGAAGCCGAAGAGATTGATTTTCATTTAGATATGAATGATTGTAAGTTTGATGTATTTAGGTCATCGGGCAATGGTGGGCAGTCAGTTAATACAACTGACTCGGCAGTGCGTTTAACGCATATTCCATCAGGGATTGTTATTTCTTGCCAAGATGAAAAATCTCAACTTAAGAACAAAGACAAAGCCATCAAGGTGTTGCGTTCGAGATTATATGAACTGGAATTAGAAAAGCAGCATGATGCAGAGTCAGAGGCGAGACGAAGTCAAGTAGGAACGGGTGATAGGTCGGAGAAGATTAGAACTTACAACTTCCCGCAAGGGCGAGTTACCGACCATCGTATCAAATTAACGTTGCATAGATTAGATGCTATTTTAAATGGAGATTTAGATGAAGTTGTTGATAGCTTAATTGCTGCCGACCAAGCGGCGAAACTTAGTCAGTTGAGCTAATCAGCAAAACCAAGCACGAGAAAAGGAGAAAACTTATGAAAGACACAACCTTAGTTATTATGGCAGCTGGTATCGGCAGTAGATTCGGAAAAGGTATTAAGCAATTAGAACCCGTTGGACCGAGTGGCGAAATCATTATGGATTATTCTATTTATGATGCGATGGAGGCGGGGTTTAACAAAGTGGTTTTCATTATTCGCAAAGACTTGGAAGCAGATTTCAAAGAAATTATTGGCAATCGCATTGAAAAGTTGGTTAAAGTAGAATACGTATTCCAAGAAGTTGATAAATTACCAGACGGATTTGAATGTCCTGCTGGTAGAACTAAGCCATGGGGTACAGGCCATGCTATTTGGTGCTGTAAGGATGTGCTTGATGGACCATTTGCGGTAATCAATGCTGATGATTACTATGGCAAAGACCCATATGTGAAGATATATAATCATTTGCAAAATGTTAATAGTGATGACAATAAATTAGATATTTGTATGGCTGGATTTATGTTGAAAAATACACTAAGCGAAACGGGCGGAGTTACTAGAGGTATTTGCCTAGTTAATGCTGAAGACCAATTGGTAGGTATTGATGAGACTTCGAATATCGTTAAAACGAATGAAGGAGCGGCGCTTGATACTAATGGCGATTTAAAAGCGATTGCTAGCGACAGCCTTGTTTCAATGAACATGTGGGGCTTAACGCCGAAGTTCATGGATGAATTAGATGCCGGATTTGCCAAATTCTTAGCCAGCGCTGGCGACCCACTAAAAAAAGAGTACTTATTACCAACGATTGTTGACAAGATGATTAAAGCGGACGAAGCTGATGTAACCGTGCTAAAAACCGATGCAAGCTGGTTTGGGGTGACTTATCAAGAAGATACACCAATGGTTAAGGCAGCATTTAAACAGTTGATAGAAGAGGGCGTGTACGCTGAGAAACTTTTCAACTAATTGGCTTGCGGGTCAACTCCACAATGACAATGTAGGGGCGAGCTTATGTGCTCGCCCGTCAACTCAAATTAAAGGAGATATTTATGGGTAAATATTTTGGTACAGACGGATTTAGAGGCGAAGCAAATATCGATGTAACAGTAGAACATGCATTCAAAATAGGACGTTTTCTGGGGTGGTATTTTGGTAGAGAGCATAAAGCAAAAGTAGCTATCGGCAAAGATACTCGTCGCAGTAGCTATATGTTTGAAGATGCTTTGGCAGCAGGGTTAACAGCTTCGGGTGCAGATGTACATTTACTTCATGTAACGCCAACGCCAAGTGTATCTTATGTAGTTAGGACTGAAGAATTTGATTGTGGTATTATGATTTCGGCAAGTCACAACCCATTTTATGATAACGGTATTAAGGTTATTAATGGTCTAGGTCAAAAGCTAGAAGCGCAAATCGAAGAGCAAATCGAAAGATATATTGATGATGAGACACCGCATATTCCATTGGCGACACGTGAAAACATTGGTCGCACAATCGACTATTCAGCAGGCCGTAATCGCTATATTGGTTATTTGATTTCACTGCCAACACGTTCATTTAAGAATATGCGTGTCGGGCTTGATTGCTCTAACGGTAGTGCTTCAGCGATTGCTAAAAGTGTTTTTGATGCACTAGGAGCTAAGACTTATGTTATTAATAATGAGCCAGACGGAACTAATATTAATACTAATTGTGGTTCAACATGTATCGAGATTTTACAAAATTTTGTGCGCGAAAAGCATCTAGACGTGGGCTTTGCGTATGATGGTGATGCTGATAGATGTATTGCCGTTGATGAAACTGGCAAAGTAATTGATGGTGATTTAATTCTTTATATCTGTGGCAAATATTTAAAAGAGCAAGGCAGACTTGAAAATGATACAATCGTCACGACAATTATGTCCAATTTGGGATTGTATAAAGCATGTGATCGTGCAGGCATCAAGTATGAGAAGACAGCAGTTGGGGATAAATATGTATGTGAAAATATGATGACTAATGGACATAGCTTAGGTGGTGAACAGTCGGGACATGTTATTTTCAGCAAACATGCTAGCACCGGTGATGGGATTTTGACATCATTGATGATTATGGAAGTAATCATTGAAAAGAAAATTTCGCTACACACGCTAGCTTCAGATGTAGTTATTTATCCGCAATTATTGAAAAATGTGCGTGTAACTGATAAAAAAGAAGCACGTGATAATGAAAAAGTGATAGAAGCAGTTAATGCGGTGGCAGAAGAGCTAGGCGATGATGGACGAATTCTCGTTCGTGAAAGTGGCACAGAGCCATTGATTAGAGTTATGGTCGAAGCGAGTAATGATGAGCTTTGTGCTAAATTGGTAAATAAAGTGGTTGCTGTTTTACATAGTGAAGGACTAGTCCAGAACGCTTAGTGAAAGCAAATGAAACGAAGTTTGAATTTACGTCCCATTTCTTAGTGGTTTTGCTACTTAGGAATGAGTGGACAAGAACAGTGATGACTCGAACCTCATTAGCAAAACTTGGTTTAATAACTATATATAGAAGAAAGAAATTTTGAGATGAAAAAACTATTATTAATACTTTGCATAGCCATCATATTAACCGGTTGTGCCGACACAAGCAAAGACAAACATTATGACGAAGCCTTAAAAAGTATGGCAGAAGGCGATTATCAAGAAGCGATTAAGACCTTACAGATTTCTATTGATAGACAGAGACGACTACCAGAAAGTTATCGTGCGCAAGGGATTTGCTATCTTGAAGTGGGGGATAATGCTGCTGCGATAGCCTCATTGTCGCGGAGTTTAAACTCAATGGATACGACTGACATGGCATTTAAGAAGGATGTTACACTTTATTTAGCGGAAGCACGGACTAAACATGGACAAATTGGCGAAGCGATTGAATGTTATACAGAAATTCTGAAAGCAGACAAAGACGACCAGAGTTTGTTTATGCGTGGCAAGTTGCATTTACAAGAAGGTGATGCCACATCTGCCGCTGAAGATTTTGACAAGGCGACGGAAAATACCAAAGACTATCAGTTGTATATTAGCATTTTCAATGTGTATGATGCGGTCAAGATGACGGTTGAAGGACAAGTATATTTAGACAAAGCGCTGGAGATTAAGCCAGAAAAAGCCGAAGATTACTATGAACGTGGGCGTATTTATTACTACATGCGAGACTACGATAAAGCCGTAGTTGAATTAACTGCGGCAATTAATGAAGGCGATGAGGACGCAGTTTTACTACTCGGTAAGGTGTATATTGCCAAAGAGGATGCGAATAGTGCCAAGTCAATGTATCAAAAATATTTGGAATCAGGTCAAAATCTGGCAAAAGCATATAATGGCTTAGCGCTTTGCGACATTTATGACAAAAATTATGACTCAGCCTTGGCAAATATCGAAAAAGGGTTAGCCCAACAAGATGACAAAGAGCGGGAAGAACTTCTCTATAATGAAATAGTTGCGTATGAATACAAATTAGATTTTGAAACAGCAAAAGAGAAAATGGCGGCATATTTGGAAATATATCCAGATAATGAAGCAGCACTTCGTGAAAATAAATTTTTACAAAGTAGGTAACAGATGGCAGATTTTTATGAATTCGATGAAATAAAAGAAAAGGTTATCTTGGTTGGTGTTTCAACTAACCAAAATGATGATACACAGCAGTCGTTAAACGAACTTGAAGAGTTGGTAGAGACGGCGGGTGCAATTAGTGTGGGCAAAATTATTCAAAATAGAGAGCGAATTCACCCAGGCAATTATGTTGGGACGGGTAAAGTCGAAGAGATAAGCGAGATGATATATGCCCTTGGAGCGAACGGGATTGTCTGTGATGACGAACTTTCGCCAAGTCAATTAAGTAACCTTGAAGATGAGTTGCAATGCAAGGTGATGGACCGCACAATGGTTATTCTTGATATTTTTGCGAGCCGGTCAACAACCAATGAAGGTAAGCTTCAAGTCGAGTTGGCACAGTTGAAATATAGGGCGGTTAGGCTGGTGGGATTGCGTAATTCGCTATCGCGACTCGGTGGCGGAATTGGAACTCGTGGACCTGGTGAGAAAAAACTAGAGGTTGATAGACGAATTATCCGCACTAGAATTTCACAATTAAAGCATGAACTTTCGAATGTTCGTCGTCATCGTGATTTATTGCGAACCCAAAGGGATAAAGGGCATGTTAAAGTGGCGGCGATTGTTGGTTACACTAACGCGGGAAAGTCAACATTGCTTAATACCTTAACAGGGGCGAATGTTTTAGAAGAGGACCAATTATTTGCAACGCTTGACCCGACCACGCGGATGCTAGCTTTACCAAGTGGACAGCAGATTTTATTAACCGATACAGTCGGCTTCATTAGAAAGCTGCCACATCATTTAATAGAAGCTTTTAAGAGTACCTTAGAAGAAGCCAAATACGCTGATTTAATTTTACATGTGGTTGATGCGTCAAATCCTCGTTGGCCGGAGCAGATGCATATAGTATATGAAACTTTAAGCCAGTTAGGAGCAGATGGCAAGAAAGTTATCACGCTTTTTAATAAGGTAGATAAAGCTGAGATGGATTTAGAAGGGCTAAGAGATTTTAAAGCGGATAAGACGCTTCGGATTTCGGCAAAATTTGGCGATGGATTAGATGAGTTAAAGACATTGCTAGAGGAAGTTTTAATTGAAGAGCAAGTATATATTGAAAGACTATATGATTATAATCAAGCAGGAATTATCCAATTGATTAGAGAATACGGGCAAGTAGAGTCGGAAGAATATCTACCAGAGGGAATTTCTGTAAAAGCACACGTGCCGATGGAAGTTTATCATAAGGTCTAATTGTAATGAGGCACAGTTTAGCCATCTCGATTTCGCTTTGCTACATCTCGATTGAGCAGAGCGCCAAATAAATTTACAATTGTATATTAATCGCAAAGTAAATTTCACGATTAATATACAATCATAAATTTGCATGGCTAAACTGTAGCAAAACACCCATTTGTTGTGGTTTGTAAAAAAATAACCACAATATATGGGTGTTTTTGGTTGACGTTTCATATTCGGTTTGGTATTATAAAAGGACATCGAAAGATTAGTGAACGAATAAAAGAAACAGGGGGAACGAAGATGTTCAAAGTAGAAAAGAGAGACGGAAAAGTAGCCGACTTTCAAATCGCCAAGATTAGCGAAGCACTTAAGAAGGCTTTTGAAGCCAACGAAAAGCAGTATAGCTCAGAGATGATAGACATTATCAGTCTACGTGTAACGGCAGATTTTCAAAACAAGATTAAAGACGATAAGATATCTGTAGAGGGTATTCAAGATAGCGTTGAAAATGTTTTGATTCAAAGTGGGTATGCTGATGTTGCCAAGGCATATATTCTCTATCGTAAGCAAAGAGAAAAAGTCCGTAACATGAAAGCAACAATTGTCGATTACAAAGAAATTGTCGATAGTTATGTTAAGGTTGAGGACTGGCGTGTCAAAGAGAATTCAACAGTTACATACTCGGTAGGTGGATTGATTTTGAGCAATAGTGGTGCGGTCACCGCTAACTATTGGCTATCAGAGATTTACGATGATGAGATTGGCGATGCTCACCGTAATGCGGATATTCATATTCACGATTTATCAATGTTGACCGGATATTGTGCGGGGTGGTCTTTAAAGCAATTAATTGAGGACGGACTCGGCGGCATCAACGGCAAGATTACATCTTCCCCAGCAAAACATTTAAGTGTGCTTTGTAACCAGATGGTTAACTTCTTAGGAATTATGCAAAATGAATGGGCTGGAGCGCAAGCATTTTCATCTTTTGATACTTATTTAGCACCATTTGTTAAGGTGGATAACCTTAGTTATAATGAAGTTAAAAAGTGTATTGAAGCATTTATCTATGGCGTTAATACCCCAAGTAGATGGGGAACGCAGGCGCCATTTTCGAACATCACTTTAGACTGGACTGTACCAAGCGATTTAGCTGAATTACCAGCGATTGTTGGCGGTCANGAGATGGACTTTAAGTACAAAGACTGTAAAGCCGAGATGGATTTGGTTAACCGTGCGTTCATCGAAACGATGGTTGAAGGCGATGCCAATGGACGTGGTTTTCAATACCCAATTCCAACATATTCAATTACTTCCGAATTTGACTGGTCGGATACAGAGAACAATCGCTTATTATTTGAGATGACTGCTAAGTATGGCACACCATATTTTTCTAATTATGTTAATAGTGATATGGAGCCAAGTGACGTTAGAAGTATGTGCTGTCGTTTGCGCCTTGATTTACGTGAGTTGCGCAAAAAGACTGGTGGGTTCTTCGGCTCGGGTGAAAGCACTGGTTCAGTAGGCGTAGTTACCATCAATATGCCGCGTATTGCCTACCAAGCTAAGAGTGCAGAAGATTTCTATAGACGACTAGATAGATTGATGGATATTTCAGCTCGTTCGCTCAGAGTTAAGCGTGAAGTTATTGAGAAATTATTGCAAGAGGGCTTATATCCATACACCAAGAGATACCTTGGAACATTTAACAACCATTTTTCGACTATCGGAATTATCGGTATGAACGAAGTGGGTCTTAACGCTAGTTGGCTAGGCGGCGACATGACAGATGAGCGTACTCAAGAATTTAGCAAAGAAGTTCTAGACCATATGCGTGAAAAGCTTTCTGATTACCAAGAAGAATATGGCGATTTGTACAACTTAGAGGCGACTCCAGCAGAGTCAACAACTTTCCGTTTGGCAAAACACGACCGTAAGAAATGGCCGGATATCAAGACCGCAGGAAGCCATGGTGATACCCCATATTACACCAATAGCTCGCATTTGCCAGTTGATTATACCGAAGATATCTTCGATGCGCTTGATATCCAAGATGATATGCAGACACGTTATACTTCAGGAACGGTATTTCATGCATTCTTAGGTGAGAAGATGCCGGATTGGAAAGCGGCCGCTTCACTAGTTAAGAAGGTAGCTGATAATTATCGTTTGCCATACTACACGATGTCGCCAATTTACTCAGTTTGCAAAGACCATGGCTATATTGCTGGTGAACACTTTACTTGTCCAACTTGTGGCGAGAACGCTGAAGTATATAGCCGTATTACGGGCTACTATCGACCAGTTCAAAACTGGAACGATGGCAAATCACAAGAGTACAAAAACCGTACTTTATATGACGTAGCCAATTCAGTATACAAAGGCGAATACGCAGAGCACAAAGAAGCTCCAGCTAAGTTAGAAGTAGCCGGTGAGCCAACACACAGCACCAAAGCAGCGAAGATTTTGTTTACGACAAGCACTTGTCCAAACTGTGTAGTGGCAAAAGAGATGCTAAAAGAAGAGGACTACAAGACAATTGATGCTAACGAAAATCCAGAGCTAGCACAAAAATACGGCATCATGCAAGCGCCAACTTTAGTAGTAGTTGATGGCGACAATGTCCAAAAATATGTGAATGCATCCAGCATTCAAGGATACGTGGATATGAACTAATATGAAGTGTAATTGGCTTCTGGAACATCTATCACGACGGCGAAAAACTATCGAATTATGCTTATGATGCCAGAGACAATGAACGAAGAAACTTTCTTAAAGCTTATGACCTTGACTATTACAATAAAAGGAAATCATCCGCTGAAATAAACCTCTAAAGTCTTGTATCTACTTGGCTTTAGAGGTTTATCTATGTTCAAAGAATTTTTATATCAATAATCTATTTGTTGTTTTTAGCTATCTCAGCTAGTTTCATTGCCCTAACTTTCAATGGCAAACCAAACAATGTAATAAATCCAGTTGCATCATGGTGGTCGTATAGTTCACCAGTTGTAAATGATGCCAATGACTCGCTATATAGGCTATATGGTGAAGTAGTTCCGGCTTTAATGATATTACCCTTGTAAAGCTTAAATTTGACTTCGCCAGTAACGTATTCTTGTGTAACATCAACAAATGCTTGCAATGCTTCGCGAAGTGGTGTAAACCATGTTCCTTCGTAAACAACTTGAGCGAATTGGTTGCCGATATTTTTCTTGGCTTCCATCGTTGCTCTATCAAGTACTAGTTCTTCTAGTTGGTCGTGTGCTTCCATCAAGATTGTTCCGCCAGGAGTTTCATAGACACCACGAGATTTCATTCCAACCACACGATTTTCTACGATATCGACAATTCCAACACCATGCTTGCCACCAAGTCTATTAAGTTCAGTAATAATTTCAGAAACCTTCATAGCTTTGCCATTCAAGGTCTTAGGTACGCCTGCTTCAAAAGTCATTGTTACATATTCGCCTTCTTCGGGAGCTTTCTCTGGCGAAACCCCAAGCACTAGTAGATGCTCATAATTTGGTTCAGCAGCAGGGTCTTCTAATTCGAGCCCCTCATGGCTGATATGCCATAAGTTACGGTCGCGGCTATAGCTATTATTAGCGGAAAATGGCAAGTCAATACCATGTGCTTTGCAGTATTCAATTTCATCTTCACGAGATTGCATTGTCCAAACATCTGTCATTCGCCAAGGAGCAATGATTTTAAGGTCAGGAGCAAGCGCTTTGATGCCAAGTTCAAAACGAATTTGGTCGTTTCCTTTACCAGTAGCACCATGGCAGATAGCAGTAGCGCCCTCAGCTCTAGCGATTTCGACCAGACGTTTAGCGATAACTGGGCGAGCCATTGAAGTACCAAGTAGATATTTATTCTCATAAACAGCACCAGCTTGCACGCATGGCACTACATACTCATCGCAAAACTCATCAATGATATCTTCGATGTATAATTTGGTTGCGCCTGATAATTTGGCACGTTCTTCTAATCCGTCTAATTCGTCGCCTTGCCCACAGTCGATGCAACAGCAGACTACTTCATAATCAAAATTTTCTTTAAGCCATGGAATTAATGCTGTTGTGTCCAATCCGCCAGAATAGGCTAAAATAACTTTTTCTTTCATAATAGAAACTCCTCCATATTAGTATTCTTGTTATTAGTATTTTTGTTCTGTAGTAAAGAAATTACAATAATTGTATTCGCTTACTGTAATATACATCATTTATAAGTGAAAAGCAAGTAAAGCAGCATATTTATTCAAAAAACTTGCATAATATGCAAAAAGTATGTATAATCATACAATCGGATGAATGTGGAGGACATATCAATGGCATCTTGATATATAAGAAAGCTTTACGCATAGTCGAGAATAGTATATCATCTATGGAGTGTGAAAGATTGTGGATACACTCGCAATCTCACACAAGGATGTACAAGAGGAGGTAACAATGATTAAAGTGGGAATTATTGGTTCAACAGGTTATACTGGCGAAGAACTAGTTAGATTATTAATAAATAGAGAAGATATAGAAATCAAATGGTATGGCTCACATAGTTATGTTGATAAAAAATATGCAGATATTTACAAGAGCATGTTCCAGATAGTTGAAGATATCTGCCAAGATGATAATATGGCGGAATTAGCAAAGCAAGTAGACGTGATTTTTACAGCAACACCACAAGGACTTTGCGCATCACTTATAGATGAAGAGATTTTAAGCCAGACTAAAGTCATCGACTTAAGTGCGGATTTTAGAATTAAAGATGTAGCAACTTACGAAAAGTGGTATGGAATTAAACATGCTACACCACAATTCATTGGTGAAGCCGTCTACGGTCTGTGCGAGATTAATCGTGAAGATATTAAAAAAGCGCGCCTAATAGCCAATCCCGGGTGTTACCCAACATGTACAACTTTGGCAATTTATCCACTATTAAAAGAGGGTTTGATTGATGCCAGTACGATTATTGTAGATGCTAAATCAGGGGTGACCGGCGCAGGACGTGGAACTAAATTAGATAATCTATATTGTGAGGTCAATGAAAATTTCAAAGCCTATGGCGTAGCCGGGCATCGCCATACTCCAGAGATTGAGGAGCAACTAGGATATATTGCTGATGAAGAGATAACAATCAATTTCACCCCGCATCTAGTGCCAATGAATAGAGGCATTTTGATTACAGCATACGCATCGCTATTAAAAGATGTTAGTTACGAAGAAGTAAAAGCGGCATATGATAAATATTACAATGACGAGTATTTCGTTAGGGTTTTAGCCCAGGATATCTGTCCAGAAACTAGATGGGTCAAAGGTAGTAACTATGTCGATGTTAACTTCAAAATCGACCCACGTACCGGCCGTATTATTATGATGGGTGCGATGGACAATGTAGTTAAAGGGGCAGCAGGACAAGCTATTCAAAATATGAACTTAATGTTTGGTTTAGAAGAAAATAAGGGGCTTAGGATGGTGCCGATTTTTCCGGCATAATGGAGAATATTATGATTAGAACAATGACAATAGCAGATTACGACGAAGTTTATGCGCTATGGACGCAAATTAGCGGATTTGGAATTCGCAGTGTTGACGACTCATATGAGGGTGTCAAGCGTTTTTTAAAACGAAACCCCACGACGAGCGTGGTAGCAATCGAGGGTGAAAAAATAGTGGGTAGCATTTTATGCGGACATGATGGCCGCCGGGGATATTTTTACCACGTCTGTGTTGAGAAGAACTATCGACGACGAAGTATCGGCCAGCAAATGGTCGCAGTAGCGATGGAAGCACTAAAGGTAGAAGAGGTTAATAAGGTCAGTTTGATTGCCTTTGCCAAAAATGACATCGGCAACGCCTTTTGGAATACAATCGGCTGGGAACAGCGCGAAGACCTAAATTACTATGACTTTACTTTGAACGAAGAAAATATTACAGCATTTATTGAACAATGACATTGTAGGGGATGGCTTCCGTGCCGTCCCGCCCATAAAAAGAGGTGAATATCATGAAAAAAATAAAAGGCGGAGTAACTTCTCCAAAGGGATTTAAAGCGGCCGCAACAGCTGGCGGGATTAAATACCAAAATAGAGACGACATGGCACTTATTGCTAGCGATGTACCTTGCAAAGTGGCAGGAACATTCACAAAAAATATCGTTAAGGCAGCACCTGTAAAATGGTGTCAAGAAATAGTGAAAAACAGCGAAAATGCACAAGCAGTTGTCGTTAATTCAGGCATTGCCAATGCTTGTACAGGGACACAAGGCTATGCGTATTGCCAAGAAACTGCCGGTGAAGTAGCGAAAGTTTTAAATATTTCTCAAAATGCAGTACTAATTGGCTCAACGGGCGTAATTGGCAAGCAGTTGCCAATTGACAAAATTAAAGTGGGCATCCAAAACTTATGTAAAATAAAAAGCGACTTACTTGAAAGTGGGACAAAGGCCGCCAAAGCAATTATGACGACGGATACGGCAGAAAAAGAGTTAGCAGTTGAAATTGAACTTGACGGAGTAACAGTCACCATCGGCGGGATGTGCAAAGGCTCGGGCATGATTCATCCAGATATGTGTACAATGCTAAGTTTTGTGACAAGCGACGTTGCAATTTCCAAAGACCTATTACAAAAGGCTTTAAGTGTTGTTGTGGATGATACCTATAATATGATTTCAGTAGATGGTGACACGTCAACTAATGACACAGTTTTATTGATGGCTAATGGGATGGCGGGCAATACACTAATTAAGGAAGAAAATGATGATTATCACAAATTTATTGAAGCCTTAAAAGAAATCAATACGTGCCTAGCAAAGAAAATCGCTGGCGATGGTGAGGGCGCAACAGCGCTTTTTGAAGCAAAAGTCATTGGAGCTGAAAGTAAAGAGCAAGCGAAAATAATTAGCAAATCAATTATCACTTCAAGTTTAACTAAGGCAGCTATTTTTGGACACGACGCTAATTGGGGCAGAATTCTATGTGCAATGGGCTATTCAGGTGCGATATTTGACCCAGAAAAAGTAGATTTGTTTTTTGAAAGCGTTGCTGGGAAAATGCAAATCATCAAAGATGGTGTAGCCCTAGATTATAGCGAAGCAGAAGCAACGAAGATATTATCACAAGAAGCGGTAACAGCGATTGCCGATATTAAGATGGGTGGAGAAAGTGCCACTGCATGGGGTTGTGATTTGACCTACGATTATATCAAAATCAACGCAGATTATCGGTCATAGTGCGGGCACACCAGCAATCTAAACACACAAGGAGAACAAAATGGTTAACGAAAAATACTTAAAAAAAGCAGAAGTCCTAATTGAAGCACTCCCTTATATTCAACGTTTCAACCGCAAAGTAATTGTTGTCAAATACGGTGGTAGTGCGATGGTTGACGAAGAATTAAAGCGTAGTGTTATCGAAGATGTGGTATTGCTTAAACTAGTTGGCTTTAAACCAATCATCGTCCATGGTGGCGGTAAGGAAATCAGCAACTGGGTTGGCAAAGTGGGAATGAAACCAGAATTTATCAATGGTTTACGAGTTACTGATAAAGAGACGATGGAAATTGCCGAAATGGTTTTAAATAAAGTCAACAAAGAATTAGTAAGTCTAGTGCAATCACTTGGCATTACTGCCGTTGGAATTAGCGGTAAGGATGGCAATTTACTGAAAGCTGAAAAAAAGCTCTCCGATGGAGTTGACATCGGTTTTGTTGGCGATGTTAAAAAAGTTGACCCAAAGATTTTACATGATTTATTAGAAAATGATTTCTTGCCAATTATTTGTCCAATTGGAATGGATGATAACTTCAACACATACAATATCAATGCCGATGATGCAGCCTGTGCCATTGCCGAAGCAATGCACGCAGAAAAGTTGGCGTTTTTAACGGATATCGAGGGCGTCTACCAAGACTATTCCGACCCAGAAAGTTTGATTTCAGAACTGCCAGTCGAAGATGCTAGGAAGCTAATTGACGAGGGTAATGTTGGTGGTGGCATGATTCCAAAACTAGAAAATTGTATTGAGGCAATTAACGAAGGCGTATCGCGAGTGCATATTTTAGATGGGCGTATACCACATTGCTTATTACTTGAAATATTCACTAATAAAGGGATTGGAACTGCCATTTTAGGCGATGAAGAGGAAAAATATTATGACAAAAACTAAGAATATTATGGACAAAGCAGAGCAAAATATTTTACATACATACAATCGTTTTCCAGTAGTAATTGAAAAAGGCGAGGGTGTGCGACTAACTGATGTAGAAGGCAAAGAATATCTCGATTTTACGGCGGGGATTGCTGTATTTTCGCTAGGTTATCATTACCCAGGATACGACGATGCTTTAAAAGAACAAATTGATAAGGTTATTCATACCTCGAATTTATATTATACTGAGCCGATGGCAAAAGCGGCTGAAAAATTAGTCAAAGTAAGTAGCATGAGCAAGGCATTTTTCACGAACAGTGGAACGGAAGCAATCGAGGGTGCGATTAAGGTTGCCAGAAAATACGCCTATCTTAAAGATGGTGGCAACGACCACGAAATCATCTCAATGAATAATTCATTTCATGGACGAAGCCTAGGGGCGCTTTCGGTAACGGGCAATGCGGCGTATCAAGAGCCCTTTAAACCACTAATTGGTGGAATTAAATTTGCTGATTTTAATGATTTAGATAGTGTTAAGGCGCAAATCAACGATAAGACTTGCGCAATTATCATGGAAGTAGTACAAGGCGAAGGTGGCGTTGTACCAGCTAATGAGGAATTTTTAAAAGGCGTTAAAAAGCTTTGTGAGGAAAAGGACATCCTACTAATATTCGATGAAATACAATGTGGCATGGGTCGCTGTGGGGCGATGTTTTCTTGGCAGACATATGATGTTAAGCCAGATATTATGACTTGTGCGAAAGCCCTAGGTGGCGGCGTACCAGTTGGTGCCTTCGTCCTAAACGAAAAGGTTGCCAAACAATCATTGGTACCAGGTGACCATGGCACAACCTATGGGGGCAATCCATTTGCTTGTGTAGCTGTGAGTAAGGTTTTGGATATCTTTGAAAACGATGACATTGTTGGCAAAGTCAAAGCAATCACCCCGTACCTTGAAGGGAAGTTACAAGACTTAGTTGATAAATATGATTGCATTGAAAGCAGACGTGGTAAAGGACTGTTACAAGGACTGGTAATCAAGCCAGATATACCAGTTGGTGAGATAGTTATGAAAGCCCTTGAAAATGGCTTATTTGTTATCTCGGCAGGAGGCAATGTACTGAGAATGGTGCCGCCATTGGTGATAACCAAAGAAGATATAGATGAGATGATTAAACGGCTAGAAGCTAGCCTATAAAATACACGTTGCCAATCCCTTGGGCTTATGGGGGTAGAAAATAAAGCAGGCTAAATGGATTGTTTTCATAACATTCCATCTAGCCTGCTACTTTACATGTACAAGGCCTATTTTCGTCGAATACAAAAGTAGATACCATCAAATACGGAAATTAAGCATGTTGTGTATACTTCTTCAGTGCCTCAAAAGTCTCGGGGCTTAAAACGTGCTCGATACGACAAGCGTCTTCAGCAGCGATATCATTAGAAACCCCAATCTTAATTAAAAAATCAGTTATTAAAGTATGTCTTTCATAAACTGACTCAGCGAGTTTCTTGCCTTTTGAAGTGAGGTGTATGTGACCATTTTCGTCCATTGTGATGTATTCTTGCTGACGTAGATTTTTCATTGCAACACTGACGCTAGGCTTGGAGAACGCAAGCTCATTTACAATGTCAATTGAGCGTACTTCTGATTGTTTTTTGCTCAAAACCAGAATTGTTTCTAAATAATTTTCTGCCGATTCATGTATTTGCAAAGTAATCACCCCTTACCTATTTTCTATACGTTAAAGATACCATATAAATAGGGAAAATTCAACGAAATCTTGTGAAGCTCTCACGAGATTAGTTATCCTATCATTTGCATGATAATACTAATAAATATAAACACATAAAACTATTGCAAATTTTACATGCGGGGGGGGGGACAATTGTAGTATGGTTTAAG
>JGI994J12354_10002250_pt1 | contig 18967 bp, 16 predicted proteins | sample IntmicLarv3ML3BL_FD_12354 | JGI IMG/M metagenome (IMG submission 12354)
TTGTCCTGACGGCTGTCTCACTATTTATAAAAAGAAATTCGATAATTAAGATGGAAGAAGTAAGATTAATGAAAGGTAACGAAGCAATCGCTCATGCAGCAATTCGTTACGGCGCCGACGGATATTTCGGATATCCTATCACACCGCAATCTGAAATATTGGAAACTCTCGAAGCAGAAAAGCCTTGGGAAACGACAGGAATGGTTGTTCTTCAGGCCGAAAGTGAAATTGCCGCCATAAATATGGTTTATGGAGGTGCCGGCACCGGTAAACGTGTGATGACTTCGTCGTCAAGCCCGGGAGTGAGCCTTAAACTCGAAGGAATTTCATATATTGCCGGAGCCGATCTGCCATGCCTTCTTGTAAATGTAATGCGCGGAGGTCCGGGATTGGGTACGATTCAGCCAAGTCAGGCAGACTACTTTCAGACAGTTAAAGGCGGAGGGCATGGCGATTACAGGCTTATCACTTTGGCGCCCTCTTCTGTGCAGGAAATGGCCGATTTCGTATCATTGGGATTTGACCTGGCTTTCAAATATCTTAACCCTGCCATGATTCTCGCTGACGGGATGATCGGACAGTTAATGGAAAAAGTAGTGCTACCTCCATTCAAGCCCCGTAAAACAGATGAAGAAATTCTTGCGGAATCACCGTGGGCAGCTACCGGAAAAACAAGTGATAGAGACCGTAATGTCATAACCTCACTCGAGCTTAATCCTGAAATTATGGAGAAGAAAAATATCCGGTTTCAGGAAAAATACCATACAATAGAAGAAAATGAAGTCCGCTATGAAGAATATATGTGTGATGATGCTGATTATATGCTTGTAGCTTTCGGTTCTTCTGCACGTATATGCCAGAAAGCTATTTCCATAGCTCGCAACGAAGGAATAAAACTCGGATTAATTCGCCCCATAACCTTATGGCCGTTCCCGACGAAATTAATTGCCGGCTACGCAGATAAAGTAAAAGGGTTCCTTTCCGTAGAATTAAATGCCGGCCAGATGGTGGAAGATGTGCGCCTGTCCGTTAACGGAAAAACTAAAGTTGAACATTTCGGCCGTCTTGGCGGAATTGTTTTTACACCCGATGAAATCGTCAAAGCCGTTAAAGAAAAAATATTATGAGACGCGGAAGCAGATTTGATGAATTGCTGACATTGCTTTTCATGTTATTAGCCATAGGAGCTATAGTATGTTTTTTTGCATTAAGCAAAGGTAATCCTACTTACCTCATCCTTGGAGGCCTTGCCGTATTAATAAGAATTGCTCATTATATAATGCGGTTCATCAACAAATAGGAATCGTGTTAATTGATATTTAAGCGCTGTCCTAATGCAAAGCCTTTAATATTTATTTATCACTTTTGGTTAAAGCCGATTTTCATTTCATTTTTCACTTTTCACTTTTTACTTTTCACTTTTTATTTATAAAATATGTATTTAGAAGAAATAATAAAGCCCGAGAATTTAGTTTACAAAAAGCCGAAACTGCTTAATGATATTCCGATGCACTACTGCCCGGGATGCAGTCATAGTGTCGTACACAAGCTTATCGCGGAAATTGTGGAGGAGATGGGCATGGAAGATAAAACGATAGGCATTTCTCCCGTCGGGTGTGCAGTCTTTGCTTACAACTATATCGATATAGATTGGCTTGAAGCTGCTCACGGACGTGCGCCTGCGTTAGCAACTGCGGTGAAAAGGCTTAACCCCGGTAAAATGGTTTTTACATATCAGGGTGACGGCGACTTGGCAGCAATTGGAACCGCTGAAACAATACATGCAGCCAACCGTGGAGAAAATATTGTTATAGTGTTTATTAACAATGCTATTTACGGAATGACCGGAGGTCAGATGGCGCCAACGACACTTATGGGTATGCCAACATCGACTTGCCCGTACGGGCGTGATGTTCAGTTGAACGGCTATCCACTGAAAATTTCAAACTTGTTGGCGCAACTCGAAGGCACTTGTCTCGTTACACGCCAGAGTGTTGAAACTGTAGCAGCAGTAAAAAAATCAAAGAAAATGCTCCGGTTAGCTTTCGAAAATTCAATGGCAGGAAAAGGTACATCTGTTGTGGAATTTGTTTCCACATGTGCTTCGGGATGGAAACAATCTCCGGAAAAAGCTAATGAATGGATGAAAGAAAACATGTTCCCGTACTATCCGTTGGGAGATTTGAAAAACTTGTAATTCATAATAAACAATACAGACGTTTATAAAAACATCATAATAAAAAATGACACACGAAATTTTAATAGCAGGATTTGGCGGACAAGGAGTTCTTTCTATGGGTAAAATACTTGCGTATTCAGGTTTGATGGATGGTAAAGAAGTCAGCTGGATGCCGTCTTACGGCCCGGAGCAAAGAGGAGGAACAGCCAATGTCACTGTTATATTAAGTGATGAACGCATAAGTTCGCCTATCCTGAATGAATATGATATTGCAATTATCCTCAACCAACCTTCGATGGATAAATTTGAATCGAGAGTTAAAAAAGGAGGCATTCTTATATACGACAGTTACGGCATTCATAAACCACTGAAACGCGATGACATAGATATTTATCGAATAAACGCGATGGATACGGCAACGGAGTTGAATATGTCCAAAACATTTAATATGCTCGTGTTGGGCGGTTTATTGAAAATTGTTCCGATGGTTTCGCTCGAAAGTGTTATGAAAGGCTTGAAAAAAACGCTCCCTGAGCGTCATTACAAATTACTTCCCGCCAATGAAGAGGCGATACGGAAAGGTATGGAAATAATCCGGAAAACATAAAACCGCAAACGTGAAAAGGGGTTTATATATAATCTTTTTAATAATCTTTTCCGGAACGCTTGTGGCACATTCACAATCCGGCAGGAGAGGCATTACCCCAAAACTAACTACCACACATGACGGTCTGCCTGACAGCCTGTTATATTTGAATATCGACAGCACTAAAATAAGCAGTAACCGTACAACGGCATTCAGGCTTACCGAAAAGCTCGGTGAGAGGTATATAGCCCCGATGGATACACAACGATTGAACTTTTCGAACAGTTCGCTGATGGAAGGAAATGGGCTTGCAATAGGTTACCTTGCAAATTTAGGCGCTCCGGCTCAAAGCCGTATTTTTTCAGAACGTAAAGAAGAGGGTGATTTTATTTTTGCCAATGCGTATCAATACTACGTCACAACCCCTGAAAATGCACTTTTTTACGATGTAAAAGATCCATATACAAGGATTACATACTTGCCTTACCTTTTCGGCAATAAAATCAACAGCGAAGAAAGGCTTAACGGATTGTTCACTACAAACTTTGGAAAAAAAATCAATATAGGAGCTGACTTTGACTATACTTATGTACGCGGACATTACGCCTCCAACGGGAATAAGTTGCTGTATTACCGTCCCTTCGGCAGCTACTTGTCCGACAGATATGAGATGCATGCCTATTTTAGGAATTATAATTATATAAATACTGAAAACGGAGGTCTTACAAATGACCGATATATATCACATCCTGATGATTTCACTTCCGGAGGGAAACGGCCTTTGGATGATACAAAAGCATTCCCGACAAGATATTCACAGACATGGAATCGTGTCAAAGGGCAGCAGATATTTCTTACTCATAAATATAATTTAGGTTTCTACCGCGAAATGACTGCACAGGAAAAAGAGGCGGCAGAAAAAAAGAAAGAAGAACAAAAGTTGATACAAGAAAGGTTGGAAGCTGAAGCTGCTCATGAACACGATCACGATCACGATCACGACGAAACCACCGCAGAAAAAACTCAAACCGGCATATCGGATATTTTTGCAGCCGGAAACTCCAAAAAAGAAGAAGATGATGAGATAGACGCGGTATTTGTTCCTGTTTCAAGTATTATTCATACATTTGAATATGAAAAAAATAGTAGAAGGTTCATATCTTATTCCAATGGTATTGATACATGTTATAAAGATTATAACACGGTTCCCTCCGATACGGTAAACGATTTCACCGAATCATGGTATCTCAGAAACACTATCGGTCTTTCATTACGCGAAGGCTTTCAAGATTGGGCGAAATTCGGGCTTACTGCTTATATTAATTTCGACAAACGCAGATTTACACTTCCGGAAGACTCGGCCCGTTCTTTAATCAATTATAACGAATTTTCCACTTATCTTGGTGCCGAGTTGTCAAAGAAACAGGGAAAATTACTTACTTATAAAGCAAGAGGTGAATTTTGTCTCGTCGGCTCCGACCTTGGAGAATTTCGTCTCGAAGGCGATTTGAAAACACAATTCAAACTGTTTAATAAAGACGCTTCGATAACAGCTACAGGTTACTTGAAAAATCTCACTCCTGCATTTTATACGCGTCATCATCATTCACGCTATTTTTGGTGGGATAATTCATTAAAGAATACACAGCGGGCATATGTAGGCGGTGAAGTGGATATTCGGCAAACGCGTACTAAAATCACCGCAGGTGTTGAAAGCATTCAAAACTTTGTTTACTTTGGAAATAAAGGTTCTACAGCACAATTCGAAAGTAACCTTCAGGTTGTTACCGTTCGCCTGAAACAGGATTTCAGGTATAAGGCCTTCGGATGGGAAAACGAAGTGGCCTATCAGTTAAGCAGCGAAAAAGAAATCTTGCCTTTACCGCAAATATCGGCATATACAAATATGTACCTCGATTTTACTTATGCCAAGGTTCTGCATATTCAACTTGGAGCAGATGCACACTATTACACATCGTACTATGCTCCATATTATGAACCTGCGATGATGCAATTTCGTACTCAGGATGAAAAGAAAATAGGAAACTATCCGCTTATAAATGCTTATGCCAATTTATACCTTAAACAGGCAAGGTTTTTTGTATCCGCATATAATCTCGGTTCTTTATTTATCACTCCGACTGAATATTTTTCTTTTTTACACTACCCTCTCAACCCGATGGCTATCAAACTCGGTATATCTTTTTATCTGAATAATTGATAATACTTTGAATCATAATTATCAGTGAAATCAAAAAAAATCATTCTCTTGTATTCCGTAATATTGTTGGCGGTTATCACTACAATGATTATGTTATACAAAAACATCCAAAAACACGAGCGGGATTATACAGAAATACGTAATGAAGGGATATTGCGCATTGTAACAGAATATAATCAATCAGGATATTTTGTCTCGGGTGATACAATTCGTGGCTTTCAGTATGAATTAAGCCGTGCAATATCGGAAATATCAGGTTTAGAGGTACAGATATTCCTTGAAATGTCGCTATCTGAAAGTTTTTCCGGATTGGACAAGCAACGGTACGACGTTTTAGCGAGAAATATTCCTATTACAACTGAATTGAAAGAAAATTACCATTTCACCGACCCTATTGTGTTAAATAAGCAGGTATTAGTGCAACGTAAGGTTTCCGAAAACGATTCGGCATCCGCTGTAACCATTCGAAATCAACTCGAACTTGCAGGAAAAACATTGTATATTCCGGAAAATTCGCCTGCATTGTTACGCATACAAAATCTAATGCATGAAATCGGCGATACAATTTATGTCATTGAAGAAAGCCGTTATTCATCCGAGCAGCTGATAATTATGGTAGCAAAAGGAGATATTGACTATGCTGTTTGCGACAGACATATTGCAGAAATCGAAGAAGAACGGTTTACCGAAATAGATATAGACACTGACATTAGTTTCACACAGTTACAGGCGTGGGCTGTAAGGAAAGAATCTCCGATTTTATTGGACAGCCTTAATAGTTGGTTCAGCAAAATACGTGATTCGGGTAAATATGATGAAATATATAAAAATTATTACAACACAACACATTTCAATTTGCGATAAAATCGTTTTTTTTGCTCTTAATATTGCTTATTAACGAAATAACCGCTAATTTTACCGTGTTTTTAACAGTAAAAAAATGCGATTTGATGAATTAGACCTTGAAGATTCTGTCTTGGACGGCTTATATGCAATGAATTTTCAGGAAATGACCCCTGTACAGGAGTTATCAATACCACCGATACTGGAAGGTAAAGATGTAATAGCCTGCGCCCAGACCGGTACCGGAAAAACCGCGGCTTATGTGCTGCCCGTTATTAACGAGTTAAGCAAGGGCGGATACCCGGAAAGTGCTATAAATGCGGTTGTTATGGCACCTACGCGTGAACTTGCACAGCAAATCGATCAGCAAGTCGAAGGCTTTTCCTATTACCTACCCATATCCGGTGTCGCTGTTTACGGTGGAACAGACGGTATAGCGTACGCCCAACAAGAACGCGGCCTTATTATGGGGGCTGATATTGTTATTGCTACTCCGGGACGCCTTATCGCGCATCTGAACCTTGGAGGCGTAGACTTGTCACATGTTTCATTTTTTATTCTTGACGAAGCCGACCGTATGCTCGACATGGGTTTTTATGACGATATCATCCAGATTTATAAAAAACTGCCAAAAAATTGTCAGATAATTATGTTTTCTGCAACAATGCCTCCCAAAATAAAGACTTTGGCTGCAAGCATAATGAAAAATCCGCAGGAAATAGAGATTGCCATCTCAAAGCCGCCGGAAAGTATTATGCAAACAGCATATATCTGCCATGAATCTCAAAAAATAAAAATTCTTGAAAAACATTTCAAGGAAAGCAGTCCTAAGCGCGTAATCATTTTTTCATCTTCAAAATTAAAAGTGAAAGAGCTTGCCACGACGTTACAACGAATGAAAATAAACGTTGCTGCAATGCATTCCGATTTGGATCAAAGTGTTCGAGAGCAGGTTATGAAAGATTTTAAAAATGGGCATATCGATATCTTGGTTGCAACGGATGTCGTTTCACGAGGAATTGACATCAACGATATAAGCCTTATTATAAATTATGATATCCCTAAAGATTCGGAAGATTATGTTCACCGTATAGGACGTACCGCTCGTGGAACTGACGGTAAAGGCTTGGCTATAACATTAGTTTCCGAAAAAGAACAGTACGATTTTAAAACTATCGAGAAATTTCTGGGAAAAGAGGTTTACAAAATTCCTATTGACCCTTCACTCGGAGATGCTCCCGCTTATGAGCCGGAACGCCATAAACAAAACAGAACTCGCTTCAGAGGCAATGGAAATAGAGGTAAAACTTCACAAACAAAATCAGGCGCACCGAAACAACATTTCAAACGACACAAAAAAAAGCAGTGAAGCCCCTCTCGGTCTCCCCCAAGGGGAGAAATTAAGAAAGTTTCAACGATTACACCGTTAAACGCTTCAAGATTTATACAGTTAAACGACTCAACATTTTTCACTTTTCACTTTATAAACCATGCTTTATTTTCCAAACGCAAAAATAAATTTAGGGCTTTATATAACAGGAAAACGTTCTGATGGTTACCATTCCATCGAAACAATTTTCTATCCGATACCTCTTTGCGATGCACTCGAAGCCGTCAAAAGTGATGAAACATCCTTCACGCAGACAGGAATAAAACTTGAGTCTTCGCCTGAAGACAATCTCGTGATGAAAGCGTACAACCTTATGTTGAAGAAATATAAGATTCCTCCGCTTGAAATTCACCTTAAAAAGGCGATTCCATCGGGTGCCGGACTTGGTGGAGGAAGTGCCGATGCAGCATTTATGTTGAAACTTGTCAATTGCTTGTGCGAATGTAATATTAAAGAAGACAAACTTGAAAATATAGCTGCTTCAATCGGAGCGGACTGTCCGTTTTTTATACACAACAAACCCGTAATAGCTACCGGAACAGGATATATTTTCAAACCATCTACCGTTTCACTTAAAGGATACACTATTTATTTGATAAAACCTCCCGTCGATGTTTCTACGAAAGAGGCGTATTCAAATGTAAAACCTAAAAAGGCAGACTTTTCACTTAAAGGATTAGCTGCTATACCTGTCTCGGAATGGAGGGATGTACTGAAGAATGATTTTGAGCCGAGTGTTTTTGATAAATATCCTGTAATCGGGAATATTAAAGATAAGCTCTACTCTATAGGTGCCGAATACGCAGCAATGTCAGGATCAGGATCTGCTGTTTTCGGATTATTCAAAAAAACGATTTCACCGATATTTCCCGATTGTTTCGTATGGAAAGGAAAACTCAAATAAGCACATATAAGTATGATGCCTGGCTTCCTACAACGAAAAAAGAAGTAGAAGCCAAAGAATGGGATTATTTAGATGTAATCCTCTTTAGTGGTGATGCTTATGTCGACCACCCTTCATTCGGTGCAGCCGTCATAGGTCGTATACTTGAAGCGCAGGGTCTGCGCGTAGCAATCGTACCGCAGCCCGATTGGCGTGGAGACTTTCGTGATTTTAAAAAGTTAGGTGTTCCACGAATGTTTTTCGCGATTTCACCGGGAGCGATGGATTCGATGATAAACCATTACACCGCAAATAAACGTCTTCGCAGCGATGATGCTTATACACCCGACAACCGTGCCGGAATGCGTCCTGATTACCCAAGTATTGTTTATGCAAAAATACTTAAGGAGTTATATCCTGAAGTCCCTGTTTTGTTAGGCGGCATTGAAGCATCGTTGCGTCGCTTGTCGCATTACGACTACTGGCAGGACAGGTTACGCCCCGGAATACTCTCTGACAGCCCTGCTGATCTTCTTGTTTATGGCATGGGAGAAAAACCTGTTATTGAATTAGTCAGGCTCTTGAAAAAAGGTGTTCCGTTCAATAGTATTAAAAATATTCCCCAAACAGCTTATTTTACAAGCAATATAACGAATTCACCGAACGACATTTCTCTTTTCTCTTATGAAGCTTGTCTTAAAGATAAACTGAAACAAGCCAAAAATTTTAGGGTAATTGAGGAAGAATCAAACAAATATTCAACATCAAGAATAATTCAAAATACTGATAATAAGATAATTGTAGTGAATCCTCCCTATCCGCCGGCAACTACCGGAGAAATTGATTCATGGTATGATCTTCCTTATACGCGTTTACCACACCCCAAATATAACGGTAAAATCATCCCTGCTTTTGAAATGATAAAATTCTCAGTAACTATTCACCGGGGCTGTTTCGGTGGATGCGCCTTTTGTACTATTTCGGCACATCAGGGAAAACAGATAATTTCACGTAGTGAGAGCTCAATTTTGAAAGAGATTGAAAAAACAACACATATGCCTGATTTTAAGGGATATATCAGCGATATTGGCGGACCTTCTGCAAATATGTATAAAATGAAAGGGAAAGACGAATCCATCTGTATGGATTGTAAAAAGCAATCGTGCATATTTCCTATTATTTGTAAAAATATCATAATAGACCATACGCCACTTTTAGGACTTTATCGTAAAGCAACGAATATTTCGAAAGTAAAAAAAATATTCATAGGAAGCGGCATTCGTTACGATTTGTTACTAAATCGTGGTGATGATGAAGTTATCAACAAGGCAAATCGTCAGTATTTGGAAACGTTAATGAAGGAGCATGTATCCGGAAGGTTGAAGGTAGCACCGGAGCACACGGAAAAAAATGTTTTGCAACTTATGCGAAAGCCTCCATTTGAGGTATTTGAAAGCTTTAAAAAAATATTCGACGATATCAATTCTAAATACAACTTGAAAGAGCAGTTAATTCCTTATTTTATTTCAAGTCATCCCGGTTGTTCGGAAACTGACATGGCTGAATTGGCTATCAAGACAAAAAAAATGAACTTCCACCTTGAACAGGTTCAAGATTTTACTCCTACACCAATGACATTGGCTTCAGAAATTTATTTTTCAGGAATTCATCCATATACGCTGGAAAAAATACACTGTGCAAAAACAAAATCCGAAAAACTCTCTCAACGTCAGTTTTTCTTTTGGTATCTTTCCGAATACCGCTCTCAAATAACTCATTTTTTGCGGAGAATAAAGCGTAATGATTTAATAGACAGACTTTTGAAAAAATAATTTATAAAACACAAGTTTATTTTTCTAAAAAGCCATATTCGTTTAATACAATATAAAGTACATATTTTTCATTTTTCAAAATGAATTTTTATAAAAAAGAGTAATAACAATCATACTATTTTTATAATGTAACTTTACTTTTATAATTTTTCTTAGCTTTTATTATAAAGTAATATTTTACAATATATTTAATTTCCCGCATTAGAATAAAGGTCCTTATTAGTCAATTTTTCACACTATTACCTACAATAAAAAGAATTTATTTCATAAATACTTCAGTTTACGTATACAATAAATATAAAAACTATCCATTTATATGCAATATGATAAACCATACATATAAAAATAAATACAAGTCTTAGAATAAAAGTAATGAAAAACAGGAATGAAATACAAAGAGTTACGCAAATTTATTTCCATTTTTTAATAATAAAAAACAGATTACAAAAAAAAAATATCTGAGAAAGATATGAATCAAAAATATATTCGAAAAATAATATTAAAAAAATTGTAAGCAGTTTATTTGGCAGCTCTGCGTGTGTATTTATAAAACGCTATTGTTAAGCCAATTATAAACCAACTGCCAGCGTAGCTAAATGACGTTTTGTAATTTTACTATCTGTTAGTATAATTCTTATTTTTTAATTCTTAATTCTTAACTTTTAAAGTTTTTTTATCGCATAAATAAGTTCGTCGACAAACTCCCCATTTTTAAAAAGAGTTTTTTCAAAGCGGGCTTCTAAAGTAAAACCTGCTTTTTCCAAAACTCTTTGAGATTTCAGATTATGCCCGTACGGGCGGGCAAAAATACGGGTTATATCAAACGTTTTGAAACCATATTCTAGAATTAACTTGATTGCTTCGGGCATTATCCCCTGCCCCCAGAACTTTTCCGATAGCCAATACCCCATTTCAGCATTTTTTCGATGAACATCAGCCTGCGGAAAAATACCAATAGAGCCTATCGCTTCACCGTTAAAATCAATGGCAAAACATTTTGTCGGATTTTCGTCCTTTACTATCGAAATATACGCTTTTGCGTCTTCTACAGAATATGGATAAGGAAATGCATCAGTTAAATATCGGGCAATATTATAGTTATTGGCATATTTTGCCAATGATTCAATATCAGATTCTTCCCACTTTCTGAGGGTAATTAAGTGCTTCATATTTATTGTTTTATATATTATTTTTTTCTCCCTGTATTTGATCGCGCGACCTACTTTTTGTTACCACATATACACCTGTAAATATTAGTGCTGTTGCAATTGCCTTTAACCAGCCAAATGTTCCCATTCCTATCATAACAGCTACACCCGCTCCCACTATGGGTTGCATATAATTGTACATACTCACAACCGTTGGGCGGAGTGTCTTTTGTCCTACCAAGACCAGGGTACTTGCTAAAAATGTTCCGAAGACAATCACATAACCAATTTGAAACCATACCGTTACAGGGAACGATTGGCTTAGAGTATCTGACAGGCTTTGGAATGTAAACGGAATATAACATATTGACGCAAAGACAAACATCCACTTCATCAAAGTAAATATATTATAGCGCGAAATCAATCCTTTAAAAATTGTCAGATAACAGGCAAAACTAATCTGTGCAACAAAACAGAGTATATCACCCCATATGTTTCCTGCTTTTTCGGAACCACCATGATTGCTCAAAACAAGTATCAATGCGCCGGTTGCCCCCAATGCAACACCTGTAACTTTCAAAGAAGTTATAGGTTCCTTTAAAAATAAGGCAGCCAATATCATAGTAATGATAGGTAAGGATGTCGTAATTACCGTAGAATCAATGGGCGATGTAAGTGAAAGCCCTATGATGAATAACCCCTGTGTAAAAGCAACACAAAGCAATCCGGCAAAAAACAACATTAACATATCATGCCCGCTGACCTTTTCTTTTGGTGCAAACAGTGAGGCAATCCAAAAGCAAGCAGCTCCTCCCATTATACGAAAAGAGGCTAATGATAAGCTCGAAATACCCGCCTCCATAGCTGCTTTTCCGATTGGCGACATAAGCCCCCACATACTGCATGCTACGAATAAAGAAACGTGGGCCTTAACTGTTTTACTTCTCATATCCGATTCAAAAGTCTGTTTCTTTAATGCCCCGGGAGGTATTTTCGTTTCGGTTGTATATCTCTATAGCTAAAGTATTGTCAGCATAAACCTGCCATTGTTTCACTTTATCATCCCTAACAATCGCTGTCCATGCAGCCGGAATTCTCCAATAGTTGCTATTCGCTTCATTTTTCAAGCCCTTGTATGTTCCACTTGCATATCCAAACAAGCAAACAAACGAATCCTTTTCAATAACCCGGACAACTTCTATTTTATAATCCGGAAACATGGTAAAATATCCTATCCATGATTCCTTCATTCTATCATTCCCTAACACCTGATTATCCTGAGAATCAACAAATAAAAAATCATGAGCCATTAAGCTATAGAGTTTACTGACATCAGCAACATTGATTGCATGCACATAGTCTAAAGCCACGCGAACACTCATCGTCTTTTCTTTTGAATCTTTTTGTGTATTTTGCCACATTTTTTATTCAATCTTATTTTAATCACTTTCTTTTATTGCATTAATAATAACAAATGGAATAGTAAGTTTGACTTCTCCCAACTTTTCGGCTTGACTGTTCAGGCGGTTTTCTATTGTGTCAAAAACAGATTCCACCATATCAGGAGGAACAAGATTTATCCATGAAGGCACAAAAACGGACCTGATGAAATTATGATTTAACATAGCGGTTCCTGTAGCAAACCGGTAATCAAACCTTTCATAATCCAGATTTTTAATTGTAAACCGGTTTTTGCGAAGTAAATTAAGAATAAAATCAACAGGCGGTCTTTTTTTAGCAATATGCTTATACATTGCTTCCACTTCTTTGTTCAAGTTATGCTCTTTAAGCACCGATTCAAGTTCGGAATAAAACTCAAACATGCTCTTATCCAGATTCATTGTCATAACAAACTGCCCTTCGGGCTTAATAACACGCGAACACTCAGATATAACTTGCTCAATATCGCTGACATTATTAATACCATTATTACTTATAATCAAATCAATGAAATTATCATTTAATGGTATTGACTCCGCTTCACCCTCAATTATACGGATATTATTTAAACCGTAACACTTCAGTTTTTTTTGAGTCATTTCAATAGCTTCTTTCCAAGGGTCAATGCCATAAACGGTAGAGCCTTCACCTAATCGCATAGCTACTTCAATCAAAGGAAAACCTGCTCCAAATCCGATATCAAGTGCTGAGATATTCGGTTTATAGTTGATGAATTCAAGCAACTTCAGACCAAAGGGTGCTGACCATAACGGCAGTTCATCGAAGATTTTCAACAAATTCGTATCGTCTGAATTGTTGCACAGATATTTTTTCATATTTTCCAAAAATATCGATTGTCATTTTTTAGTTATTATTTTCTCCATAAAACAAACATCAAAGGGAAGGTGTTCGTATATTTTTGTTGCGGTTATTGTAAATCCTTGTTTCAAATACCATTTTTTCAATATAGCATTTGAATCAATTAAAGCTATAGAGATACGATTTCCCCCAAGTTCTTCAATTCTGCCTTCCGCAAAACGCATTAATTGCCAACCAATACCTGTGTGCCTAAAATCAGGCCGTACGGCTACTTTTTCAATATAATAAGTACCCGCTTCTCCTAAAGAGCGTTCAATAGCAATAAACCCAACAGAAGCAGCACTGTCTTTAAAAGTATAAAACTCCCGGTTTTCAGTCAGTTGCGACTCCAGTTCTCCGCTTGTAATAAAGGCGCTATTTGTCGGACAGTTCTCTATAGTCAGACCAAAATCATTGGCTACAGTACCAAAAGAATCATTAAGTAACTGCGCCAATACCTGAAAATTATCTTGAAGTGAAATTCTTTGTATCATATTAGTTTCTGTTGTCATATCATTTGAATTTATATCTAATGTTCATACATTTAATTCTACTTTAAATACTAATCTATCCTTCATTAAGCATTTGTTCGCGTGATTTGCTTTGAGTTACTACATATACACCAACAAAAATCAACAGGGAGGCGAAAGCTTTTAACCATCCGAACGTCCCCATACCTAAATAAACTGCAACAACCGTAGCAACAACAGGCTGTATATAATTGTACGAGCTAACCACTGTCGGACGGAGCGCTTTTTGACCAACTAAAACTAACAAATATGCGACAAATGTTCCGAAAAAAACAACAAATCCTACTTCAAGCCACACATCTAACGAAAAAGACCGACTCGCCATTTCCGATAAATCCCTGAAAGAATATAAGGCGATACAGACTGCTGAATACATAAACATCCATTTCATCAGAGTGAAAACATTATATCTCGCTATCAAGCCTTTGAAGAGAGTTAGATAGAGTGCAAAACTTATTTGAGCTATAAAGCAAATTATATCGCCGGGAATACTTCCTGCTATATCCGAACCGTCATTATTGCTTAGTATCAATACCAAAGCACCTATAGCGCCTATTATTACACCGGAAACCTTCACCGAGGTTATCGGTTCTTTCAAAAATAATGCGGCAAGCAACATTGTAAGAATTGGTGTTGTTGTAGTAATGATGGTAGAGTCTACCGGAGAAGTCATCGATAAACCGATAGTAAATAATCCGACATTAAATACGATACAAAGCAATCCTGCGAAAAACAGCAAAACCAAATCACGCTTGCTTACTTTTTCTTTCGGAGCAAACAAAGATGCTATCCAAAAACATGCTGCCGCACCAATCATCCGCATCGATGCTAACGATAAACTCGAAACCCCGGCATCCATAGCCGCTTTCCCTACAGGCGCTAAAAGCCCCCACATACATCCTGCTGCAAATAATGCAAGATGGGCTTTTACTATTTTGTTGTTCATTTATAATCAAAAAGTTTTATTCTTTCTGCTATTGCCCTAAGTTATAACATTGTTTTTTGTTATAAACCGGTGGCAAAGCTTTATTGTATCAAGAGCTGAGTCAGCAATATGCTCATTATTACAATTTCTATTTAAAATACTTCCGGCAAACAGTTCGTCTTCAATAACATAACCATCATTTGCATCTCCCAATTCGATTTCCTGTAAATCATCATTATATGCAATTTTCATAACATGCCCGTTCGACGACGACCAAGCAACCGATGCTTTTTCAAAAGAGGCTTTTATGGTAGCTTCAAAGGGAAACATGCTATGAAATATCAAACCGCCTTCAACCTTGACACATATATCGCTATCAGGATAATGCAAGAATGCCGATATATAATCATGATTGCTCAATTCACCCGGCAGGCATACCGAATCAACTGAATCGGGCATGCCCAACATATAACGCAGAAAATCAATATCATGTATTACGAGATCAAACAAAGCGCCCCCCGAAGAGCCAAAGTCATCACGACGCCTTCCCCATTCGCCCCAATTCGGAACGCCCGAAAAACGTGTCAGTGAGATAAACCTCATTTTTCCATATGTTCCCGCCTTAAAAAAATCTCGCAGTTTAATGTATGCAGGCATAAAACGTACTACATGCCCGACAGCAAGTATAAGACCACGTTTCCGAGCCTCGGCAATAAGCAACTCACCTTCTTTGATATTAATAACAAACGGTTTTTCAATAAAAACATGAAGTCCGTTCTGCAAACACTTCATTGCCATTTCAAAATGCAATAATGTATGAACNCAAATAAATACCGCGTCTAACTTCTCTTTGGNCAAGCATTCATCAAGNCAGTTGTATTTGCTTATCTTATCCAAAACATCGTTATCGATACCACCGGTATCAATATTTCCTGAAACTTGAGTTATAGCTCCTGCACGTTTATCCACAATAGCAGACAACTCCATCAACTCACTGTCTAAAATATTTTTAGCATGAGTCTTTCCCATAAAACCAAAGCCGATAACAGCGATGCGTAATTTTTTCATTTTCTGTTTAATTGTTGAATCGTTGAACTATTTAAGTATTTTTAATTGTGCATTGTCTATTGTGCATTGTACATTGTACATTGTACATTGTACATTGTGCATTTTTAATTGTCAATTGTCAATTGTCAATTATTAAAGTAGGTCTGCAGCAAGCTCTGCAAGTTCACTTCGTTCGCCTTTAACAAGGTTGACATGAGCAAAAAGCTTTTGACCTTTCATCCTGTCTACCATATATGCAAGTCCATTACTGTTTCTATCGAGGTATGGCGAATCTATCTGCTGAATATCGCCGGTAAAAATCATCTTTGTACCTTCGCCCGTACGTGTTATTATTGTTTTAATCTCATGAGGGGTGAGATTCTGCGCCTCGTCGACAATACATATTGTTTCGGCAAGGCTGCGGCCGCGAATAAAGGCAAGAGCCTCAATGACAAGCTGGTTATTCTTTTGCATCTCGTCAATATGGCGTACTTCCATGCTATTAGCCGTAAACTGGCTTTTTATAACATTAAGGTTGTCAAAAAGTGGTTGCATATACGGTCCAACCTTTTCTTTCTCCGTACCCGGCAGGAAGCCGATATCTTTGTTAGCCAACGACACAATCGGGCGGGCAAGTAATACCTGTTTATATAATCCTGATTGTTTAAGCGCAGAAGCCAAGGCGAGCAATGTTTTTCCCGTTCCTGCTTTTCCCGTTATACCTACAAGTTTAATCTGCGGATCATTAAGTACTTCAAAAGCAAACTTCTGTTCAGTGTTGCGAGCCTGAATGCCATAGTTAGGTGTTCCTTTCTCCACCTTTTTCACCGTTTCGGTGAACGGGTTATAGCGTACAAGTGCGCTATTACGTTCGCTTTCAAGAATAAAGCAATCGTTGGCAATCAGTTTAATTTGGGGGAAATTTTTCTTAAAATCATCCACAGGAACACCTAACGGTTTAGCATAAATACTGTCAATCAGCGCTCCGTCCAAACCTGTATACGTTTCATGTGACTTTTCAAAAATGTTCACATCCTGAACTCTGTCCGTATTATAATCCTCTACCGCAATGCCAAGTGAACGCGCTTTCATGCGCATATTGATATCTTTCGTAACAAGGATAGTCGTCATATTGATATCTTTCTCCGCTACAATTGCAGCACATGACAATATACGGTGATCAGGTATACGTTCGGAGAAAGAGCCGGCAACTTTTTTATGATATTCTGAACCTGTCATAATGTAAAGTGTTCCCATCCCTTCTCCTAACGATGCCCCTTTCAGATTAAAATCGTCGGAAGTAAGCGCATCAAGCCTGCGAACAAATTCGCGAGCATTATAATTTATCTGTTCGCTGCCTTTTTTGAACTTATCCAACTCTACCAATGCGGTAATCGGTATATAAATATCATTCTCCTGAAAGTTCGACAAGCAGTCGAAATCGTGCAACATCACGTTTGTGTCAAGCACAAAATTTTTCTTCAAGCTCATACTTTATTAGATTTTAAATTAAACATAAAATTAGACCATGTAAAGGAACACTTTTTTTTGCAAATATCATATATATCCGGATAAAAAAATGTTTATAATGGAAAAAAAACTGAAGACAAATAGTTAAAATCTTGAGATAAAATTGTTAAAAAGCCTTGATTTATTCAATATTCTTCCCATTTTTATCTTTTTAATATTTTTTATGAATGATATTAAAAAAGAATAAAGTAATTTTGTGCAACTTTTGAACCTCTTTTGAGAAGACAGAACTAATAATTCACTTATTGATAACTATGAACTACGAAGAAACATTAGACTATTTACATGAACGCACTCTTGTATATTACAGGATTGGAGGACGTGCATACAAGCCAGGACTGGAAAGAAGTATTGCTTTAGATGAAATCGCAAATAATCCACATAAAAAATACAAGACGATACATGTTGCAGGAACTAACGGAAAAGGTTCTGTAGCGCACATTATTGCAGCCATATTACAAGCAGCGGGATATAAAGTTGGTCTGTATACATCGCCGCATCTTGTTGATTTCAGTGAACGAATACGAGTAAACGGACGTCCGATAACAAAACAATATGTAGCGGATTTTGTCGGAAAAAACATAAAATTCATTGAGCAGGAAAGACCTTCTTTCTTTGAACTTACTACAGCAATGGCTTTTGATTATTTCAGGCACAAAAAAGTTCACTATGCGATTATTGAATCCGGACTTGGAGGCAGACTTGACAGTACAAACATTATTACTCCGATTTTAAGTATTATCACCAGCATAAGTCAGGATCATACCGAACAGCTTGGTACAACATTGTTGGATATTGCAAAAGAAAAAGCTGGTATCATAAAACGTAATATTCCTGTTATCATCGGAAAAATGCCAAACGAAGAAATTAAGCAATTTTACAACAGTAAAGCTTTTGAAATATCATCTCCGATTTTATTTTCCACTGAAAAAGATACACTTTTAGATGCTGTCATGCAACCTGATTGCTCTTGGATTTACGACACATTGGATTATGGTATGTTGACGGGAGAGTTACGTGGTCCTGCGCAAAAAATCAATACACAAACCGTATTGTCCGCTATCAAAGTAATAGCTAACTCGGGCGTACAAATACGTATTTCAGCCATCAGAAAAGCGTTTAAAAATGTCACAAAATTAACCGGACTTATGGGACGCTGGCAGGAATTGCAATCTAATCCTAAAGTTATTTGTGATATTGGTCACAATGTAGGTGCTTGGGAAATAAATTCAAGACAATTATATCTTGAATCTTCGCAGTACAAAAAAACGCATATAGTATTAGGTATGTGTAACGACAAAAATATTGACGGTGTATTGTCAATAATGCCTAAAAAAGCGACATATTATTTTACTCAGGCTTCTGTCGAAAGAGCTACTCCTGCCGAAGAAATGGCAAAGAAAGGTGAAGAGCATGAACTAACAGGTCAATTCTACGGTACTGTAAAGGATGCTGTTAGTGAAGCTCTGAAAAATGCATCGGAAAATGATTTTATTTTTATAGGAGGTAGTGCGTATATTGTTGCAGAAGTATTACCTTTGTTCCCCGATGCAAT
>JGI994J12354_10002251_pt1 | contig 18965 bp, 12 predicted proteins | sample IntmicLarv3ML3BL_FD_12354 | JGI IMG/M metagenome (IMG submission 12354)
AGGTGACATCAATCGTGTGACTCGCTGCAGGACCACTTGTCTGTGGGGCACCAGCTGCATCAGTGTAGGCTACTACAAATGCAGTAGTGTGTCCCAGCTCAATTTTGAACTCAAAATCAGCCGTTGTGCTTGCAGTGCCGCTTACGGTCTTTGTAAGGCTAAAGCCGCCAGTTTCGGGTTCAGAACTAGGCTCGTTTTCAAACTCATACTCGAGCGTAGCCGATGCTGTTCCGTCATCCACAGCGACAGTGGTGCCAACAACAACGATTTTTCTCGGTGTTGCATCCAGCTTGTAGCCTGCTGGAGCTTCCGTTTCTACGAGATAGTATGTGCCTGCGCGAAGTCCGCCAATGCGCAACTTACCGTCTGCATCTGTGGTGAGACCCGAGCGGAACGGGATGCCGCCTTCTGTCTTCAGGTCAAACTTTGCGCCGGCCAGAGCTGTCTTGTCATCTTTGTCTACCTTGAGCACATTGAAGGCTGCGCCGAAGTTCATTGAACCAGAGCCGCTGGCAGACATAACAACGACTTCATAAGAAGTACCGGTCATCTCTGCATCATTCTGCCACAAGATAACATTGTTTGTATAGTCGCCCACTGCGTTAACTTTTGTGATAAATACCAGGCGGTAGCCCGAAGTATCACTGTTGCTGGGCAGTTTAACGGCCAGTTCTCTGGTAGTTGTGTCATAAGTCACATCGCCAACTGCAAACGTAACTGCCTGTCCCCGTGCATAGCTGCCGTCAGGCTGTCTTGTCAGGGGATAGAGGGCAAACACATCTTCTGTCAAATCCAGGTCGCCTGCGACATCGAGAATCATCTCCAGGCCGGCGGGGATTACGTCAGTTAGCTTGTCGCCCCAGATAGCGTCGGGGTTGCTTCCGGTTTGGGGCATGTAGTCGATGGTCCACTTAATGCCCGCAGTACCGCCTTGACCGTCGGAAGCTTCAATTTCTTCGCCTTCCTTCGTCAGGACTTCATACTCGATGGGAATGTCCTGGCTATCAGTGACCACATAGGTTGTTTCAGTGCCCCTATCGAAGGTAACTACCAGCTTGGCACCATTGGTTACCTCGACTTCATTGCTCACAGCATCCGCATCAATCGGATTACCCGCATCCACGAAAATCGTTTTCAAGTCCATGGGGCCGGCCTTGAAGTAGATTTCCAAACGCTCCGCAGCACCCTTTGCTGTGAGAGCGAGCGCCATCGTATACTGTTTTGTGCCGGAATCATAAGTAATTGTGCCGCCGCTGAAGTATTCGCTGTAATCGCTAATCTCAATGCTATCAGCCACACTTGCGCTGGCAAATGCCAGAATGTAGTCCGAAAGATCAGCAGCAGCGATTGCGCCTACAGGCGCAAAATCTCTTGCATCAGCCGATGAGTCAAATTCCATGAAGCCCCAGCCCTCAGGAAGGGTGTCGCTCACGGTAACGTCGGTCACTTGAGAGCCAATATCGCCGTTCTTAAGGCTCCAAATATCAACCACGAGCTTGTTCACATCAAGGTAGAAGGTGACATTGTTATCGACATAGTTGTAAGCGCCGGTGCCATCGTCATCTGCAAAGCCTTCACCGCTAATAGTCAATGCGTGCTTTGCGAGCATGTCCGCACGGATAAGCACCGGGCTGGCGACTGATCTAGTTAAATATTTACCCGGCGTATCTTCTTTATCCATGTAGTATATGCCGGTGTTAGAGCCCTTGTCACTGATATCCCCATACGTCTTAGAAGGGCTAGAACCTGCAGGCGCAGTCGTGGCCTTGGTCGTATCGCCGTTAGTAATAATAATTTCGGGGTTCATAATCCGAACATCCATCCCAAATTGGAAGTTTGGTTGGGTAGCCTTGGAACGAAGAATCAGCAAATCAGCAACGTGTTCGCCATTATTCATCACTTCATAAACTGCGTATTCAAGATCTGTTGCTGGGCTCGTCGTTGCCGGAGACACCCAGTACCCAGAGCCTGGAACATAGCCAAGGAAGTTACCTGAGCCCATACCATCCTGTTTGGCAAAAGGCAAATCATTCAGTGCTGCGCCTGCCGCAATGCTATTGTCAACGCTACCATTGCCAAACTTAGCACTTAAATTGTCACCATCAACCAGTGCACCAAGTGTCCAGCCTTTTACCTTTGTCCATCTTTCAGCAGCGGAGCTGCCGGCATCGCCATGGATCATCAAATCGTAAACAATAATAGGATCTGCAGGGTACTCCTGCTCCATGGCAGTGGTCATTTTGATTTTCCAATGTACCATGGGAACCCTATCTCTGTAGGGGTTGTTATAGGTACCGTCATAGCCACCGCCATCTTCCAGCGTGAGCAAACGGCCACTGTCGTCCGCTGTCCACCGAGTATGATCGGCATCTTTGGAGAAGCTCATGCCAAAAAGGTTTATCGTGGCGTTCGAAATTGCGCCGCCAAAGTCAGCTTTGTTAGTGAATGTCTGTCCATTCACGACAAAGCCATCGTTGGCCAGTACGTCAGTTTCTGTGACGAAGAAGATGCAGTATCCCTTGCTGCTGTCTCCGCCCACCACGGCTCCAATGTCGAACGTGACCTCATTGCCGGAGACCGAGACCCAATTCGGGGATGATTGAGAGCTCACACCAACCGGATGCAAATAGCCGGTTCCAAAAACTGCAGTTGCTAAAACGGAGGGAAGATTTATTGTCTCCGTGGCAACATCACTGATGTTATCTTTTGTTATGCTGTTACCTCGGTCATCATACTCCACGAGCACAGCATAGCGAGGATATATGTTCTCCGTATCGTTCACTCCGCGAAGCGTGTCCAACACAAGCAAATCAGATTGTGCCACTTCAACCGCAGCGGGATTGACCTCAATGCTCCAATACATCATTTCGGTTGTACCGATTGCTGCATTGGCATCATATCTCTGTCCGCTTTTATAAATCATAGTAGGATATGTTAAAGCTGTGGATTTGGAATTAGCAACAGGGTCGTCATTTTCGTCAACCAAAAATGCTTCGTTCTCAAACTTGTACTCCCACGTAGCATTGCCACTAGGTGTGTGCGCAACTTGGCTGTAATCCAGTCTGACAGCAAAGGTGATGGTCATTGCAGGGGGAATGGATGTGCCTGCAGGGAAGGTGTATTCAATATTGCCGCCGTTGAGCCACTCGGCTTCATTGGCCACAGGTGCACCATTTACCTTGAGGCTGCCAGGCTCAAACGTCTGGCCATCCAGCATCGGGTCGGTGAGGGTATAACCCGCAAGGGAAACGTTGACGTTAGAATCAAGCACGATTCGCCAGTCAATAAAGCGGCCGCCGTCTTCGCCCAAACGTACAGCTGCCTGCGAGCTTCCGTGCTTAATAAAGTCTTTTTTCAATGTAATTTCAGCTGCCGGGGGCTCGGGCGTAATAACTACTCCGCCGCCGATCATTGCGCCGCCGTCGCTCCAGTCAAGAAGCGTGATTTTGAAGTTGGCTTCAAGTATGGCCTTCACATCGAATGCGCCATCTCTATCTTCTTTGAATACACTACCATCACCATCATCGAAGGTAACAATGGCAACAATTTCGTTTTCAGCCGGGTCATCCGATGCCGTTTTTGTGTTGGCAAAGGTGAGCTGACCAATGGTTCTGTTCGTGCTTGAATCAATTACGGGTTTGCTCAGTGTGTCCGCATCGCTCAAGTACATGCCCTCAATCAGAGGGAACACAACAACATCGCCATTTCTGATGAAATCGCCATTAGTAATCTTTTCGTCGACTTCAGCAACAGCTGTGGCATCTCCGTCCATTGCTGCAGCGTCTCTGTCTTGCAGCAACTGTGAATAACTCGGCACAGAGAACCAATTGGTTACAATGTCGAAGTTGTCTTTTTCAAGATTCATAGATCCTGCCGAGCCACTTGTGCCCCAGGAATAGGTTGCGCTGCCTTGGGTCAATGTGTAGTTAAGGGTAGAGCCAAAGATATCATCGGCAAGATAATATTCTCCCTCTGCAGCGCCGTAATACGTTGTTCCGGCACCCTCCTTATCCCATGCAAATGCGCCAAGTGGCGTCAATTGCAGCAGCAACGCAAAGCAAAACAGCAGCGCAAGGTTCTGTTTCAATGAGCGGTGCTTTTTTTTCTGTTCTCTCATTACAATTCCCCTTCTTTTTTGTATTAATTTATCTAAAAAACAAATTCTTGTTTTTTAATAAAATAATATTGCAAATACTAGCTTTTAATCTCTCAGCCAACCGCACTTAGAGAAGCACGAGCAAACGTGCTTTTGGCAAAAAAGATTCCCCTTATGGCTAATATTTTGTCACCAGTCTAACACAAATTTTACTAAAGCGCAAGCACGTATTATTTCAATTTGTTTTCATTTTTCTAGTGTTAAGAGCAATTTGCATATTTCGACGATACGAATTTAGAAAAGTTCCCTTTCCTTAAATATATTTTATCTGCGTTACTCTTCTTGTTCCAGTTCCATATATCGCAGTGCTTTAAGAGAAATGAGTAAACGCAGGCGCACCTCCGGGTCATCCAGGCTCATGCCCAGCATCTCTTCAATGCGCTCCAGACGGTAGGTCACGCTGTTGCGGTGGAGGTGAAGAGTTTGAGCGGTGGCGGAGACATTTCGGTCGCAGTTGAGGTGAACGTCCAGCAGGCGGAGATTGTCGCTGCCCTTGGTGCGGTCGGTTTCGATGATGCGGTTGAGCTGGCTGTGGTAAAGTTGCTGCCAGGTGATTTCCTTTGAGGCGCAAGAGAGCAAATGGAATACATAGTATTCATAATAATGATAATAGCGGCGCTCCGGGTTGAGGCGATGACCCAGCTCATGAGCCTGACTTGCTTGCAGGTATCCTTCGCCCAGCATGTCCAGCTGCTGGAAGGGGCTGCCGATGCCGCAGCGGGCATGGTGGAGTTCTAGCAGACTGTTCAGCTTGGGGAGGATTTGGTTCACCGTGCTGCTGCCCTCCTGCTCTTGCGCCAGCATCCAGAGCTTGGACTGGTAAACGAAAGCCCGGCAATGAGGAAACTCGGTGCGCAACTGTCCTGCCAAGTGGTTGGCCCGCACGGGGATATGGGTTTGGAATACGATGCAGTAGAATCGATAATCGGCGGTGAGCTGAAGACCCAGTAGAGGGGCCTTGAGCGCCAGCTCCTGCTTATCCAATCGGTGCTCCAGCAGGTCGATGAGCAGGTAGATATCTCGCTCATAGGTTTCCAACTCGTCTTTGTGAAAACTGCGACTGTATTGCTCAATCAGATCGCTGAGCTGACGGAGCTTGTCCAAATCGCTCTCGTCGGGTTGGTGGTTCACGCCGTAAAGGCAGAGCATGTTTAGCCGCAACGGATTTGGGGCGAAGGCTTTGATTATTTGAGTGCAGCCCAGATAATTAGGCGGTAGGTAGAAGCCGGGCTCACGATAATTCTCTCCCTGAGGGCCGCTTTGGCTGCTAATTGCCTCCACCATTTGGTCCGTCAGGCGGCCTTTTTCGGCGAGGTGCAACAAATCCGGGTGGGTGAAAGGAATACCTACGGTGAAAGCCACCGGCCGGAGAGACCAGTCCACAATGATGATGGGGTTTTCAAACTGGTGCTCACTGATGCGCAACAGTTCAGGCAGAGAGCCCCGGCGGCTCACCACCACTGCGAGCTCCCGCTCCCAGTGGGCAATGCCCTCAAAGAGAATGAGCAGGCGGTTGAGCACCTCGGCCAGCTCTGCATCCGCCGAAAGGATGATGAGGTTACAGGACAGCTCCGGCGGCGTGCCCACGCAGATGAGCCAGTGGTGAGGTTCTGGCTGTTGCCCCTGCCAAAGCCTTTCATTGGTGAGATAGAGCGTCTGAGCGGCAGAGGATTCCAGAGTTTCCGGCAACAGGAGCAACCGTCTGAAGCCGTCCCGCTGATTTCCGGCGGCGTTCATCCGACAGGTAGGATTCCAGGATTCTAGTGTGCGAAGGAGCATATTAATTGTGACAAGCATTTCCACTGATTTCTCCTCTCTTTATGACTAAAGTGTTATATTGATTTTTCTTATATTTTTTTAATTATTTTATCATAAAGTAAAATATTTGCAAAGAAATAATTCGAAAATGTGCAAATCATCCACAAATCACATGTTTTCTGCAGGTAAATTCTTGTCAATTTTGCAATTGAAGTTTTCTCAAAATTTCTGTACAATTACTCTAGCGCTTTAAAGCTTTGCACTGCTAAAGTGAAAGGACAAGATATTTATGAAAACGAGAACGCAATGGATTGCTGTGAGTTTGATTTGTGTTATGCTGCTGGCTCTAACCGCTTGCGGGACTGCACCTGCCGCAGAAGCGAAGTTTACGGTTGGTATTGTGCAGCAACTGGAGCATCAAGCGCTGGACGAGGCCACCGCCGGTTTTCAGGATGGGATGAAGGCTGTTTTGGGTGAGGCGAATGTGGAGTTCGTCTATAAGAACGCACAAAACGATGCCAACAACTGCACCACCATTGTGACGAAATTCGTCTCTGACAAAGTGGATTTGATTATGGCCAACGCTACCACTGCTTTACAGGCCGCAGCAGCAGCCACAGCGGATATTCCCGTGGTGGGCACGTCAATTACCGATTATATGAGCGCAGGGGTCATTGATAGCAATGAAAAGCCGGGACGCAATGTGACTGGTGCCAGCGACTTGGCCCCCATTGACCAGCAGGTGAACATGCTGTTGGAGTTCTTCCCCGACGTAAAAAATGTGGGCATTCTATACTGCTCCAGCGAATCCAACTCGGTATTTCAAGCGGAACAGGCTCAGAAATATTTTACCACTGCGGGCGTGACCGCCACCACATTTACCTTCTCCGATTCCAACGACATGCAGGGCGTGCTCACCAATGCAGTGAGCGCCATAGATGCGCTGTATATCCCCACAGATAACACAGCGGCGGAGAATATGGAAATGGTGCGAAACATCACTGTGCCCGCCGGAATTCCTGTATTTTCCGGCGAGGAGAACGCCTGTGCAGGCGGCGGCTTGATGACTCTGTCGATTAGCTACTACTCTATGGGCTATGCTGCCGGTGAAATGGCGGCTGAGATTCTCAAAGACGGAAAGAATCCCGCCGAGATGCCCATTGTTTATGCTGCCGAGACCACGCAGAAGTATAACGCAGAAATTGCGGAAGCTTTGAACTGGACTGCACCCGAAGGCTTGGAAGCCATTGGCTAGTTAAATGAGAAAAGCTCTTGCCGGAAAAGGCAGGGGCTTTTCTTTTGGGTAAAGATAAACGGCGCTGACCATATTAGTCAGCGCCGTTTCTACTTTTGTTGGCTAAGCCTGCTTTGCCTACTTCATTTCGTAGACGGCCTTTACACCTCGCATGGTCATGTAGCAGTCTAATTTGGAGACAACCTCCATGGGGGCATGCATGGCGATAACGGGAACGCCTGCATCAAGGGTGTCGATGTTGCGCTGAGCCATGTAGGCCGCCACAGTGCCGCCGCCGCCCTGATCAACTTTGCCGAGCTCAGTCATCTGCCAGATGACGCCGTTTTCCTCAAAAGCCCTGCGCACCTTGCCCACTACCTCAGCAGAAGCATCAGAAGCACCGCTCTTGCCCCGAGCACCAGTGTACTTGCAGATGCCGATGCCGTAGTTGAGGCGACTAGTGTTGCGCTTTTCCGTCACCTCAGGATAGAGAGGGTCATGAGCCACGCAGACATCGCTAGAGAGGCAAAAGCTGTTTTCAAAACAGCGACGCAACGAAGCGTTCTGGCTCTCGCAGAGATCATTGATAAAGGTGTCGAAAGCTTGGGACTTCATACCGGTGACGCCTTCGGAGCCGATTTCTTCCTTGTCCGCCAGCATGCAAACTGCGGTTTTATAGGGAGCGGTTTCCAGCCGGAATAGCGCATCCAGCGCCGCATAGGAGCAGGAGCGATCATCGTGGCCGTAAGCGCCAATCATGGAGCGGTCAAGGCCGATATCAGTGGCCTTGAAGTGGGGCACCACGGAAAGTTCAGCGCTCATAAAGTCAGCCTCGATGATGCCGTATTTTTGGTTGAGCAGCTCCATCACAGCGAGCTTGACCCGCTCGCTGCCTTTGTCGCCGGAGAAGGGGCGGCTGCCGATGAGGATGTTCAGACCTTCGCCGGTGATGGCCTCAGCCAGAGCTTTTTTGCTCTGATCCTGTGCCAAATGAGGCAGCAGGTCGGAGATGAAGAAGCAAGGCTCGCCCTCATCACGGCCAATGGAAACGGTAACACTGCTGCCGTCCTTGCGGATGAGCACGCCATGGAGTTCCAGCGGAATGGTAACCCACTGGTACTTGCGGATGCCGCCGTAATAGTGGGTTTTGAAGTAGGCCAGCTCGCTGTCCTCATAAAGGGGGTTGGGCTTCAGGTCAATGCGGGGCACATCGATATGAGCGGCGCAAATGTTGGCTCCCTCGTTGAGACTGGCCGTACCGATGACTGCAAGGGTGATGGCTTTATGACGGTTTGACTGATAAACCTTACTGCCCGGAGCGAGGGTCATCCCGGGGGTGAAGGGAATAAAGCCCTTGGCTTGCGCCAGACGGATGGTGGTTTCCACTGACTGCCGTTCGGTCATAGACTGGTCGAGAAATGCTTTATAGCCCTCGCAATAAGCGGTCATTTCCGCCTCTTCTTGGGCACTGATGCGGTCAAACCCGTTTTGGGGCTGGGCGAAAAGCTCCTCCCGCTTCTGGTCGGCTATGGTTTTTTCCTTACTCATATTCATGCGCTTCCTTTCTCTCTTGGCCGCTTTGCTCAGCAACCTGTTTCGCCCTCGTTCAAAATGTCACGGTACAAAGCCTGCACCTGCGCCTGAAAGACCGGTCTGCTCTCCTCTGCTCCGCTGTTCTCTAATATATAATCGCATATTTCACGGTAAAAGTCATCGTTTTTTTGCGAACGGAGCCGTGCCCATGCGGTCTCCTCTGTGAGGAAGCTGTCCCGTTGCAGGATGCGGGCGTGGCGCACATCCATGGGAGCCGTGACGGCGATGTTACGGTGAGCCAATGCGGCGCAGCCGCTTTCAATCAGGCCAATGGCATCGATAATCACTGCCGGTGCGCCTGCGGCCTCGCCTTTGGCAATTTCGTCATGAATGGCGGCCATGATAAAAGGGCCTGTGACGCTGCCCAAATCCTTGCGAGCAGTCTCGTCTCCAAAAACGATGGCACCGAGCGCCAATCGGTTGATGCCGCCGCTCTCGTCAGCCACTGTAGGACCGAAGCGCTCAACCAGTGCCTGCCGCAAGGCGGCATCCTCGGCCAGCAGACGGTGGTATAACTCGTCACAGTCGATGGGGTAGGCGCCGAGGGCGGTCATTGCGTGTAGTGCCGTGGTTTTCCCTACGCCGGAGCCGCCGGTCAAGCCGATGATTTTCATGGTCTCATCCTTCCTTCTATTTCAGCATTGGGGCAATTCTACCACTGCTTTTGCCGCTTTTTTCAGCCGGTTTACTACGGCGAGGCCCAAGGCAGTTTCTTCGGGACACTGGGCGTAGATATGAGGCACGGCCAGGGCATCGAAGCGGCGGAGGGCGCCAAAGATGACATGAGCCTGCTCCTCGCTGTGACCCATGCGACCCATAGTAATGACGTGAGGAAAGGCGGCAAATTGAGGGGCAAACTCGCCAAAGCACAAAATGCCGTCCTGCCCACCTGCTTGCGCAGCGATGTGGGCGGCGGTCTGCGCCGCAGAGCCCGTGAGCAGAGTCATAGGGGCTCGAGGCGCATAGTGGCGGTACTTCATGCCGGGGGCGACAGGAGTTTCTGCCGAGCCGACAGCCTTTGTGCAGGTATCAATAGAGCCAATGACCGCTTGGATGTCCTCCACGCTGACCCCGCCGGGACGAAGCAGGTGAGGGGGATTGGTGGTCAGGTCTAAAATGGTACTCTCTACGCCGATGTGGCAAGCGCCGCCGTCGAGGACGGCATCAATTTTGCCCTCCATGTCCTCCAGCACATGAGCTGCCGTAGTTGGGCTTGGGCGGCCGGAGGTGTTGGCGGAGGGAGCAGCGACGGGCACACCTGCGGCGGCGATTACCGCCAGCGTCAGAGGATGGTCAGGGCAGCGCACGGCCACAGTGCCGAGACCTGCGGTCACGGCATCAGGAACGATGGGTTTGCGCCGGAGTACCAATGTGAGCGCACCGGGCCAGAAGGCGGCGGCGAGCCGGTATGCAACGGGAGGAATTTCGGCACAGTAGAGGGGCAGTTCTTCTGCCGAGGCGATGTGTAAAATCAGAGGATTGTCATTAGGTCGGCCTTTGGCGGCGAAAATTTTCGCCACCGCTGTCTCATCCAAGCCGTTAGCACCCAAGCCATATACGGTTTCCGTGGGCAGAGCAACCAAGCCGCCGGAGCGGAGCAGCTCGGCGGCAAGGATAATTTCATTTGTCAGCTTTCTCGTTTTCATGCGTCCTGATTTTGCAGTTTTTCTGCCTGCGACGTGGTGATGAGGGCATCGATGGTCTCGTTTAAATCGCCGTTCATCACGTTATCAAGCTTATAAAGCGTGAGGCCGATGCGGTGGTCGGTGAGGCGACCCTGAGGGAAATTATACGTGCGGATGCGCTCGTTACGCATGCCGGTGCCCACCTGACTGCGGCGCTCGCTGGCGATGGCATCAGTTTGTTCCTGCATTTTAGCCTCGTAAAGGCGAGAGCGGAGGATACTCATGGCCCGATCCTTATTTTTGTGCTGGCTGCGCTCGTCTTGACATTCCACCACCACGCCAGTGGGCAGATGGGTGATGCGGATGGCAGATTCGGTTTTGTTGATGTGCTGGCCTCCAGCACCGCTGGCGCGAAAGGTGTCGATTTTCAGGTCAAGAGTGTTAAGTTCGAAGTCCACTTCCTCTGCCTCGGGTAAAACAGCCACGGTGACCGTGGACGTGTGAATCCGGCCGCCGGATTCGGTTTCCGGCACCCGCTGAACCCGGTGCACGCCGCTCTCGAACTTGAGGCGGGAATAAGCCCCATCCCCCTCGATAAGGAAGGAAATTTCTTTGCAGCCGCCGATTTCTGTTTCATTTTGATTGAGGATTTCTACCTTCCAGCCCCGTCCCTCGGCGTACATGTTGTACATGCGGTAAAGCGAATGAGCGAAGAGAGCTGACTCTTCCCCGCCTACACCGGCTCGAATTTCTACGATGACGTTTTTGTCATCGTTAGGGTCACGGGGCAAAAGAAGGATTTTTATCTGCTCAGTGAGGGCAGCAATTTGAGCTTTGGCCTCCTGCATTTCCTCCTGCGCCATGGTTTTTAGTTCTGCATCAAGGCCACCTTCGCGGAGCATCGCCTCGCTGTCCTCAATGATTTTCTGGGCGGCGAGGTATGCACGATAGGTCTCTACCACCGGAGCGATTTCTTTCTGCTCCCGATTAAGTCTGGCTACGAGCTGAGGATCATCATAAGTCTCTGATGCACCCAGCTTTGCCTCGACTTCGGCGTAACGCAATTCGATTTCTCGCAGTTTTTCAAACATGATTCATACTCATTCCTTACATGTAATAGGGTAATTTAGTCTAATAGAAAGGATTTTAAAACCGCCGGAATTTCCCGTATATAGCTACTCATAGTTGCGCTTTGCCCGATAGGCGGAGCGGGATACGTCGAGCAGTTGTAGCCGTATCTGCGTGCGAGAAAGTCGGCTCGAAACAGATGGAAATCGTTGGAAATAATGAGGATATGCTCCTCTGCAAGGTCGATGCCAAGCCTGGTCAGCACCTGTTTGGTGTTAACGAGATTTTGCTGGGTATTGTGAGAAGCGGCCTCCATAATGATGCGCTCGGGGGCGATCCCCAGTGCTACAAGGTAATCCCGCATGGCTTCGGCCTCGGTCATGTGCTCATCAGGTCCCTGTCCGCCGCTGACAATGACGGGGAGGTCGGGATGCTCAATCAGATATTTATAGGCAGTGTTCAAGCGACTAGCCAGCATAGGGCCGGGGCCATAAGAGCGCACTTGTGCGCCTAGCACCATGACCATGGTCGGCTCGGCTCGCAATGTGCCGGAGGCACCGTTTACCACCAGCGCCAGCACAATGCCCGCCAGTATCACAGCACAGAGCAGCAGCACCACGGTGACAATGCGCAACCGCCGCCCGTAGCGAGGGTTTTTCAGCAGATAAGATACGCCCAGCAGAGCCGGTGCAGTGGCTGCCACCAGCAGAGCTCCGCCGATAAACATGGTCGCCTTGCTGAGAAATATTAAGTAAAATAATCCAATACCAACCATGCAGGCGGCTATGGTAAGCCAAATACCGCAGGCGATGCGGCTGAAGTTCGCCTTCTTTAATGCCATTGTGACTCCAATTCTTCTGTCAGTTCTGCCCAGCGGTTAAACAGGGCGTCCAGGTCTTCCTTTGCACTGCGCTGCTCACGCAGCAGCTCGTCCAGCCGCTGATAGTCGGTGGCGTTGGCTTCTACCTCGCCCTCCAACTCCTCCAGACGTTGTTCCCACTTTTCCATGTCTCGCTCCACCTGACGCAGTTCTTTTTCCAGGAGCTTGGTGCCGCCCTTAGGCTTGTCCTGCTTTGCTTTTTTGGGTTTGTCCTCCACGACAAGAGCAGGAGAATAACGCTCTTGGCGGGCTTTGTACTGCTCGTACACGCCGTCAAAATCCGTCACGCCGCCCTGCTCTACAACAAGCAGACGCTCGGCGAAACGGTTGATGAAATAGCGGTCATGAGAAACGAAGAGCAGGGTGCCCTCGAAACTTTCTACGGCGCTTTCAATCCATTCCCGGCTGTGCAGGTCAAGATGATTTGTGGGCTCGTCCAGAACAAGTACGTTGATTTTTTCGTCCATGAGCAAGCACAGGCGCAGGCGGCTCTGCTCGCCGCCAGAGAGAACAGAGACGGGTTTGAACACATCTTCGCCACGAAAGCCGAAAGCGCCAAGCCGGTTGCGGGCGGTTTGAGCCGAGCAGTCCGTGTCGTAAATCAAGGTTTCCAGCATACTGCGCTCTGGCCGGGCAAAGCGCACCACTTGGGGCAGATAGCCGATTTTTACTGTGGGACCCAGTTTGATGGTGCCGTTGTCCGGCGGCTCCTCATGCAGCAGAATTTTTAACAGCGTGGTCTTCCCTGCGCCGTTGTCGCCAATGATGCCAATGCGCTCGCCGCTGCCGATTTCCAACGTGACATTTTCAAAAAGGCTGCGGCCGTCGAATCCCTTGCTCAGCTCCCGAAGTTTAATCAGGTCAGTACCACGGAAGTCCACCTCACCAAAGCCCATAGAGAGCTTGCGCTCTTTGGTGGGGCGATCGGTTTTGCGCAGCCGTTCTGCTCGTTTTTCCATGGCGAAGGCCCGTTTGTGGAGTTTGTCATTGCCCATGAATGCCCAAAGGTGCATTTTGTCCGCAGCAGCAGTGAGCTGGGCGATTTTGGCTTGCTCGATTTCATATTGCTTCAATTTTTCCTCATAACGGCGTTGTTTTTCCACCACGTAGTAAGAGTAGTTACCCGCATATTGTTCTGCCTTGCCCGCCTCCACCTCAACGATGCGGTTGACGATGAGGTCGAGAAAGTAGCGGTCATGACTGATAGCCAGCACGGTGCCCTGATAAGTTTTTAAAAATTCCTCCAGCCACTCAATGCCGGACAGGTCTAAGTGGTTGGTGGGCTCGTCCAGCAGGAGGATGTCGGTTTCCTCCAGAATGAGGCGAGCTAAGTTCACCCGGGATTTTTCGCCGCCGGAGAGGGTTTCGAAGCTCTGCTGCTGCATGATTTGAGGAATGCCGAGGCCGTTACAGACTTTGGCAAGGCGGGTGTCTACCTCGTAGCCTCCGGCGTGCTCATAGGCCGCTGAAACTTCGCCGTATTGATGCAGTAGCTTGGGCTCGTCGCTGGATTTCATCTCCTCGGAAAGCCGGGTCATGGTGCGCTCTAAATCGTAAATGGGCTGGAAAGCGGTTTTCAGCACATCAAGCACCACATAGCCTGCCGGATAGCGGGGGATTTGAGAAATGAGACCCAGACTTCTGTCTCTGGCCACAGCTACGCTGCCTTGCTCAAAGCCGATTTCGCCAGTGAGAATGCGGAAAATGGTGGTTTTCCCCGCACCATTTCTGCCCACAAGGCCAACTCGCTCACCTCGAAAAATGGTCATGCCAAAACCGTTGAGAACGGGCTTGCCCACCTCAAATTCCTGCACCAAATCGCTGATTGTAATTTCTTGCATCGTTTTTTCTATCCTTATGCGTGACCGAACGGAAGACTAATCCTGCGCCTCGGTCAGCTCTTTCAAATGCTCTGTAATGACTTCGAAATGCATGCCGCGGGAAGCCTTGACCAGTACTACAGCATCACTGCGAAGCAGTCCTGCAAGTTCTTTTAAAGCTTCTTCCTTGCGCTCAAAATGCAGGGCGGAACCGATGCCTCCCTCCATGGCTGCCTCAAAAATCTGGCGGGCATTTTCACCGATGGCAACCAGGCACTTCACATGGGTACGGGCCAGATATTCGCCTACACCCCGATGCAAAGTGGGAGCCAGAGGGCCAAGCTCAAACATGTCGCCCAGAATGGCGATTTTATAGTTCTCAGGCATAGTGTCCAGCGCCTCTACCGCCGCCCGCATGGACTGGGGGTTGGCATTGTAAGCATCATCCAGAATCGTGATGTTGTTCTTGCGGCGCAGAATATTCATGCGCATTTTTGTGGGAGCAAAGCGGCCAATGCCCACCTGAATCTGCTCGCTGCAAAGGCCAAAGTGCTCTCCGGCAGCAATCGCAAAAAGAGTGGGATAAATCATATGCTTTCCGATGGCGGGAATGTCCAGAGTATACTGCTGCTTGAGGCTGGTTGCTTCGCAGTGGATGTGACTGCCGCTGACCAGTTCAACCTCCTGCGCACGCAGTTGGCAGTGTGTGTCCTCACCACACCAGATGACGTTCGACTTGCCTTCCAGCGCACGCAGCAGGGCATCGTCGCCGTTGAGCAAGGCGATTGCATCAGATTTTGCATGGTTGAAAATCTCACACTTTGCCGCCAGAACACCCTCTCGAGAACCCAGGTTTTCCATGTGGGCATCGCCGATGTTGGTGATAACCACCATGTCCGGCTCCACGATGGAGGAGAGATAGTCAATCTCGCCGCTATGGTTCATCCCAAGCTCCAGCACCGCAAGCTCGTGTTCCGGCGAGAGCCGCAGCAGGGTCAGGGGCAAACCCACTTCGTTGTTATAATTCCCTTCGGTTTTCAATACCTTGTACTTTTCCCCGAGAACGGAGGCCAGCATATCCTTCGTGGTTGTTTTTCCCACACTGCCGGTGACAGCCACCATGGGAACGGGATATTTTGATTTGTAATATTTCGCCAGCATGCCCAGCGCTTTGAGTGGGTCGGCCACCTGAATGTAAGCCTTGCCCTCCAGCAAAGTCTGGGGGACTGTTCCGGTGAAACAGGCCACTGCTCCGCCCAGCAGAGCGTCGCCAATGTACTCATGGCCGTCAAACTGTTCGCCACTGAGGGGGACAAACAGGGTTCCTTTTTTAATGGTGCGGCTGTCTGTGCCCACCTCATGGATATCCATGTCAAGGTCACAAACTCCCAACGGGACACCGCCGACTGCTTCTATAATTTCCGATAGCTTCATTGGCTCCATGGGCCTGCCTCCTTTTTTCGTATACGCAGGGATTGCTCCGCAATGCTCTGGCAAAGCGCATCGTAGTTCACACCTGCCGCTGCTGCCTCCTTGGGCAGAAGACTGGCCTGGGTCATACCCGGCAGGGTGTTGACCTCGAGGAAGTAAATCTTTCCATCGTCTCTCATGCGAAAATCGCTACGAGAGTACACACCGAGACCGAGGGCACGGTGGGCTGCGAGTGCCATGGTACGCATAGTTTGCTCACTGACTGCATCCACGTTTGCAGGGCAGATTTCCTCGGTGGCATCGTCTTGATACTTATTTTCGTAGTCGAAAAAGCCGGTTTTCGGCACGATTTCAATGGCGGGAAGTGCCGCATCGTCCAGCACGCCGCAGGAAAATTCACGGCCGGAGATGTATTCCTCCACCAGCAGCTGGTCGCTCTCTCCGAAAAATTCGGCGGCGGCTGCCTCCAGCTCTGCCGGACTGTTGCAGATGGCAACGCCGATGCTAGAGCCTCCGTTGGGAATTTTTGCTACACAGGGAAAGGTCGCGCTGGTAGCCTTCAGCTCATCCATGGAGCCTACCGCCCAACCATTAGGGATGGCCACACCGGCGGCGGCAACCAAATGACGGGTGAAAATCTTATCCATGGCCATGGTGCTACCCAAGTGGCCCGAGCCAGTATAGGCGATGCCCATCAGGTCAAAAAGCCCTTGAATCCGCCCGTCCTCGCCGCAGGCGCCGTGGAGACCGAGAAACACTAGGTCTGCCTGTCTGCACAGCTCCAGCACGCCGGTGCCGAGAAAGCCACCGCTGTTATCTTTGCGGCTTTTTTGCAGCGCCGCCAAGTCGGGAGCCTGGCGGTCAATCTGAAGCACTGGAATAGGGGGCAGAGCCTCAAAGAGGGTTTCCGGCTCGTAGCCCGTGCCTTCCAATCCGAAAAACATGTCCAGTAAAACTGCCTGATGACCACTGCGCCGCAATGATTCACAAATTTTCACGCCGGAGACGAGGGATACACTCCGCTCTGTTGACAGGCCGCCGGCCAAAACGATAATCTTCATGGAAAGGCTCCTTTGATTATGAGGCTGTCTTATTTCTATCACCTCAGCATATGCGTATTCATAGTATTTTATCATATTTATTCCCAATTATCAATTGATAATCTGTCGGTTTGCCTGAATTTGTTTTCTGCACACAAAAAGGCTCCACCCGGAGGGCGGAGCCTTTTTCATGTTACACGCAGCTGTTTTCCAAGCGGAACGCACAGTTGTTACAACCCTTGTTGCAACCACAGCTGCAACCGCAGTTATTCCAACCACAACCGCAGCCGTTTTGCCGGCAGCCAGGATTCCATCCGCAGTTGGGGCAGCAGTCGCAGCGGTTCCGGTTGAGGGAGAAGGAATTCCTGCTTACCTGATTGAGCGTATGGCTCGAGATAATCCGCATACAGCAGTCATGCCGGCGGCAATTAACGATGTTCATAAAGACGCCTCCTTTCTGGAGCTGGTTCATCCTATGCTCACAGAAAGAAGGCGGTGCGTTTTTTATCGAATTTTGTTAGATATTTAGAGAGGCATACCAGCCAGAAGGTCGCTCATATCAATGATAACTGCGCCCTCGGGAGCTGCGGTCAGAGGCTTCTCGTTGCCAAGAGCCATGTTGAACGCCATAGCCATGCCATCTTCGGGCATATCCATTGTGAAATTCATGGTCATGTCTACCATTTTTCCGCCGTCGACTACATAGGTCATTTCGAACTTACCGGTCATGTTAAGCTCGACCTCTTCGCCACTGATTTTCATAGCCGCTTCCATCATGTCACCCAGATCGCTGTCAAAGCTGTAGGTGGTTTTGGTGCCGCTGACGGTCTTTTTAATCACGTTGTCGCCATAGACACTCGTTGCAACATCGTTAATCATGGTGGCAAACGTAGTGGGAGAAACGCCCATTTCTTCCGTATAAGTCATGCCGGTAGCCATAACAATGGCTTCTCCAACGGTCATTTCATCCTGCTCGGCGCTGAGAGCCAGCATAGCCGGGTCAAGCAAAAGAGATATATCCAGGCTGCCCCAGATGTTGCCGCCCTCGAAAGTCATGCCTACCAGGGGCGCAATGTCGTTGAGCTCCAGATAAAGCTTGTTGGTGTCCATGTTGATAATCAGCGCAGTGCTGAGCTCTTCTATGCCTGCAATGTTGCTGGTGATGTCAAGGCTACCGCTCACCACGGTTTCACTGGCGCAAAGGTCAGCAAGGATGGATAGCTGCTCGCCTTCTACATCTATCTCCATGCTCATGTCCATGCTGATGCTCTTGCCCTTGGGCATTTCAGCAGAAACGGTGCTGAGTTCATTCAGGATAGAGAAGTTCTTGTCGAACTCGACAGCCAGTGCGGCCCAGTCAGTGACATGAACCACGCGGTTTGTGCCGTCCCAGTTCACGTCAAGACCAGTGGCCTCGGCGACAAAGCGGGCGGGGATGTATGTGCGGCTCAGGTTTACATCAACCCAGGGCTCCACATCCATAACAGTGGTCTCAGGCTCTCCGCCCTTGGGGGTGACGGTGAGTTCCGTACTGCCAATGGCCAGAGTCATTACGTTTCCGTTGGGGAAGCTGGCGGTGATAACCTGGGTTTCTACGTCATAATCCACCTCTGCATCCAATGCCTCAAACATGGCGCGAACGGGCACCATGGTGCGGCCATTCATGGCGATGGGAGCTGCATCGGTGAAGTCAATGTAGCTGTCGTTGATGGCTACCTCAATGGTGTCCTCCGCTGCAACAGCGCAAAAGACCATGGACAGGCTCAAAATGACAACCAGTGTGAGCACTCTTAGTGTTTTTTTCATAATAACGTCCTTTCAAATTTTTTCTCATCATATATTATAGCAAATAACTGGTTCTTTGTAAATTAAATTTGTATTAAAATGGAAAGCTTTCCCATGGGACAGCATTTCCGCTATTTTGTCAGGTTATTGTACACGCCGCCGGCGTGGAGAGAGGCCAGTGCGGCTTTGACTTGAGGTTTATCCTCCTGATAGGTCACGCCGTACCAGATATCCCGACTTTCCAGCACGGTTACATCACAAGCGGCGTCCTGAATCATTTTGTCGATGGTCACCGGCAGCAACACCTCGCACTTCATAGGGTTTGTCTCCATCATCTCAGCCAAATCCTTGGCAAAGCAGTTGCGGGCATAGGTCATGAAGCTACCATCCAGCCCCCAAAAATTCATGGAAACCGGCGTTGCGCCAGGAAAAAATTCCGGTTCGGCTTCTCGATTTTCTGCTCCACCGGTTACTTTTGCAAGTTTGAGGCACTCCCGAATTTTGCTCAGGTGACCCTGCTGGTTAACCTGACAAACACCTCTGGCCACGGTGCCGTGGTCAGTGACTGTGTTCTC
>JGI994J12354_10002252_pt1 | contig 18961 bp, 12 predicted proteins | sample IntmicLarv3ML3BL_FD_12354 | JGI IMG/M metagenome (IMG submission 12354)
CTTGTGCTTATTGCTTCTTGAATCACCGTTCCGTTTTCGTTACTGTTTGCGGCATTGCTATACCACTGATATGTAATTTCGTCCGGCGCTAATGCGCTGACGGTTAGTGACACAGGTTCTGTGTCTGTATCGTAATATTCGGTATCAACGGGCTGTGTCTGAAAAACCGGCGCATTGCTTGGAGCGGAGAATATAAGTGATTCAGCATCGCCGGGGATTATTGTGGACGCCGCCACGTTAATGGAATATATTTCATCATCAACAGTGAAAGTCCAGCCGGTGGCATCTTTGCCAAAAACGGTTGTGATGTTTCCGTTTGCGTCAAACACTAATTCGTTGCCTGCATTTCCACCCGTCCAGCTATATTCGCTCTCGTGTGCGGTTACAAGCGCGTCGAGTGCTGTTACGTTCTGGATTTCCTCGTCAGGGCGATTTCTCTCTTCAAAGTCGAAGTACATCGCCCGAAAATGTCGCGGAGTGAAGGCGCTGTTGTTAATTATTTCTGAGTTTCCGTCATTGACGGTCAATGCTACGTCCGAAGGGAGGTATTGGACGTTATATCCCTGCGCCGTACAGAATTTGTCAACTTCAGAACCCTTGTGGCAGTATATGACAGCCTCTGGATTCAACGTTCCGCTGAATAGCGCAGTTGCGCCGCTAAGTTCCGGATAACCCGCGCCCGGAAGCACAGCCGTCACAATGTTGCCGCCGGGAGCAATACCCGATGCCGCAGAAACGACAGTTATCGTGTCTGGAAAAACCACATACTTTAATGTAGTTCCTGCAAAAGCATTTTTTAATTCGGTTGCCTGCCCCAAAAATATGTAGGAAATAAGATTTGAGGTAGAGCTATTTATTGTGACTCCGCTAGCGAAAGCGAAACCTTTTCCCAAGGTTAAGTGTGTGATTTTCGTTTGCTGGAATGAATTGTCATTAAATCCTGTAATGTTGTCCGGAAGGAAAATTTCTTTTAATCCCGAACATCCGTAGAACATACTCGTAGGCAACGTGGTAAATAATGGGCTTTCTGAAAGCCTAACAGACGTTAAATTTTTATTGTATCCAAATGCAGTTGCACCGATTGATGTGACACTATCTGGAATTATTACAGTTGTATACGATTGATATGCGAAAGAGCCGCTGTTTATTGAGGTTACGCCGTAAGGAATGTCAATGATGTTATCTTTGATTTCCTTGCCGGTTGTGTAAACTGTGGTTAGAACTCCCAAACCAGAAGTGCCGCGACCGGCTAATGCATTATCACCAATAATTTCCAATGAACTTGGTAATCCAACCCGTGCTAATTTCACACAACTCTTAAATGTGTTGGCAGCGAGAGTTTTCACTCCGTCAGGTACAATAACACTTGTTAATGTCGTGTTTGCGTTTGGGACGGGAATTGAGATTCCACCAAAAAATCCGAAATCGCCACCTTTTCCTGTGCAGTTAATTACAGTTATACCCTTGTTCGCTGGGATTTCAATGTCGCCATACGGCCCTTCATATGCGGACAATGTGCCCTCATAAGCCGCATAATCCACCGTATATTTATGAGGAAATTCCTCTGTTGCGCTTCCTGCAAGGTCAACGAAAATAACCGTCCCGCTTTCGGGTAATGTAAACGGGTCAGTCACAAGCACTTCGTTTTCACGCAAGGTGTAATCCGCCCGTGCTGAAATTATAAATGTAGGCAGCAAGGATAAAAACATCGCAAAGATTAACAAGAGCGATAACAGCTTGTTGCCAACAGTTTTTTTTGCCATTTTGTTTTGCTTCCTTTCATCGTTAACACAAAATGGGCTGCCGCGTATGCAGCAGCCCATTTTGCTATTTTCTTGTTCCCTCTTTTGAGGATACTTTCAGCCTACGCAAAGCGCAATATTCTAACCCCGTCGGCCTCATACACGAACTCCATCTCGGTTCTTACATAGTCAAATGTAAATGTGCTGTGACCCATATACACAGGCTGGTCTGCCAATGCATCAAACGGATAATCCGCAACTGTTTCAGGTCGTTCTGTGCCGATGAAATACATGACACCCCAACCCTTCCACCAGTAAGTCTGGTTAGGAACAAGAGGCCCGGTGTGAATCGTTGTGCCGTCCGCTTCGTAATAATTACCTGTCGAATCATATGTAGTGTACGCAGGGTCAACACCTGATGCAGCACGGCTGAATGAAGCAAGAAACCAACCTATGCTGCTCTCGGTGTAGTCGAATCCAGTCCACAATCCGCTAGAGCGGATTGTATCCAACAGATTGTCGAGATAAGTTGCATTATTTTGCGTGAAATTCACATAAGTGGCAAGCGGACCATATGTGGGATGGTTGGGTCCGAACTCCTCTGGTGTACCCGGCAAGACTTTCCTTGGTGATACGGCTTGATCTCCGGTGGAATCCCACTGAGACACGAAAGCCTTAACTTGGAAAGAGGTCTGCAATGCGTTTTCGCCTACCGCAACTTTCTTTGCCGGAGCTTTTCCGGGAGGAGGCCCGCCGGGGCCGCCGAGATAAATGTTGTTAAAAAAATGACCGTTCAGTTTCATGTTTTTGCTCCTTTCAAACTTGTATAATATCGTCTACTTCTGCTGCTGCTCTTTAAGGGAGCATGACCTATGTGCTACTTAATTACAGCGACGGATTTCTGCGTTGATGTTCCATTGCCCCCACATAAGGAGCGTTTATATTAACAGTCCCGCGAACCTATATGGCGAAACTGATAATACCAAAACCGGGGTATACGAGCGCGTGTGTTCAGTATCGTATAATGGTTCTGCTTTGCAGAACCTTCCATAGACCCATTGACTTCGGATTACGGCATAAAAAAATCCGAAACCCGCTTCACATTTGCAATCTCCTAAGACTACATTCGTGTAAGCGCACTTCGGTTGTTCCGCTTTGGCGCATGAACAGCAACGCCGTTCAATAATATTATACTTTGATTGACTTTTGCTCTACGATTTGAACTATAATGGATTTTTGAACCACAGCTTTAACTTCGCCGTATTCAAGTCTCCGCAGGGCTGCAATGACCTTGAGTTCCTGCTCGGTGAGCGGGTTCTTCAACAAATCGACTGGGCTTGCGTCCTGTCCTTTCAAATCACCCAAAACACACCACCTCCGCTCAAAATAAATAACGCGCCATGACCCGTTTATCCCCGGTCATGGCGCGTGGCTGTTTTTCAAAAAACAGCTACCTAAAACGAGGAAGTAGCCTAAATCATTACCATGTATCTGACTTAGTCCATCGTCTATTGAACTTGATGGGCTTCACAGTGACCTGCTCGTGGGGATTCTCACCCCGTTCCATGTTGCCGCCATAGAATGACGACTGTAATGAATGAATATTAAATTTTTCGGCATTTGTATCAAATACGTCGGATTTTTAGGCTGACACACTATCCCAATGCTATTTATAGTTAGAGTATAGACCCTTGCATAATGATAGTCAAGATATTTTTTCTACGAATTTCCAACTTTTTTCATGATACCTAGCGGAGACGCGCTTGGTTATACGATGGAAAGTCTTGGCAAGCAATGCTCCGTTGTACACACAACGGAACATTTTGCTCAAACTTCGTTTCGCAAAATAGCTTGTTGGGGAGGTTTCCCCAATCCCCTCAAACGCACATTTCATGTGCGGCTGCGCGTCCTTCGGACGCTTAAAAAGGACATAAACATCACCGCTGTTCATGTCCTTTTTCCTGTTCCGGCCTAGCCGTCTCCATGCCGAGTAGTCTATCGACATTCGCCTTGGCAGTTTGCGCCTCTCGCATATCGCTTCGGACTGTTACAAACTCGCCATAGGCTTTCTTCTTGCTTGCAAGAAGTTCGGCGTATTCCGTCCGCAAAGCCTTCACCGAGGGGATTTTTTTAACGCCCAAATCGTCAAAGGCTTTCTTCGCGGTTTTGTGCAAAAGTATGTCACCCTCATGCTCGGCAAGAAATTTCTTTGAATATCCGGCCTTACGATAAGCAACATAAATGTCGCGGGTTTTAGAATAATTAACGATATGTTTCTGTAAAACGGCAATCTCCGCCATGCGTTTTTCAGAGCCTTTCACAACGGCAGACAGCTCATTGAATCGCGCCGTCAGCTCCGATGTTTTTTCAGAGAGCTTGTCATATTCCAACAGGTCATTATCCGTAAGAAAATTTAGCGTCTGCGCCATCTGTTTTAGATTAAAAACCTTTGCCCAGCGCTCATATCCCGCGCCCTTGCCAGCCTGTAATTTTGCCTGAATGTCAATAAGCAAATTCACCTTTGCGGGCGCTTTGACATATTGATAATTTTGTCGCGGCACATGAGCTTTTTTGCCGTCTATGACGGCACGGATTTCACCTTCGGAGTATCCGTCCTTGAGGGAACGCAGCCGCACAAATCGCTCCATACCCTCAGTGCGGAAGCCGGGCAATTTCTTATCGTTATATTCGTATCCGGCATCTTTCATAATCGCAACAAAAGTATCATAATTCTGCGGTCTTTCTTTGAGCGCCGTATCAATGGCGGCGCGTAGCACATCACGCTGACTAGGTTTCTTTTGGTCGCCAAGCCATGTACCGTAGCTGCCACGGCTCGGCTTTGGATTCTCAACGATGGAGTAGCCATGCTCCAGACAAATCCTGTCGCTTATATGCCGTACAGCTTTTGCCGAACCCCAAAAATTACGAAATTTACGTTTACAGTCTATCGCTGTCGAATTGAAAATAATGTGCGAGTGTATATGTTTTTTGTCTACATGCGTAGCAACAATAAAAGCGTGATTGCCCTTGGTAAATTTCATTGCCAGCTCATATGAAATCCTGTTCGCCTCCTCCGGCGTAATCTCACCGGGGCGGAACGATTGCCGGAGCTGATAAGCAATTACATTGTTTTTTTGTGTGCGTCCCGTCAGCGCATCGTACTGTCTTTTTGAAAATTGAAATTCGGCATCGGCAATAGAGGCGCTGCACCCATACGAAGTCACCAAATCGCCGCCCTCAGTTTTGTCCGGATTTTTCGAGTAATCCATCCTTTCAGCAAGGCATTGTGCGATAGTTTTTCCCTTGTTGACGTGCATGGGAATAATGCGTGACGTAGCCATAATGTTCACCCCCTGATATAAAAAATAACACCCACCGGAATTTACTCCGATGGGCGTAACATATAATTTCGGCTATACTGCCCTTAATGAATCTTTCAACACTCCCAATAACTCCACAAAAAATGTAACAAGCATCGGCAATCCGAATGAGCTGATGAGCCATGCAAGCCCCGCCAGTTTAACACCTGTCCATATCGGCTCTCTGAGCATGACTACGGTGCAAAGCGCAATCGCAAATATGATAAATGCGATTATGTTCAATACGACGCCGGAGGCAAGGCACATGAACCGGCCTATTGCAACAATTATTGTCAGAGCAACGATTACGGGAAAGAGTAATATTTTAAGTATGATTCTCACGGCTTTTACCTCCTATGATTTTTCTACACCTATATGATAGCACAGCGTCAATTCTGCGTCCAGTTTGCGGAGCATATACCCCATATTTATAACTCGGAAAGTTTTGAGAGTATCCCATGTACCCCCTGTAATATATCTTTCTGTTTTTCGTGTATATCCTCCAAATCCTCGGTGTAAATACGTCCGGTTTCATTGACGCGCTTGGCAATCTGATTCAAATTACTGCCATAGCGCCGCATGAGCGAGAGAAGTTCGTGCAGCTCCGGCAGCTCCAGTTTTATCACATACCCATCAATCGCAACCTTCCGAAGATATGCACCTAAATTATTTGTCCCAATTTGGGACAGTTTTTCTTTTATCAATTCACGCTCATGTTCAGATACCATAAAATGTAGCTGAATATTACGTTTTCGCTCTGCCATCACCGTGTCTCCCGTTCCACTCTCGCCCTCTTATTTCCGCTGCCGGGCAGTGCGGGAAGTTTAAGATTATCCAACACGGAGACTCGTTCAGATTTACCAACCGCCCTCAATTCAGCTTGTTCCTGTGGCGTGGATTCCGACATGTTGAGTAGCGTATCCAATTCGGACAACCGTTCAGATTTTTGCCGCAATTCGTCCTCTTGTGGAAAAGGCTTGCCAAACTCCAACTTTGCCGCCTCCGTTTGTCGGTAGAGGTTATCAACTTTCACCTGTACTGCCGTCAATCGCTCCGGTATTTGAGCAAGGGCATTATCTATACGGACGAGATTACCCCGCGCGTCTTTACCAAGCGTTGTCCTATGCGTCATTTGTCCTTTTAGATAGAGAGTGTATTCCTTTTCATAGCTGTCAAAAGCTAATGACATGGCAAATCCTTTATACTCGCCAATCTCAATCGCGTCACGGCTCTTAATCTCCTTACAGGCTTCGAGAATGGCAGCGCCTGCGTTGTCCTTATCTGTGAGCATATCACCACGGACAGTCATACCAGTAAATGCGTTTTCCGGCAGCGTCTTTGCTTCGACGGCTGACAGGTCTGCTTGTAGTCCGGCGATATATCCTTTGTTTATATTTATCTGTTCGGGGAAATTTTTGAGCAAATTATCCTCCAGCTTATATTGTTGGCTCTGATGGTCGGCTTTCAAAAGGCGCAACCGCGCAACATCAATATCCAAATCCATCTTTTCCTTGATTAGCGGATTCCCCGCGCAGAGCGCCTTTATCTCAGCATAGGAGAGCGCGGTTTCGTCTACGTCCTCACAAGAGCGTACCGGGGACTTGCTACTCATAATCTGGCTAATGAATTTCTGCTTATTCTCAACCGTTTGCCACAAGTAGGAATCAAACGTCCCCTCCGTAACGTAGCGAAAAATATGTACTTCCGGATTGCTGTTGCCCTGCCGGACAATGCGCCCTGCCCGTTGTTCCAAGTCACCCGGTCTCCACGGACAATCCAAATCGTGCAAGGCTACGAGGCGATCTTGCACGTTCATACCGGCCCCCATCATTGCGGTGCTTCCCATAAGCACGCGCACCTGTCCGGAACGCACTTTTGCAAACAACTCTTTTTTGCGGGTTTCCGTATTCGCCTCATGTATGAAAGCAACTTCTTCACGCGGTATTCCCTGTAAAACGAGCTTGTCGCGTATATCGTCATAAACAGTAAAAGTGCCGTCATTTTTTGGAGTGCTGATGTCACAAAATACAAGCTGTGCGAGTTTATCCGCCTGTCCGTCACGCCAAATCCGCGCAATATTCTGTACGCACAAATTTACTTTGCTTCCGTCATCATCGGGTAGCATGGGATTTATTATGCGCTGGTCTAAGCCGAGCTTACGTCCGTCCGAGGTTATCTTGAGCATATTGTCAATGGATGGGTCAACACTTCCGCTGTGGACTTCTTTTGCCCGTTTAGAAAGCTCCTGTACCATGTCTTTTTGATGTTCTGTCGGCTGTGCAACTTCGTTGTGAAAAATTGCAGTCGGAACAGGCAAGTCAAGCTGGTCAGCAGTCTTAATATCTGCCGTCTCCCTAAACATATTCATAAGTTCAGGCAGATTAAAGAATTTCGAGAAGCGCGTCCGCGCCCTATATCCTGTTCCCTCCGGTGCAAGCTCTATTGCCGTGACCGTCTCGCCAAATGTGGACGCCCAACAGTCAAAGTGCGTAAGGCGGTTTCTCTGTAAAGTGTCGTGCTGAAGGTATCGCTGCATAGTAAAAAGTTCTGTCATAGAATTGCTTATGGGAGTGGCGGTAGCGAAGATAGTTCCTTTGCCGTCTGTAATCTCATCCATATATCGGCACTTCATAAACATATCACTTGACTTCTGCGCGTCGGAGGTCGAAAGCCCCGCCACATTCCTCATTTTCGTATAAAGGAACAAATTTTTGTAATTGTGCGCCTCGTCCACAAATAAGCGGTCAACACCCAACTGCTCAAAGGTAATGACATCATCTTTCCATGTTGAATCCATGAGTTTTTCTAAGCGAACGTTGAGAGATTTTTTAGTTTTTTCGAGTTGTTTTATTGTGAAATTTTCTGCACGGCTATCCTTTAGTTCGCGTATGCCTTCCTCAATTTCCCATATCTGGCTCTGTATTAACCGCTGTTGCCGTCCCCGTGAAACGGGTATGCGCTCAAACTGTGAGTGACCTATGATAACGGCATCATATTCGCCGGTAGCAATACGCGCACAGAATTTTTTACGATTTTGAGTTTCAAAATCTTTCTTTTTTGCCACAAGTATATTTGCGGACGGATACAACCGCAGAAACTCAGACGCCCATTGTTCGGTCAAGTAGTTGGGAACGACAAACAGGCTCTTATTACACAGCCCAAGCCTTTTTGATTCCATAGCTGCGGCAACCATTTCAAACGTCTTGCCCGCGCCAACTTCGTGTGCCAATAATGTATTTTCGCCGTAAAGTATGTGCGCGATAGCGTTTTTCTGATGTGTCCGCAGACTGATTTCGGGATTCATACCGTTGAATGTGATATGACTTCCGTCGTATTCGCGTGGTCTTATGCTGTTGAATTTATCATTATATTCGCGTACATGTTTCTGCCGCCGTTCACTGTCTTTCCAAATCCAATCACGAAACGCATCTTTTATAGCCTGCTGTTTTTGCTGTGCCAATGTAGTATCATTTCTGTTTAGTACGCGGCGCTCCTTGCCATCAGGGTCGGTAACTGTATCATAAATTCGTATGTCGCGGAGGTTAAGCGAATCGTCCAAAATACGGTAAGCGTTCGCACGTTCTGTGCCATAAGTGGTATACGCCGCGACATCGTTCCAGCCTATTGAGCTTTTTCCGGTGACGTTCCACTCGGCAGTAAAATCGGCGTACTGTACTGAAATCGTACCTTGCAGATAATCGGGCGTCTTAAATGTTTCATACATGAATTGCTCAACATATTTACGGTCAATCCATGTAGCTCCGAGCCGCACATCTATTTCAGAAGCGTCAAGGTCTTTCGGCTGCGCCTGTTCAAGCGCCTTGACATTGGGCGCGTAAATATCATCATTCTCAAATGCCTGTCGCGCTATGTCTAATTTTTTTCTGACATTACCGGACAAATACGCATCCGCTGTAACATAGGCAATTCTGCCATCGGAGCTAACCGGCTGCGGCACACGAAATATAACGCCTTGCAGCTCCTCAACAAGCTCATCTTCGGATTTACCTGAAAGCCCCGACATATATTCCATATCAACACAGGCTTTTTCTGATATAGAGACTGCCAGCGCCTCGCTTGCCGTGTCAACATGGGTAACGACTTCGCTCTGCTTTATTGTCCGTTTTGTGAACATATCGGCTTTGCGGTCAAAGTTACCCTCATCGTCAAAAACTTCAAGTGAGCATAGAAGAAAATATGCGCTGTCATCTGAAAAAGCGAGACTGTTGCCGCGAGAATTTATAAAACCATAGTCTGCTGTAAAGCGGTCATAGAGGTCATTCAATTCCGTCTGCGTCTCTTTTATTTCATAATCCGACGCAAAATTATCAAGCTGCTGATTAATTAGTTTGTGAACGCAATCGCGCAGCTCCACCATGCCCTTTACGCGCTCTTTGGCAGTAGCGTTCAATTCCGGGCATACCATACGGCTGTTTTCACGGAAATATACTTCGCCGTTAATAACGGTATAGGAATAGTTTTTTACATCAGGGTCAGCCGGGATGGAGGTATCAATGAGTTCACCCTCACCCAAATCTGGCAGCTCCGCTTCGGTAATCGCGCCGCGAATATGGGCAACGGCGTCTCGTAATTGTTCTGAAAGGTCAGCGCCTTCAATGGGAATAACAGTACATTCCTCACGTCCGAATTGTGTATTTTCACTTGTAAGCGTACCGAGTACCATTTCAGGATTGTCTACAAAATAGCTGTTTATATCAAAATCATCCGGTGTCTTGCCGAGATGCACCCAATCAGGCTCAACGTCTATCGGCCTGTCTCGTTTTTGGAGGAACAATATATCTGAAACGACTTCTGTTCCAGCATTTGCTTTGAACGCAGTGTTCGGCAGGCGGATTGCGCCGAGCAAATCCGCCCGTTGTGCGATATATTTTCGTACATCAAACGATTTTTTATCCATCGTGTAGCGCGATGTTACAAAAGCAATCACACCGCCCGGACGTACTTGGTCTATGGATTTCGCAAAGAAGTAATCATGTATGGAAAAGCCCAACTTATCGTAGGCTCTGTCGGAAACCTTATATTGCCCGAAAGGTACGTTACCCACGGCGAGGTCATAAAAATCACGCCTGTCGGTAGTTTCAAATCCGGCAACGGTTATATTCGCGTTCGGATAAAGGAGTTTGGCAATGCGCCCGGTTACGCTGTCCAGCTCAGTTCCATATAACTTGCTGTGTGCCATGCTATCAGGCAGAAGTCCGAAGAAATTACCGACACCGCAGGCTGGCTCTAAAATGTTGCCAGTGCGGAAGCCCATATTTTCAACGACATCATAAATAGCTTTTATGACGGTAGGGCTTGTATAGTGCGCGTTCAGGGTCGAAGCCCGCGCGGAATCGTATTCACTCGGAGAAAGAAGCTCAATAAGCTCTGCATACTCTGCGCTCCATGCCGATTTTTCTGCATCAAAAGCATCCGGCAAACCGCCCCATCCGACATACCGGGAAAGTATTTCCTGTTCTTCCGGTGTTGCAGAACGTGATTCCGCCTCGATTGTCTGTAATGTGCGTATAGCCTCAATATTTGCGTGATATTTTGCTTTCGCGCCGCCGTGTCCAAGATTTTCGTCCGTTATACGGAAATTAACGCGGTTTTCTACCAGCACCGGCAAATGTTCCTGATATGGGGCATCTACGTTATTTTCGACCTCAATTTCCGGATACAATATCTTCAGGTAGTTTTCCCGTACCTGTTCGTCGCTCAATTCGCCATTGCTATAGGCTTGTATCTGTTCATAGATATTGCCGGGAACGCCGTTGCCGCCCCATAACATACCTGTACTCGTGACGTAGGTAAGATTGCCGCTTTTACCAACAGTGTATTGAACGCCGTCTTTATCGTAGCCGACAATATCCCTGTCGTTATAGCGGGTCAGGTCAAAATCATGCTGCGCTTCTTCCCAATTTACAAAGAAAACAGGTTGTGGCTTGCCGGGTGCTTCAACTATAACGGTAGGCGCGTTGCCCTGGTACTCCGTTTCAGGACGCTGCGCCTGTTCCTGCTGTGACCTATTCGCATAGGAATCATGCAAAACCTGTCTGAGCAGTCGTTCTCTCCAGTCCATATCATAGAAATACTGATGATATACAGCGGGTTCGTCATGCTCATGGGCGCGGACAGACGCTTCAACCGCCCACGCACACGGATTTCGTAGTGATGCGCGATTATTAGCGTCTGCGAGAGTGGAAACATAGTCCTCATCCTGCATGACGCGCTCTAAAACTGTTTTCACAAACGTATCAAAATCCGGCTCATCTAACTGAGCCGCGGGGGGCAAAAACTCTCCTGATTCAATAAGTTGCATAATCCGCCGCTGTACTTTCGTCCACGGCAGCACAAGTGATTCCGCACTATCTTTTTCTATAATGAAGCTGGCGACATTACCATATTCTGAGCGTAAAAACTCAGATGCGGCACGTTCACGGGCGTGTAGGCGCATATAATCATAAACCCGCTGTTTACTGGCATCGTCGCCATTCCATGTCAAAATTGCACTGTCTATATCTTTCTGATTTATAGTAATCGGTGAAATTTCCGAATCTGATTTTAGTGCCTCCGGCGGCGGCAACTGGTCTGCGACACCTATACGCGGCGGCGGTGGTAACATGGCATCATCCATACCGGCGTTTGCACGTTCAGCTTCGTCATACCGTGTTTTTTCCTCTGTGGTGAGGTAATCACCGGCGGCGATCAGCTCTCCGAGTCGCACCGCTATTTTTGAGAAGGTGAGATTAAATTTCTCATCCGCACCGTAATTGTTCATAGTCATACCCGTCGAATGTGCATAATCTACGAAACCGCCGCTGCCGTCTAAAAAGGTATGACTGTGACCGTAATAGTTATATTCATTTTTCAGAAATTCGATTTTTTCCTTTTGGTCAGCGGCAGTTTGGTACAGCGCATAAATGCGGAGCTTACCGCCGGAGTAACCTGAACCGCGCTTCAGTTCAGCGTCAATTTCTGCCTGAGAAAACGAAAAGGCAGAAAGCGAAACGCTCTCTGCCTCATAAATTAACTGTATTTGTTCTTGTTCGCTTGGGAAAAAAGTTAGCTGTAAATAAGCTCCGTCTGTATTATTTCTTCGGCCTGTGCTTTCACGTTGTTCATCAGCCCCACCCACTTCATCGGGTCGCTGGCTTTTAATTTCTCCGTCACGTTCTGTGCCGCCGCCAGTTCCGGTATCATCTGTTCCAGCCTCCGGTTCGCCGTCTGGTCTATCTCCGTCAGGTGCGCTGTCAGCTTGCCGCTCAGAAGGAGGTTGTTGTAAAACGCCGTCCGATGCTCTTTCAGGTATGTTTTCCGCATCCTCCCGTATTTGCTGAGTGCCGGAGCTGTGTTCTCCTCCGTCAGAATCAGGTCGGGTATGAGATAATCCCCGTTCGGTATATAATTCAGATTGTTCATGTGCCAAGCTCCTTTCACGTTCATATTTTTTGATAGCAACTTCTATTTGTCGTAATACCTGTTGACTGGCATGACTTATTGCCGTTCCCAGAAAATTCATAGTAGCGGGAGTGTTAAAGTCGAAAACACTGAGGAAATCTTCGTGCAAAAGATATTCGTTCGGGTCAAAACCGCAGCGGGATAATAGTGCGTAAGTTGTACTAACTGATGCCGCGTTACGGAATTGCACTCCAACGTTAAACTCATCATATTCCTCTAAAAAACTATCGTCAATGATGCGGAAAAGGTCATCTTTATTATACGTCCAGTATTCGTCTGCAATTTGCATCGCAATTCCCACAAGCTGGTCATCAAGCCCATCTTTGCCGGACACTTCAAATACATTTTCAAGAGCAGCGGAAATAACGTTTTCATGTTCGGGCGCGACTTCCCACAAATAGGGGCGGCGGGCATTTTCGCGCCCGCCGGTGTCTGCAATATCAAAAACATAACGCAGCCGCGTTCTGTCGCCACTGTCATCAATGAGCGCTATACCCCTCGCGCCGCGCCGTACATAACGGCGCATCTTCTCATTCCAAACATCAAATTCGGCACAAGCTGTTGCATCTGGACGTTGCGCGTAAATCATAAGCTGTTCAGGGTAAGGGTATTTATACAGTCTTGCCGCTGTCGTGAGAAATGCCGTCCAATCATTGTAACTGCTAGTTATTTGCTTTGTGGTCTGTTCTGCCAAACTTATGTATTGTTGCGTGCTATTCGCCATTATTCTCCTCCTCATCAAAATCAGGAACAAGCACAAGCGTCTCAAAGTCCCCATCGTTCATAGCTTCAAGTTTACCAAGCGCTGAATCCGTGAGGTCGCGCAGTTCCGTTTCGTCATCCTCTAAATATCCGCGCATATCAGTAAGCGAATCAATCAAGCCCTGACGTGTTCCGGTATTGTAAATGCACATGAGATTTATTTCCTCGAAAGTAAAGTTAGAAGTGTTCATAATATTATAATTCCCTTTCCGCGCCTTTAGCTGGCGCTGCTTTTTTTCGTTCCTGCGGCGGCATGGGCTGTTGCAGTTTTTTTATGACGGATTCTCTCGCTCCCGGCTTGTCAGCCTTGACCGCCTCCGCCAAATCCAGCAGAGATATTGTCTGTCCGGCTTTTACCTGTGCCTCCAGTTCGGCAACCGTGGGTATAGGGGTGTTATTGATTATACCGTCAAGCTGATTATCATTTTGCTCAATACTATCCTCAACACTCCGCAGCGGGTTTTTGCCTGAATTGAAACCGGGCAGCTCAACGAAGCCGAAACTGTCAACGTAGTGGCAGGATACCACGCCATTTTGCTTGATTGCAATGATGTCACTGACGGATAGGCTATGTCCCGTAAAATCTAAAGGTCGATTCTCATTGAATTTATTATAAATATTGTTCAAGGTATCGCCGCCGCCATGCGGGGCGGAGTATACCAACGCATAGTTATCTCGGTCTACTGTGAAACCGCGCGCGGTCAGCCTGTCAAACGGTTCAAACCTGTAATTTCGCGTTTCGTCGCCGCCTTTAAGTTGGTAAATGGCATATGAATCCTGTTGCCCATATAGAAAATCAGCCTCCAATGATGCCTCACTGTTTTTCACGGCATCTTTCAACACTTCATATTCCAACGATGCCTGCCAATCTTCACGCTCAATACCAAAAATGCCGGAATGATTCTCTATTTCGTCGCGGTCATTTACCATAGCCTCCGTATTGTCCTCATAAAGTAGGTATATACACATATCGCGGTCATAAAGCTCTAACGCACGTTCTTCTTGCAACGGTAAAATACCGTCATAATAATATCCGTAGAGGTTCATATTTTCTATGCTTATGGAATTGTCCGGCATGGCGATATTCACAACCGTTTGCTCCAGCGGCGGCGGTTTCGGAGTAGTGTCGTTGTTCCGTACAGCGGCAACATCGTTTTTAATATCCGGCAGCGGCACGGTTTGAATTTCATCCAAAATATCAAGCGGCACATTTTCAGAAGCTTCCGGTTCAAGCTCGTGTATGGCAAGGATTTCTTTATAAGCATCCTCAAACGACAGCTCAAGCGTATCGAGCATACCGCCGTCAATTTCGCGCATAGTTTCTCTGTCATATAGTGTATAGTCATAGCCGTCAATGGCTGTCCTCAAATGCAAATAAGTTTCGCCGTCCAGAAGATATAACGCCTCTTGTTCAAGCGGCGGATAGATTTTTTCAATCTCGTCCAACCGTGTAAGCAAATCAAAAGCCGAGCCTTCATTGGCAAGGTCAGCGTCAAGGAGGTTGCTTCTGGCGTAGTTGCTGTGACCGTTTTTTATGTCGGATATCGTCTCTGTAATTATTTCCTCACGAACCGGCAATAACAGTGTGTTTTCCACATTTGTACGGATATATTCTTCATAATCAGACGCAAACCGTTCAATAACAGAATCATATTCTTTCAAAACCACATTGAAATGATAATCTGTGTCTGTAATGAGACCGGAGGCTGTTTTGTTTATCACTTCCAAAGATGCCCGCAGTTCCGGCAATTCTTTCGTTTTACTCCAAGTTGCAATATATCCGAAACTGTTTTTTCCAGTGTCTATCCCATAATATTGACAAACTGCATAAGAAATGCTCTCCGCCTCCACTTCTTCAGTGTTTCGATTCTTCGGGGCAGGAGGGTCGTTACCCTTGTCGGCAGCGGCGGCGATTTTGTCCTGTTCGTTGTTGTGTAGCTTTGCGTGTGCCACTTCATGTATAATAGCGGATATAGTTTGTATTTCGCTCATACCTCTGCGAATGGCGATGTCCTGACGCTCTAAATCAAAATATCCGTCCAAGCGCGCAGACATGGTCTCTATTGAAATAGGAACGGGCGATGCACGGCGCAGTGCTTCAAAAAATAACTCATACCGTGCCACATCCCCGCCGATATTGGCGGCAAGTTGGGGAAGAGGTTTGCCGTCCGTTTGACTGACATCAAACACTGAAACCGGCTTAAACAGTGGAATCTGTATTTCCTTTTCTTCCGTTACGACCTTGCCAGCCCCGTCTAATATAGGTGCTTGGGTATCGGGGTCAATCTTTTCCATTTCTATTTTCTTTTTAAGAGGCGTCGGGGCAATTATTGTGATGCCCTTTTCGCCCTTTATGACGTGACGCTCAAACTGATCTCTCCATTTATTAAATCCGGCAACTAATGTTGCGTCTGGTTTTTGCATAAAAATAAGCATCGTATTATTGACGGAATACTTATGAAAACGTGACATCGTGCGGAGATACTGCATATATCTGTCGCTCTCGTACAAGTCCTTAATCCCTTGCTCTATGCCATCTGTAATTTCTTTCAGGCGAGCTTTATTTGCATCGTTCTTATCTGCCATTGTGATACTACTCCTTTCGACGGTGTGTACAATCCAAAAAAATAACGCCCCCGCACAGGTTAAGGTCAACCCATGCAGGGACGATTACGCTATCCTGTTTTGGAGCGTATGCCCCTTGTCGGCGGTTTAGTTCCTAATGATTTTGCGCGGGCGCGGGCGGCGGCACGACGTTCCTCGCTGTACGGCTCCCGTACTGAAACACATCGTTTCGGCACGGTAAAGCTGCGGCTGTCATTGCGTATAATTTGCGTGGGATATTTTTCAGACAGACGCTCCAGCTTATCTATCAAGGCTGGGTCATGGGTATAAACGTCGGCTTTGCTCTCGCCCTGATTATATAAAATAATGGTTTCCTGTTCATATTTAGTCAGTTTCACCATCTGCGCCTTTCTCAAATTCCAGTCTGAAATTAACATACTTGCCCGTATCCTCAATGACGATGATGGCGTCATAGCGATTGCCGGTCTTTTCAGAATACAAGCCATTCACCTTTACACGCCCGTCCCGTAAAAGCGCCGACACCATATCTGCTGTTATCGGTTTTTTCTTAGCGGCGAAGAATTTGTTATCCTCCCAAATTGCAAATTTGCAATTTATGGACTCGCAAAAGTACCCTTTTTGCTTATCTGCAATTTTGCCGCCGCAGCGGGGGCAAACGCCAACAGCCTCATACCTTGATGGAAAAAGCACCTCTGCGCCGTCTATAACCTTGTATGTCTGCGTCAATTCTTTCAGCATATCGCCAATATCGTTTATAAATACGGTGTCCTCAATCTCTCCGCGCTCTATTTGTTTTAGCTGATGCTCCCATTCGGCGGTCATAATCGGTGACTGTATCTGTTCCGGCAGAACCGTGATAAGTGCAATACCTTCGTGTGTCGGAAGCAAATGCGCTATCTTTTTCTGCTTTTTACGCTGAATAAATCCGATAGCAACGAGCTTTTCCAGAATGGCGGCGCGGGTCGCGGGAGTGCCTAACCCTTTGCGTTCAGCGTCCTCCGGCGCGTCTTTTGCTCCGGCTGTCTCCATCGCGGCGAGCAAGCTATCCTCCGTAAAATGTTTCGGCGGCGAAGTCTTACCCTCGTTGACACCGGCAACAATTATATCTAAATTATCCCCCTCATTGACAGTCGGCAAAGAGCGCGGTTCTGTATCCTTGTCCGCCTCATCTTTCAACGTATGAATCTGTTTATCAAGTTCTTTCCAACCGATATTGATAACGGCGCGGCCTTTTGTGGTAAATTCAGCACCGGCACATTCCACAGTTACCGTAGTCTCGGCGTACTCATAGTGCTGTCCGACAGCGCAGAGCAACCGAGCAGACACAAGCTCAAGTATAGCGCGTTCGCCCTTGGGAAGTGCAGCCAATTCCTCATCAGAAATTGTAATTGTTGGAATAATAGCATGATGGTCTGTCACTTTACTGTTATCAATAATCTGTTCGACATTAGGCACAATCGGAAACCCTTTTGCAAACGGCATCGCTTTTGCCACTCTATTTATGAGAACAAGTACGCCGCCTGCCATGTCTGAGGTCAGGTATCGGCTGTCCGTCCGTGGATATGTAACGAGTTTCTTTTCGTACAGGTTTTGGAGGTAATCAAGCGTCTGCTGCGCTGTAAAGCCAATCAGCCTGTTGGCCTCACGCTGGAGAGTGGTGAGGTCATACAGCGCGGGCGGTTTCTCGCGTTTTTCTTTACGCTCAACGCGCTTAACGGCAGCGCAATCCGCTTCACTACATGCAATCTGCAACGCTTCTGCCTGCGCCTTATCTTCCATACGCTCACTGGATACGACAAACTCGGAAAGTCGCACTGTCACGCTGTAAAATGGCACAGGCTTGAAGGTGTCTATTTCCGATTCACGCTGAACAATGAGTGAAAGCGTAGGGGTCATAACGCGCCCGATATTCAAAGTACGGTGGTAGAGGACAGAAAACAGGCGCGTCGTATTTATACCAACAAGCCAATCCGCTTTTGCTCTGCAAGCAGCAGATTTATATAAGCTGTCATACTCTGTGCCGGGTTTCAGGTTCGCAAAACCGTCTAGGATTGCTGATTCTTCCATCGAAGAAATCCATAACCGTTCAACAGGTTTCGTACAGCCGGTCATTTCGTAGACCAAGCGGAAGATAAGTTCACCTTCGCGCCCTGCGTCCGTGGCGCAGACAACGCTTTCAATCTCCGCGCTGTTCATAAGTTTTTCGAGTATATCATACTGTTTTTTTGTGTCCGGAAGAACGATTTTCTTCCAGTTTTCCGGTAAAATCGGGAGGTCGGTATAAATCCATTTGGCATATCGGTCATCATACGCGGTTGCCTCGGCTAATGCTACAAGGTGTCCGATGCACCATGAAACTATATAGCCGTTGCCCTCCAAATATCCGTCTTTTCTTGATTTTGCGCCCAGTACAGCCGCCAGCGATTTTCCGACTGACGGCTTTTCAGCGATTATTAATTTCATGTTTTTTCTCCTTATTATTTTTATTATCAGTTAGTCCGCGGTGACAGAGGGCGAAACAACAGCCGCCATAATTCCCGCAGCCATAACAGGCGTGGGTTTCCGGTAAAGTGTTTGGCGCATCATTACCACTGCTGCGCCGTGGGTCTTGCATTATTTTTTCCAGTGGTTGGTTGTCCGTGAAAAATCTCATCCGCCGGTGTCCTCATCATCTTCTTCCGAAATATACTCATCATCGGGATAGTCAATGTCCTCAATTTCAGATTCAATGCTGTTCGGTTCGTCCTCGACATCATCATCATCGTCACCAAAGTCGTAATCATCCAAATCGCTATGACCTTTTTTATTCGGAGTTTTTTTCATAACCTTGAAATAGTAGAACGCTCCACCGCCAGCAAGGGCAAGAATCAAAATGACTACAATCGCGCTGCCGCCGCCCTTTTCTTCCGGTTCGGGGTCGCTGACTGGCGGGGTCGGTTGCGGCTCTGTGGGAGCTGGTTCTTTGCCCGCGCATTTTGTCATATCCACTTTGCAAATCGGACAGCTTGTATTGACATCACCCGCGACACATTTATCTGTGCATGAGCATAC
>JGI994J12354_10002253_pt1 | contig 18956 bp, 21 predicted proteins | sample IntmicLarv3ML3BL_FD_12354 | JGI IMG/M metagenome (IMG submission 12354)
GAGATTACTTTGTGGTATTTAATTCAAGTTTTGGAAGTTACAATGTGAATTTCACATTGTTATCAAAATAATTAGCCTGCGGGCGCTAATGGAGGTAATCATGAAAATTTGTGAAATCGTAGATATTCTTAAGGCGGAAGTGCTGAATGAGGGCGACATGGAGCAAGAGGTTAAAACTGCATGCGGCAGTGATATGATGAGTGATGTTTTGGCTTTTGTAAAGGATCAGTCAGTAATACTCACGGGTCTTATGAATCCGCAGGTGGTGAGAACGGCCGAAATGATGGATATGCATTGCATTATCTTTGTAAGAGGCAAAAAAATTAATCAGGATATTGTAGATTTGGCAAAACAAAAAGACATCACAGTTCTTGCAACACCGTACAGAATGTTTACTGCGTGCGGACTTCTCTATTCAAATGGACTTGGCGGAGGCTGTGATATATCATGAGTATGATTAATTTAAAATATGATGTACCGGGTGATGATTTTACCCGTGCAGGTGAAGCTTCAAGTGATGTGAAACAGAAGCTCAAAAAAATGGGTTATAACCCAAGTGCAATTCGTCGTATCGCAATAGCTATGTACGAGGGCGAAATCAATATGGTAATTCATGCAAACGGCGGGCAGGCACTTATTAATATAGACCCTGAAAGTGTTGAAATTTTACTTGTGGACCAAGGTCCCGGCATTGCAGATGTTGAGCAGGCAATGCAGGCAGGCTGGTCAACTGCACCGGACAATATCAGAGCACTTGGTTTCGGTGCCGGTATGGGCTTGCCGAACATGAAGAAATATACAGATGAGATGAACATAGAATCAGTACTCGGTGAAGGAACTACCGTAAAAATGGTAATTCGTGCTGAGAGCGAAGCTTAAATTTCCTTAATTATTAAGATATAAAATTAATTTTAGGTAGATTATGTTGTTTTATTTATTTTTTTCGGAAAGGGGTTGAAAGAGAAAATGATTGAATTTTTCCACTCGGTTACACTGGATAAAGATAAATGTGTTGGTTGCACAAATTGTATTAAACGCTGCCCAACCGAAGCAATAAGAGTGAGAAATGGGAAAGCGGTTATTGCATCTGAGAGATGTATAGACTGTGGTGAGTGTATTAGAATTTGTCCGCACCATGCAAAACGTGCGAAGCATGATGATATGTCATTGTTAAAAAAATTCAAATATAAAATTGCTCTTCCGGCTCCCTCGCTTTATGGGCAAATCAATAATCTTGATGATATAGACTATGTTCTTTCGGGTCTCAAGGAGCTTGGATTCGATAATGTTTTTGAGGTTTCGAAAGCCGCTGAATTAGTAAGTGAAGCAACCCGCAAAATGATTGATGATGGCAAACTCGTGCGCCCTGTAATCAGTTCAGCATGTCCTGCGGTTGTCAGGCTCATTAGAGTTCGCTTTCCGGACCTCTGCAAGCATGTTTTGCCTCTAATCTCTCCGATGGAGCTTGCCGCAAAAATGGCAAAAGCAGAAGCCGTGAAAAAAACAGGGTTAAATTGGTCTGATATAGGCTGTATCTTTATAACGCCTTGCCCCGCAAAAGTTACAGATATAACTATGCCGATTTCTTCGGATAAATCTGCTGTTGACGGGGCAATTGCAATCAGTGAAATTTTTCCTGTTCTCACACATAAAATGAACGATTTAGACAAAACAGAGCCGCTGTCAAGCTCAGGTATTATTGGTGTAAGCTGGTCTACAAGCGGCGGTGAATCTGCTGCGCTGCTGAATGAAAAATATCTTGCCGCAGACGGTATAGAAAATATAATCAGGGTGCTTGAAGAGGTTGAAGATGAGCGCCTTGCAGAGCTGGATTTTATAGAACTGAATGCTTGCTCCGGCGGATGTGTGGGCGGTGTTCTCTGTGTTGAAAATCCCTATGTTGCCAAGGCAAGAATTCAAAGACTGAGAAAATATCTGCCTGTTTCTCAAAATCATATAGACGGAGATGTTCCCGCAATTATGGATTGGGCAGGAAGTTTAGAATTTTCAAATGTTCTTACACTATCAAGTGACATCAGAAAAGCAATGGGCATGATGGTTGAAATTGAGCGAATTGCATGCGAATTCCCGGGTTTGGATTGCGGAGCCTGCGGTGCGCCAAGTTGCCGCGCTTTTGCGGAGGATGTTGTGCGCGGTGTGTCAAGAAAATCAGAATGTGTGTTTGTATATAGAAAAAAGATGCAGAAAGTTGCGGATACAATTTCAGAGCTGGAAATATAATTCGAGAATTATTGGAGGGTTTTACCGTGCAGGTTAAAAATCTAAGTGAAAAATTAAACTTTAAGCTTCTTGCAGGCGCCGAAGGTGAAGTTAATGAAGTTAACGGCTGTTATGTGGGAGATTTGTTAAGCTGGGTGATGGGAAGAGCATTGGACGGAAATGTTTGGCTGACAGTTATGGGCAATGTCAACGCTGTTGCAGTCGCCGTACTCACTGATGTTTCGGCAATTGTCTTAACAGAGGGGGCAAGTCTTGACGAAGATGCCAAAGCAAGAGCCAACCAGCAGGGTGTACCCATTTATTCCTGTGAAACAAACACCTATGATACTGCGATAAGTATCTATGAGTTATTGAAATAATGGGCAAATATTTTTACGATTTTCATCTGCACTCATGTCTTTCTCCCTGCGGAGACGATGACATGACTCCAAATAATATGGTAAATATGGCGGTCATTGCCGGCTGTGATATTATAGCAATAACAGACCATAACACTTGTAAGAATGCTGCGGCCATGGTTGCACTCGGAGAGCAAAACGGAATTCTTGTTATTCCCGGAATGGAGCTGTGTACCTCGGAGGAGGCGCATGTTGTGTGTTTGTTTGAGACGGTTGAAAATGCACTTGCTTTCGGTGAATATGTTTATGAAAATATGCCTCACATTAAAAATAAGGCAGAGGTTTTTGGTGAACAGAGAGTGCTTGATGAACAAGATGAGCTTGTTGAAATTGAGGAAAATCTTCTTATAGTTTCTTCCTTTATAGATTCGGGTGATATAGCAGAACTCGTTGAAAGCTATGGGGGAGTTGCTTATCCTGCCCACATTGACAGAGATTCATTCAGTATTGTGGTCTCGCTTGGTGTTTTGCCCGAGGACGCAAATTTTTCTGCGATTGAGCTGACAAGAGNTTGTGATTATGATGTATTTTTGAAGCTTCATCCTGAAATTGAGGGNAAGCCTGTAATAAGAAGCTCAGATGCNCATTATCTTGAAAATATGCTGGGNGAATTAAGTCAAATTGAATTGCCTGAAAAATCNGCAAAAGCAGTGATTGAAGCAATAAAAAATNGTAATATATAGCGTTTTGAATTTGTTTTTCAATTATTTCTCTNAATATGAAAAAAATTCTTGCTGTATTTTGTCATAGATTTACTTATAATTCTTTTTTGGAATAATTATTCAACAATCTTTGATATAATTATAACAATGCCATGGGCGTGTTATTTTTATGCCCGTAAAATGGTATTTGTAATTTATAATATTAAAATCACTGGGAGGAAAAGCAATGCAAAAGCGTATTGGTACTTTGCCGTTTATTGACACTCCTGAACAGGCAAAGAAGCTTGACGAGGTAATCGCTAAGCTGAAATCACAAAGAGGCGCAGTAATGCCTGTGCTTCAGGAAGCACAGGAGATTTATGGGTATCTGCCAATTGAGGTGCAGAAAAGAATAGCAGAGGGTCTTGATGTATCTCTTGAAGAGGTATACGGAGTATCAACTTTCTATTCACAGTTTGCACTTACACCTAAAGGAAAATATCACATTTCAGTCTGTCTGGGAACAGCTTGTTATGTTAAGGGTGCTGATAAGATTATAGACCGTATCAGTGCAAGACTTGGTATTAAATCTGAAGAGTGTACTGAAGACGGACAGTTTTCACTTACAGCCTGCAGATGTATTGGCGCTTGCGGACTTGCTCCGGTGCTGACAATTAATGAAGATGTTTATGGCCGTCTTGAGCCGGAAGATATGGATGGAATTCTTGACAAATACATGGCATAATTTATGAGAGAGCTTTCACTCAATATTATGGACGTTGTACAGAACTCAATCACAGCAGGTGCTTCAATGATGAAAATTTTAATTGTTGAAGATTTGAAAGCTGATGAGATGTCAATTGATATAATTGACAATGGTTCGGGAATGACAGAAGAACAAGTTAAGCAGGTGATAGACCCTTTTTACACCACGAGAACAACTAGAAGTGTTGGCTTGGGAGTTCCGCTCTTCAAAATGGAGGCGGAGATGACAGGCGGCAATTTCGGGATTAATTCCAAGATTGGTGAGGGAACAGAGCTTAAAGCACTTTTTAAGCCGTCCAGTGTGGACATGGTGCCGCTTGGAGATATTAATGCAACTGTTCAACTTCTTATAACTTGTAATCCTGAGCGGGATTTTATTTTTGAAAGAACGTTTATAGCAGCAAACGGAGAGAAAAAGAAATTTTCATTAAAAACCGAAGAATTTCGTGAAGTTCTCGGGGAAGATGTTCCTTTAAGCACTCCCGATGTTGCGTTATGGATTAAAGAATTTTTATCTGAATCAACAAATGAACTTTATAGTTGAATGTAGTACTATATTTTTTGAAAGGAAATAGCCCATTATTTGGGGTAATGGTAAGAAAAATGAAATCTTTAGCTGAACTTAAAGCAATAAAAGACAGAGTAAAAGCAAGTGTGGATATTCGTGAAAACAGCGATGCTCCAACTAGAATCCTTGTTGGAATGGCAACATGCGGTATTGCTGCAGGAGCCAGACCTATTCTCAGTGCAATAGTTGAGGAAATTGCAAAGCGTGATCTTAAAGATGTTATGGCAACACAGACAGGCTGCATTGGTATCTGCCAGTTTGAACCTGTTGTGGAGGTTATTATGGCCGGTAAAGAAAAGGTAACCTATGTCAATATGACACCTGAGAAAGCTATCAGAGTTATTAATGATCATATTGTCAACGGCAATGTGATTACAGAATATACTATTGGTGCTAACCAATAAGGAGGAGAAAAGAATATGTTTCGTTCAAACGTTCTCGTTTGCGGAGGAACCGGTTGTACTTCCTCCAGCAGTGAAATAATAATTGATAAACTTAATGAAGAAATTGCAGTTCAGGGACTTGAAAAAGAGGTTAATGTTATCAGAACAGGCTGCTTTGGTCTCTGTGCTTTGGGTCCGATTGTTGTTGTGTACCCTGAAGGTGCTTTTTACAGCAGAGTTGAAGTTGAAGATGTAAAGGAAATTGTTGATGAGCATCTTCTAAAGGGCAGAATTGTAAAACGCTTATTGTATGATGAGACAGTTGTTGATGACGGTACTATAAAATCACTTAACGATACAGCTTTCTATAAAGAGCAAATGCGTATTGCTCTTAAAAACTGCGGTCTTATCAATCCTGAAGTAATTGATGAGTACATAGCGGTTGACGGTTATGCAGCACTCGGAAAAGTGCTCACGGAAATGCAGCCGCAGGAGCTCATTGAGGAAATGCTCGCTTCAGGCTTGCGCGGTCGCGGCGGTGCAGGATTCCCAACCGGTCTTAAATGGAAATTTGCTGCTGCAAACGATGCAGATCAAAAATATGTTTGCTGTAATGCTGACGAAGGTGATCCAGGTGCTTTCATGGATAGATCTATCCTTGAGGGAGATCCGCACAGTCTTTTGGAGGCAATGGCAATAGCAGGATATGCAATTGGTGCAAATCAAGGGTATGTTTACGTCAGAGCTGAGTATCCTATTGCTGTAAAGAGATTACAGCTTGCAATTGACCACGCTCGTGAATATGGTCTTTTAGGTACAAATATTTTCGATACAGGTTTCGATTTTGATGTTGACATTCGTCTTGGTGCAGGCGCATTCGTTTGCGGTGAGGAAACAGCTTTGATGACATCAATTGAGGGCAAGAGAGGCGAGCCGAGATGCCGTCCTCCATTCCCGGCAGTTAAGGGTCTTTTCGGAAAACCAACTGTTCTTAACAATGTTGAAACATATGCCAATATCCCTCAGATTATATTAAAGGGTGCAGCATGGTTTAAGGGTATCGGTACAGAGAAATCAGCAGGAACAAAGGTATTTGCTCTTGGCGGAAAAATTGTAAATACAGGTCTTGTTGAAGTTCCGATGGGTACAACTCTCAGAACAGTTGTTGAAGAAATCGGCGGCGGAATTCCCGATGGGCACACATTCAAGGCTGCTCAAACAGGCGGACCGTCAGGCGGCTGTATTCCTGCGAGTTTAATTGACACACCAATCGACTATGACAATCTTCTTGCTATCGGTTCAATGATGGGTTCAGGCGGCTTGATTGTTATGGACGAAACAACATGTATGGTTGACATTGCAAAGTTCTTCTTAGACTTTACAGTTGAGGAGTCCTGCGGTAAATGTACACCTTGCCGTGTTGGTACAAAGCGTCTTTTGGAAATTCTTGAAAGAATCACAGAGGGCAAGGGAAAACTTGAAGATATCGACCGTATGGAAGAGCTTTGCTACTTTATCAAAGAGAATTCACTTTGCGGTCTTGGTCAGACAGCACCAAACCCGGTTCTTTCAACTCTTCAGTATTTCCGTGACGAGTATATCGCTCATGTTACAGAGCGCCGCTGTCCCGCGGGTCAGTGTAAGGCTCTCACGAATTACCACATAATCGAAGATAAGTGTATCGGTTGTACTATTTGCGCGCGCCAGTGCCCGGTTGATGCTATTGTTGGTAAGGTTAAAACTCCACATGTTATTGACCTTGATAAATGTATCAAGTGCGGTGTATGTATGGAAAAATGTAAATTTAACGCAATTGAGAAAATATAAGAGAGGAGTGTATAGTTGATGAATACTGTTAACATTAAAATAAACAATATGGATTTTCAAGTTCCTGCGGATGCAACGATTCTTGAAGCTGCAAGACAAGCCAGCATTGATATTCCTACTCTTTGCTACCTTAAAGATATAAATCAAATTGGTGCTTGCCGTATGTGTATGGTTGAAGTTAAGGGAGCGAGATCTCTTGTAGCTTCATGTGTATTCCCTGTAAATGAGGGCATGGAGGTTTTCACAAACACGCCTAAGGTACAGCAGTCAAGAAAAATGAATCTTGAGCTATTGCTCTCAGTTCATGATAAAAGCTGCTTGTCATGCGAGAGAAGCGGAAATTGTGAATTCCAGAAGCTTTGCACTGATATGGGTATTGACAATGCTGAGCGTTTTGTGGGAGATTTCCCGCTTGCAAGTAAAGATAATTCAACTATTTATCTTGAGAGAGATAATGCGAAATGTATCCTTTGCCGTCGTTGTGTTGCCGCTTGTCAGCAGCAGAAGGTCTCTGTAATCGGTGCAAATAATCGTGGTTTTGATACAGAAATCGGTTGTGCTTTCGATCTTCCTCTTGAAGAGAATCCTTGTGTTGGCTGTGGTCAATGTATCACAAGCTGTCCGACAGGCGCTCTTACCGAGAAAGATAATCTTAAAGCGTTAATGGAAGCTATTGATAATCCTGAGAAGGTAGTTATTGTTCAAACAGCTCCGTCTGTCAGAGCAGCTCTCGGTGAAGACTTTGGTATGCCTGTCGGCACAAATGTTGAGGGTAAAATGGTTGCCGCTCTTCGCCGTATCGGCTTTGATAAAGTTTTTGATACAGACTTCGGTGCAGACATGACTATCATGGAAGAAGCAACAGAGTTTATTGACAGAGTAAAAAATGGCGGAACTTTACCAATGATTACTTCTTGCTCACCCGGATGGGTTAAATTTTGCGAGCATTATTATCCCGATCTAATTCCTCATCTTTCTTCCTGTAAGTCACCACAGCAGATGACGGGTGCACTTATAAAGACATGGTATGCACAAAAAGAGGGAATTGATCCCAAGAATATCGTTTCTGTTTCTGTAATGCCTTGCGTTGCCAAGAAATTTGAAATTGAGAGAGATGACCAAGAAGCTGTTTCAGGTTTGGCAGATGTTGATATCAGCATCTCAACTCGTGAGCTTGCAAGACTAATTAAGTTTGCACAGCTTAACTTCAATAATCTTCCGGATGAGAAGTTTGATGATAATATGGGCGTTTCAACGGGCGCAGGCGTAATATTCGGTGCAACAGGCGGAGTTATGGAAGCTGCTCTCAGAACAGCAGCAGATGTTCTCACAGATTCTGATGTTGAGTCTATTGAATATACAGCACTTCGCGGAACAGATGGCATTAAAGAGGCAGTTTACAATGTTGCAGGTATGGACGTTAAGGTTGCCGTAGTCAGTGGTTTGGAAAACGCTGACAAAGTTTTGAAGAAAATCGAAGCAGGTGAAGCAGATTATCACTTTATTGAGATTATGTGCTGCCCGGGCGGTTGCGTAAACGGCGGCGGACAGCCAATTCAGTCTGCTAACTTCAGAGCAACTCATGACCTTAAAACACTTCGTGCCAAGGCACTTTATGATCAGGATAAGGCTATGACTCTTCGTAAGAGCCATAAGAATCCTGTTGTTCAGCAGTGTTATAAAGAATTCCTCGGTGAGCCTGGCGGACACAAGGCTCATGACATTCTTCACACGTCATATGTAGCTCGTAATAAGTAATAATATTAAAACTCCTGAAATCTTTTGTCGATTTCGGGAGTTTTTTAAAAAACAAAAATAATATTTACATGTTGTCTAATATTAGATAAATATGCTATTATTATTAAATAATAATTATTATCTTGTAATAAAATTGTTCTGGAATAAGGGAACTGATAAATGTTTAAGAAAATTTTTAAGATTTTAACAGTAGTAATATTTGCAATAGGGATAGCTTGGTTTTTATTGCCCCTAAGAAAAGGCGGATTTGGTCTTGGAGCAATTTTCGGACTATCAGTTTGTGCTTTTGGCATATTGTTAGTGATTTTTTATCACAAAATCAGTGAGTACGGAGGTTGGCGAAAGGTGATAATGAGAATTATATTGTGTACCTTTATTTGCGGACTCGCTTGGTGCGGTTATCTGACAATTTTGATGAACTCTGTGAAAAGTCTTGCCCCGCCGCCAAACACTAATATAATTGTTCTGGGTGCTCAGGTATATTCAGAAGATCATCTTAGTTTAAGCTTATCCAAAAGAGTAGATGCCGCCTATGAATATCTCCTTCAAAACCCCGAAGCAGTATGTATCGTAACGGGAGGACAGGGGAGCAACGAACCCTGTACAGAGGCATTTGCTCAGAAAAAAACCTTAGTTTCAAGAGGCATTGATGAGAGTAGAATTCTTTTGGAAGACAAATCGAGAAATACAAAAGAAAATATGATTTTCTCTGCGCAAATTGCTGAGGAGCATGATTTAGGCAATGAATTTGCGGTTGCAACACAGAGCTTTCACATGTATAGGTCATTGAAACTTGCAGAGAAATCGGGATTAAAGGGGTATAGCGTTATTGCAGAAACAGACCCCCTCTTATTTCCTGCATACTACGGCAGAGAATTGCTGTCATTAACATTTTTGAAGTTGGAGGAACTCTTTCATGGCTAACATTTTAATAAAAAGAGCGAATATTCTTAACCCCGATACAGCCGAAAGCTTGCATGGTGATATTTTTATCTCTGACGGTAAGGTTGAGAAAATTGGTGAAGATTTGTTTGAGTATATGAACCAAGCAGATGAGATTATTGATGCCAATGGATTAACAGCCGCACCCGGTTTAGTCGATATGCATGTTCATCTTCGGGACCCGGGCTTTCAGGAGAAAGAGGATATTTTTTCAGCGGCAAGAGCGGCGGCGGCAGGAGGGGTGACAAGCCTTTTGGCAATGCCTAACACAAACCCAGTTGTGGATAGCGCAGAGGTGGTTGAATATATACTAGAGCGCGCCAAAAATGCAGATGTACATATTTATACTGCCGCAAGTGTTACTAAGGGGCTAAAAGGCGACGAACTTACCGATATAGATTCCCTGAAAAAAGCAGGTGCGATTGTTTTGAGTGATGATGGCAGACCGGTTATTAACACGCAGTGTCTTGTTGATGGATTAATTAAAGCAAAGGAACTCGGTATGACTTTTGCATCACATTGCGAAGATTTATATCTCTCAAAAGATGGTTTGCTGAATGATGGAACAGTTGCAAAGGTGTTGGGTATTAAAGGTATACCAAATTCTGCTGAGGACTGCGCCACTGCCAGAGAGATTGCCGCGGCTGCCGCGGTGGACGCGCCAATTCATATTTGCCACGTCAGCACAGCTGGTTCAGTTGAATTAATTCGTGATGCAAAGCGCAGAGGTGTTAAAGTAACGGCAGAAACAGCGCCGCATTACTTGTTGCTTACAGATATAGAATTATACAAAAAAGATGCAGATTACAGAATGAGTCCGCCGCTCAGAACCGAAAAGGACCGTTTAGCACTGATTGAGGGACTGAAAGACGGCACAATTGATGTAATTGCAACAGACCATGCACCGCACACAGTTGCCGAAAAATCAGATTTCTTCAATGCTCCGAATGGGGCAATCGGAATGGAAACCTTACTCGCAGCATCAATAACTGCGCTTGTGAAAACAGGCGAGATGACTTTGAGTGAGTTGCTGGTAAAAATGAGCAGTGCTCCTGCAAAGCTTCTAAGCATTTCGGCAGGTGAAATTGGTGTCGGTAAAGCTGCAGATATAATGCTGTTTGATGAAAATGAACGCTGGGTTGTAGATTCAAATGCTCTGCACGGAAAGAGCAAAAATACGCCATTTAAGGGTATGGAATTAACGGGGCGAGTGAAATACACAATTACCGGTGGAAGAAAAGTGTACGATTGTAAATATAATTAACGGAGGAGAACAAAATGTCTTTTGATAGAATGATTGAGAAAATTGTAGAAATGCAGAACCCAACTGTGGCAGGTTTAGACCCAAAACTTGATTTTATTCCGAACTATATTAAGGAAAAAAACTGTAAAACTTTTGGAACAGGATTTGAAAGTGCGGCGGCATCACTTTTGGAGTTTAACAAGGGTTTAATAGATGCGCTGTGTGATATTGTTCCTGCGGTAAAACCTCAGGCGGCATATTATGAGATGTATGGCTGGCATGGAGTTAAGGCCTTAAAGGAAACAATTGATTATGCCAAGAAAAAAGGTATGTTTGTTATAACAGATGCCAAACGAAACGATATTGGTGCAACCATGGAGGCTTATGCTCAGGCGCATTTAGGAGAAACTATGCTGGATAGCGGAAAGCAATCAGCTTTTGGAGCAGATACACTTACTGTAAACGCATATCTTGGAACTGACGGTATCAAACCGCTTCTTGAAATTTGCAATACAGGCAATAAAGGAATATTCGTGCTTGTTAAAACCTCAAACCCATCCTCAGGTGAACTGCAAGATTTAAAGCTTGAAAATGGTAAAACTGTCTATCAGCAGATGGGTGAGATGTGTGAAAAATGGGGCGAGAGTTTAGAGGGAAAATATGGTTATTCAGGAGTTGGCGCAGTTGTGGGAGCTACATATCCTGAGCAGTTATCAGAGCTGAGAAAAACTCTTGCAAAAACATTCTTCCTTGTACCCGGATATGGTGCACAGGGTGGAGGTGTTAAGGATATTTTGGGCGCTTTTGATGAAAAGGGACTTGGCGGTATCATAAATTCATCTCGTGCGATTATGTGTGCCTGGCAGAAAGAAAACTGTGCAGAGGAAGATTTCGCAAATGCTACAAGACGTGAGGCGTTACGAATGAAGGATGAAATTGTGAGTGAAATTGGAACAATCAAGTTATAAGTTATGTAAACTAATCAAGAGTTATAACTAAATAAGATATCAAAACGACATAAATAAAATTATGTAAACTAAATAAGTCATAGCAGTATATAAATATAGGAGTAACACAGATTGAAATTATGTAAACTTATTTTGCGAATGAAACAAATTCTTGTCTTGGCAATTGGCACATATTGGCGTAATTCACGGTATACGGTATTATACACAAACTTTGATATACGGGCAATTATATTTATATATATTAGTATTGGGTTAGGAGTTCTAATATTTGTAATGGGAATGGCAAGAAAAGACAAGCGTCATTTGAGTTATTTGATTGCAGGAACACAAGTGCGGGCATGTTAAATTCCAAATAATAAGCAAGTGAGTACTGTAAATGGAAAATTTATTTACAAACATAAGTTATATAAACTGAATTGGAATTAAGCAGATTTTTCACTGTGAGTTTTTTTAGAGAGGTGAGTAACATAGCAAACGAGCAAGTGTTTAATAATCGTACAGAAAACTATGGTAAGAGCAGACCCGGATATGCCGAGGATGTCATAGAATTACTTTTCCGCGATATAGTAAAATCTGATGATAAAATTGCAGATATTGGTTCGGGTACGGGAATTTTTGCAAAAGCATTTATTGAGCGTGGTTTTGATGTGTTTTGCGTTGAGCCAAATGCGGAAATGCAATCGCAGGCTGTGAAAATATTTGGAGGTAATCCACATTTTGTGCCGATTTCCGCATCTGCAGAGGCTACAACACTCCCAGATCACAGTGTAGATTTAGTCACTGCTGCCTCCGCTTTTCACTGGTTTGATGCGGAAAAATTTCGAGTTGAGTGTAAGCGGATTTTAAAACCAAATGGGATCTTTTTCGCTGTTGCAAACAGTCGTGATTATAACGACCCATTCACGCTTCGCCAACATGAAATATGTGAGAAATTCTGTAAAAACTTCACATCTCTCCGCCACGGTTTGGATAAATCTATTCCTAAATACGAAGCTTTCTTTGGTACTGCAATGAAGCATGCAGAATTCGATTATCCTCTGGAATATACAAAGGAAAAGTTTATACAGCGCAGTTTATCGTCCTCGTATGCACCTGAGCCAGACACAGAGAATTATCAAAAATATGTTGAGGAATTATGGGTGTTAATGAATGAATTCGCTCCAACCGTTGAAAAGATCACAGTTCCCAATGTTTCAATAGCCTATTGGGGGAATTTATCTTAGATAGAAAATTTGATTATCAAAATTTTAAAAAAAGTTACGTAAACTTAATTATGTTAACTTGATATAATTAAAGCAAAGGAACACTGAGTAATGAATAAATATGATGTAAAATTATGTAAATTAATTTCAAAGAGAGAAATCAATAAAGATATTTTTGATTTCATTGTTTCCGCACCCGAATTCGCTGATGTGGCGCAGGCAGGTCAGTTTGCCCAAATCAAAGTAACGGGCAAAACCTTACGCAGACCAATTTCGATTTGCGCAGTGGATAGAACTCTCGGAACTCTCCGCTTTGTCTTTCAAATCAGAGGAGAGGGAACAGAAGAACTCGCTAAAGTAAGGCAGGGTGATATGCTTGATATTCTCGCACCGCTTGGTATGGGTTTTCCGCTTTTTGAGGGGAAACGTGCAATGCTTATCGGTGGTGGAATTGGCGTACCTCCGCTTTTACAAGCTGCGGCTTTTTATGGTGAAAATTCTGTTGCCGCTCTTGGCTTCAGAAACAAGGATGCTGTTATTCTGACAGAAGATTTTGAGAAGTTGGGAACTAAAACCATAACTGCGACAGATGACGGCTCTTTTGGCTATAATGGACTTGTCACAGATTTAATTGAAGCTGAAAATGCTGATATAATCTATGCCTGCGGACCTACACCAATGCTTAAAGCGGTGAAAGCTTTCGCCCAAAAGCGAAATATTGAATGCTATTTATCTCTTGAGGAGCGAATGGCATGCGGTGTTGGTGCTTGTCTTGGCTGTGCCACAAAGTTGTTGAGAGAAAACGGTGAAGAATATTATGGGCATGTCTGTAAAGATGGTCCGGTTTTTAACAGTGAAGCAATAGTGCTGGAATAATTTTGAAATAATTATAAGTGATTGGAAAAATATTATGGGAAAATTAAATGTAGAAATTGCAGGAGTTGAACTGACAAATCCGTTGATTGCGGCATCAGGAACTTTTGGATTTGGCAGAGAGTATGCCGAATTATATCCCCTTTCAGCTTTAGGCGGAATTAGCTGTAAGGGAATTACCTTAAATGAAAGAATGGGAAATCCTCCACCCAGGGTTGCAGAAACTCCGGGTGGAATGCTTAATGCTGTGGGTTTGCAGAACCCTGGAGTTAACCATTTCATAGAGCAGGATTTACCTTGGCTCAAGGAGCAGAACACAGTTATAATTGCAAATATTGCAGGCAATACTCCCGAGGAGTACTGCGAGATGGCGAAAAGGCTGAGTGATACAGATATTGATATGGTTGAGCTTAATATATCTTGCCCAAATGTTAAGCAGGGCGGAGTTCAGTTTGGTACAACAACAGAGGGCGTTTTCGGCATAACCGAAGCGGTTCGCAAAAACTGTAAAAAACCGCTCATGGTAAAGCTTTCGCCTAATGTTACAGATATTTCCGAAATGGCAGTTGCCGCTGAATCTGCTGGGGCAGATATAATTTCTATGATTAACACGCTCACAGGTATGCGAATTGATATAAACTCTGCCCGTCCGATAATTCACAATAACACAGGCGGACTTTCAGGTCCGGCTATTTTGCCGGTTGCAATAAGAATGGTATGGCAGGTGGCACAAAAGGTGAAAATTCCGATTGTTGGCTTGGGCGGAATTTCTACATGGCAGAATGCCGTTGAAATGCTTCTTGCAGGTGCGTCAGCTTTGCAAATTGGCACAGTTTTGTTCACAGACCCATACGCGCCGATAAAAATAGCGGAGGGACTTAGCGAATATATGGATAAAAATAATATTAAATCTGTGAGCGAAATCACAGGTGGGATTAAACCGTGGTGATTTTTGAAAAAGGAGCGTGTAGATGAAGATTCTTGGCGTAGATTTAGGTAAGGCGAGAACCGGGATTGCAATATGCGACAAAGATGAGATTATGGCAACACCGCTCGGCGTTATAAATGAGCATAACAGAGAAAAACTTATTGAAAAAATTATAACGGCTGTGGCTGAAAATAAAGCTGAAATGATAGTGGTGGGACTTCCCAAAAACATGGATTCAAGTGAGGGAGACAGTGCAAAAAATGCAAGAGAAATAGGAAATATTCTTGCTGAAAAAAGTGGATTGCCTGTTAATTATTCAGACGAGAGAGGTACAACAATAACCGCTCATGGTTATCTTAACCAAACAAACACCAGAGGGAAAAAACGTAAAGCGGTTGTTGATGTTGTTGCTGCAACCTTAATTTTAGAGGATTATTTGCTTTTCAGAAAAAATAAAATGTCGATTTAGGTTTACAGTTTATTTTTAATAATGTATAATTATATTAGACTACCAAAAAATAATTGGAGGGATATATTATGAGCGAATATGTTTTGATTTCAGATTCTACCACCGACATCACGACAGAAATGATTGAGGAGTTAAAAATAAAGGTAATTCCTTTAACTTACACAATTGACGGTAAAACTTATTATAATAAGCCGAATGCGGGTATCGACGATAAAGCTTTTTATGATTTGCTCCGTGCGGGAAAATCTGCAACCACTTCTCAAATAAACTCGGAAGAGTTTATTGAGGTTTTTGAGCCATATTTGAAAGAGGGAAAAGATGTTCTCTATATTGGCTTCTCCTCAGGTCTCAGCGGTACATATCAGTGCTCAACAATTGCACAAAAAGAATTGGAAGAAAAATATCCTGACAGAAAAATAATTGTGTTCGATTCACTTTCGGCTTCAATGGGTGAGGGACTTTTTGTCTATCACGCAGCTAAAATGAAGAATGAGGGTGCAGATATTGAAACTGTGTACACTTGGCTGAAAGATAATGCTTTGAAAGTTGCACACTGGTTTACAGTAGACGATTTGAATCATCTTAAAAGAGGCGGAAGAGTATCTGCTGCAAGCGCTTTAGTTGGTACAATGCTTGGAATTAAACCCGTTTTGCATGTGGATAATGAGGGTCATTTAATTCCTAAGGAAAAGGTAAGAGGGCGCAGACAGTCTCTTGATGCGCTTGTGAAACATCTTGAGAAAAGTGCAGTTGATCCTGCAAGCCAGGTTGTGTTTATTTCTCATGGTGATGCGCTTGAAGATGCTGAATATGTTGGGGAAGAAATAAAGAAAAAATTCGGGGTTAAAGAAGTGTTTATCAACTTTGTCGGTCCGGTTATCGGAGCACATGCAGGACCCGGAACAATTGCATTGTTTTTCTTAGCAGAAAACAGAGATTAATTTCGCAAAAAACTTATAAGGGGAGCGGTCAGATTTTACACTGATAAGCTCCCTTTTAGCTTGACAAAATGCTGGTTTAAGTGTAAATTAAATATAGAAATTATATTAATTTTATAAATAGTTTTAAATATATAAAATAGTACATTAAAAGAGGTGGGCAGGGTGAGCGAACGAAGTAGCGACGGCATAAAACCTAAAGGGAGATACACGGACAAAAACTTATATGCTGTTAAATTCTGCTTCACTTTGCGTATCGTTTATATTACGCCTTGAAGTATCTAGGCGTTATTTTTTTGCCGTGAATTAGGGATTATGCTGTATTTTTCTGTCGCTGCCAAAATAAAAATGATAGGGGGTACAGATAGTGGAGGAATTGAACAAAAGTATAGTTGAACTGCTCAATGAGAAAAAATATATTCAAATTGCTAAGCTGGTTAAAGATTTGAATCCTGCCGACGCTGCTATAATGATTGAGGAAATCCCTGAGGATAAAATGCCAATTGTGTTCAGGCTTCTTTCAAAGGAGCTTGCAGCAGACGCGTTTGCTTATATGAATACAGAGGCTCAGGAATTGCTAATTCATGCTTTCAGTGATAAAGAGCTTGATGATGTGGTAAGTCAGCTCTTTGTTGATGACACAGTTGATATGATTGAGGAAATGCCCGCGAATGTGGTTAAGCGAATTTTAAGACATGTTGATAACAATATCAGAAAATCAATCAACGAAATTTTAAACTATCCCAGAGACAGTGCAGGCAGCATGATGACAGTTGAATATGTTGACTTGAAACGAAACATGACCGTTGAGCAGGCATTTGACAGAATAAGAAAAACAGGTGTTGATAAAGAAACTGTCTACACTTGCTATGTTACAGACAATCGGCGTAAATTAGAGGGCGTTGTGACAGTTAGGGAGCTACTTTTAGCTCCAAAAGATGAAATCGTTGATAATATCATGGAGACAAATACGATTTCTGTTAATACACATACAGATCAGGAGCTTGCGGCGAGAAAACTTTCCAAATACGATTTCCTTGCCATTCCTGTTGTTGACAACGAAGAAAGACTTGTAGGCATTGTAACTGTTGATGACGCAATTGATGTTATGGTTGAAGAGACAACGGAGGATATTGAAAAGATGGCAGCTATGACCCCATCTGAGGGGCCGTATATGAAAACAGGGGTTATTGAAACATGGAAACAGCGTGTGCCATGGCTGTTGGTGCTGATGGTTTCGGCAACCTTCACCAGTATAATTATTTCATCATTTGAGAGTGCTCTTGCCGCAGTTGTGGTTTTAACAAGCTTTATTCCAATGCTGATGAATTCCGGCGGAAATGCAGGCAGCCAAACTTCTACAAGTGTTATTCGTGCCATTTCATTGGGTGAAGTCGGCAAGGGAGACATATTTAAAATCATTCGCAAGGAGTTAATGGTTGCGTTTGTGTGCGGTTTTACAATGGCCGTGGCAAATTTTATAAAGCTTATTGTTTTTGACCAGGTCGGGGTTATGGTGGCGCTTGTTGTTTCTATAACTTTAATCGGGATTTTGCTGATAGCGAACACTATGGGCTGTTGTATGCCTATTTTAGCTAAAAAGATTGGGTTTGACCCCGCAGTTATGTCAAGTCCGTTTATTTCCACGGTAGTTGATTCGGTTTCACTTCTTGTTTATTTCAATGTAGCGGTATTAATTTTGAATATTTAAGATTAATTGGTACGCTTTATTTGTGAATAGCACTGGTAAAAGATGGAGTTTTAGGAGAAATACTTGTTTTAGCTAAAGTAACAATTGTAATAAGTGTTGTAAAAATCTCATGTTTTGCGGAAAAGGTAACTATAAAAATTTTTGTTAAAGTTACTGTTAAGAATATTTAAAATTTTGTTAGTTCTGGTAGAGAGTGAAATAAATAATATTTTTTCGGATAATCAGTTTGTGGGGCACAATATACGCAGTTTCGGTTATAAGTATTCATTATAACCTTGATAAATCTAAATTCCAAAGCACTTTGAGAGGATTGAGAACATTGAACTGGGAACCGTGGTCAGGGTGCTATAAAATCAGTGATGGCTGTACCTATTGCTATTTTTATGGTCCGTACGCAAAGCGTTATGGTCAAAATACAATAGAGAAAACAGATAAATTTGATTGGCCCATAAGAACCAATGCAAAAGGCGAATACAATATTAAGGGAAACAAAATTCTTGCAACCTGCTTTGCTTCGGATTTTTTTCTCCCCGAAACGGATGAATGGCGCAAAGAGGCTTGGGCTATGATAAAAGAGAGACAGGATATAGATTTTTTAATTCTAACCAAGCGAATTGACCGTTTTCTCGTGTCTCTTCCTGAAGATTGGGGAGAGGGTTACGATAATGTGAATATCGGCTGCACTGTTGAAAATCAAGCCTTGGCTGATTATAGACTTCCGCTGTTTTTGTCTTACCCAATAAAACGCCGTTTCATAGCCTGTGCTCCGCTTTTGGAGAATATAGATTTATCGCCGTATCTTCATGGTATAGACCATGTGAGTGTAGGCGGAGAAACAAGCAGAGAAGCACGTGTATGTAATTACGACTGGGTGCTTAATATAAGAAAACAGTGCATAGATGCTGATGTTACATTTTGGTTTAAAAATACAGGATCTCTTTTTGAGCAAGATGGGGTGGTGCAAAAAGTTAATCCATTTAAGCAAAATGGATTGGCGAAAGAACTCGATATAAATATCTTAAATGGTAAAGTGTTGTTCTGATGTTGGTAAATTTATAATAATTAAAACAGAGAAACTAATTGTTAAATTAGTTTCTCTGT
>JGI994J12354_10002254_pt1 | contig 18940 bp, 16 predicted proteins | sample IntmicLarv3ML3BL_FD_12354 | JGI IMG/M metagenome (IMG submission 12354)
GTGCTTTGTATTCTTTGTATAATTCATGGCGAAATGTTGGCCCGGCAGGGTCGAAAACAACCGCTATATGTGTGGGATTTTCTTTTTTCAGCACGTCTTCCAATGTATTTACAAATCCGAATATTGCTGATGTATTGAATCCTTTCGAATTGATACGCGGATTTCTGATGAATGCGTAATAGGCTCTGTAAACCAATGCGTATGCGTCTAAAAGGAATAATTTTTTGTTAGTCATAATAATTGTTCTTAGTGTTATGCAAATTTAGTTCTTTCATTTTCCTTCGCAAACATTCTTGAATCATTTACCATTTTTTATTTACCATTTTATGTGTGTCCTAAATAGTAAATAAAAAAATGGTAAATAGATTCAATCATTTTGGTTTTAAAGGCATTATTATGACTATTTATTATTAATTTTGCGTCTTCATTTTTTTAATATGATTGAAATTCAGAATATTACTAAAATAATACAGGATGAACTTGCTCTATTTGATGAGAAAATTCATCATGTGCTTGAGAATGATAATGTATTATTGAATGAAGTAATTGATTTTGTTTTTAAAAAGAACGGGAAGCGGATTCGGCCTATTTTGGTTTTTTTAGCTGCAAAAGCTTGTGGAATTCCGAATAATACTACTTTATCTACTGCGGTTGCGCTTGAATTGTTACATACTGCCAGTTTGCTACATGATGATGTGGTGGACGAAAGTAATGAACGTCGTTCTCAGCCTTCTGTAAACAACGTTTTTGATAATAAGGTCGCGATTTTATCGGGCGATTATTTTTTGGCTTCTTCTCTTTCACTTGCTACGGAATCAAAAGATTTATCTATTCTTCAACTGTTTACGGCTTTAGGCAAGGACTTGTCGAAAGGAGAAATACAGCAGTTATATACTTCCAAAAAACATGTTTTCAGCGAAGAACTTTATTTCAGAATAATCCGTCAAAAAACGGCAGCATTATTTGCAGTTTGTTCTTCATCAGGCGCTTTATCTGTTGGTGCTTCGGATTTTATGGTTGATTTGTTCTATAAATTAGGCGAATGCTTGGGCATTCTTTTTCAAATAAAAGACGATATATTCGATTATTTTTCTGATGAAAATATTGGTAAACCTACAGGGAATGATATACGTGAAGGGAAGGTTACTTTGCCGTTAATTTATGCTATTAACAAAACAAATTCAGCTGAATATCAAACGATTATTCAACGGATTCAGAACAATCAATTTACTGAAGATGACATTGTTTCAGTGGTTGAATTTGCCAAAGCGAACGGTGGAATCGAATACGCGGAAAAAGTGATGAATGAGTATAAAAGTCAAGCGCTTGACCTGATTTCCAAATTGGATAATAAAGAAATCAAGTTAACTTTCTCGGAATTTGTTGAGTATTTTATGGTTAGGGATAAATAAATAAAGGAAATATTCGAATTACTAAAAAACGCACTATATATAGTGCGTTTTTTAGTATAAATTGCACTTTTTATAGTGCAAATTCATCAATTATTGAATAGTATATTATTTGTCGAACCACTCGTTGATTGTCAAATGATATTCATAATTTACTGTTAATCAACTTAATAATTTAAACAAAAAGCCCACAAAGGAATAACGTTCTGATAACCGTATTCAATGTCATCTTTCACAATGTAAGCATTTTTCAGGTCTTTGATTTGCTTTTGATTTTTACTTTTCCCGCCTACTTCAAATGTGATATTGTTGATATTGAAATCGGCTTTTTCGGAACGAAAAACTTCGTTTTTTACTCGCATTTGATTGAAAAATACGGTTTCTCTAATATTGCCTGTTTCTTGCTGCTGTTCTGCAAGAGCGAAAATTAAGTTCGTATTATCCAAATAAACTTTATCAACTTTGCCAAGTTGTCCGATTCCATTGGACATATCGCGTAACTGCATAATCAGGCCTGCCAATTCCATATAGTAGCAATAATCGTCAATGTTGTTGCGGCTTGATTTGAGCATTGCAGCAATTTTTGTGAAATTTGGTTTAAACGGAACGCTTTGTGAGATGATTTTTAGCAGTTTACCAAGTTTTCGGCCTGTTGCTACGTTCATATTGGCATAAATCGGAATATCTGTTTCCAACGTTTGAATAATTACATTATTTAATCGGTGCAAAAACATCGTGTCGTTAATACCAAACGGATAGTAGCCGCGCTGTAGATAATCTTTAAACAAAGGTAGCGGGTGGCGAACAGGAAAATTGTCGGTTTTGTGGTTTAGGATATCGTTCAAGCTGTGTACTTCAACCGAAATATTGTGAAAGAAGAATAGGTATTCGCGAAACGAAAGTCCTTGTAATTTGAACATCAATGCGCGGCGGCTCAAATCGGCACTGCCTCTGAGGATATCCAAAATTGATGAACCCGTAAATACAATTTTCATTTGCGGAAAATAATCGTAAATTGATTTCAACGACTGCGACCAACCTGAATATTTGTGTATTTCGTCAATAAATAAGTACTTACCTCTGTTTTTTGAAAATTCTTCTGCAAGTTCAAGCAACGTATGATTGGCAAAATAAATGTCGTCTGCCTGTACATAAAGTGTTTCATTAACATCAAGATTTTCCTTAATATATTGCAAAAGTATAGTTGTTTTGCCAACGCCGCGAGGCCCAACAATTCCAATTAACCTGTCGCCCCAAGTGATTTCCGAATAGAGATAACGCTTAAAATCAACGGGTGTGTGCGACAATAAATCCTTAAAACTTTTGATTAACGCCTCCATATTGAGTAATATTTTCGACAAAAATACTACTTTATTTTTTAAATCGCACTATAAAAAGTGCAATTTAATCTAAAAAACGCACTCTTAAGAGTGCGTTTTTTGCTTTTAGCCTTTTACTTTCTTCACTATTTCGTCTGCCAATTTGCTCGCTCCCAATCTAAAATATTCTTTATTTAGCCATTCTTTTCCGCAGACTTTTTCCGTGATTTTGTAATAGGTAACTGCGTCTTCCCAAGTTCTTATTCCACCGGCTGCTTTAAATCCGATTCGCTGATTTGTTTTTTCATAAAAGTCCTTGATGGCTTTACATATAACGATTGCTGCTTCGTTCGTTGCACCTGTTTTTAACTTTCCTGTTGATGTTTTGATGAAATCTGCTCCCGCATATATTGCCGTTAAAGCAGCATTGTAGATTTGTTCATCATTCAATACTTCGCTTTCCAGAATGACTTTTAATTTTGCATCCCTGCAAGCGTATTTAATCTCTTCAATTTCTTCTCCAACTTCATCGTATTTCTTTTCAATTATCTTGTTTACCGAAATAACGATGTCTATTTCATCGGCACCTTCACTTGCTGCCAATGCTGTTTCGGCTATTTTGACTTCCAAATACGTTGATGGATTTGGAAAGCCTGTTGGTACGCAAATTCGGGTTTCTTTGTTCTTTAAATTTTCCTTAATCAAATTTATGTAGATAGGGTAGGAGCAGACCGAAGCAAATGGGGGCAACGTTTTATCTTCGGATAGTTTGTTTACGTTGTTAATGAATTCCACCATATCATTTTCTGTATCGGTAATGTTTAACGTAGTCATGTCGATACATCCGAAAATTTTGCGTAATGTTTCATTGTCGGTTTTTTCTATTTCTTTCTTGATTTCGTCTAACAAAGAATTTTTCTGTTTTTCGTTGAAATTCAACGTGTATGATTTCAATGCATCCTCGTATTTTCCCATTTTATTTTAATTTTTCGTTGTTAATGTGTCTGTTGCTATCCCTATTTGTTTTTTTCTCCATATTTTTTTTGAAAGCAGCTGTTAAATCTGTATTGGTTTGATTGGCAATGCATATCAACACCCACAAAACATCTGCCAATTCATCGGCAATTTCTATCTCTTTTTCATTTTCTTTGAATGATTGTTCGCCATATTTTCGTGACATAATTCGTGCAAGTTCTCCGACTTCTTCCGTTAAGATGGCAAGGTTTGTCAGTTCATTGAAATAGCGGACACCGTATTTTTGAATCCAGTTATCTACTTCTTTTTGAAAGGCTGATAATTCCATTTGATTTTGTTCAATAAAAAAGTCCTTCATCAAGTTAGAGAAGGACTTTTCAAATTTGTTATTCCGTTAATTCGTTTCATCTACAATTTCGGCATCAGGCGCATTCTTTTTTACGGATGCAATGCCTTTTTCACAGGCATCTGAAGAACTGTACATTTCGCTGGTTCCGATGATTTGTCCGTTACTTGCTTTTAAGTTGAAATACGGTTGTCCGTTTTTTGCTGTTTTGCGGTCGAACCGTTCGTCAATTTGCGAATTTTTTTTAACAGACTCAATGCCATTCGTACATGCAGCTTTTGTTGTATAACCTTCGCTTGCAAGAATAACCTGACCGTTTGTTGCTTTTAATACAAATTGAAATTCTCCGTTTTTTCTTGTTGTAACTACAAATTTTCCCATAGCAATAATTTTTTATGTGATAACTGGCTTAAAGTTATATCTTTTTTTTATTTGTGCCTTTTTTTTTTAATAAATTTTAATAATTTGGAGGGATTTTATATATTCGAAATCAAAATGCACCACATGGCAATAACAAAAAATCCTGTATTTGACCCCGCTCATTAGCACATTTTCACATTTTCATGTTGGCACATTAATTATTTATACCGTTACTTTCGAACAAAATTTATCTGTTTATACCGTCACTTTTAAACAAATTTTGTGTATTTATACCGTTACTTTCAAACAAAAATACTATATTTGCACTGATTATCAATGTAAAATAAAAAAACGCATGTTTCAACGAAATGCATTACAACAATTAGAGGAATGGGCGCGAAGGGAAAAAAGGAAACCGTTGGTGTTAAGAGGTACTCGACAGGTTGGAAAAACAACACTTGTGCATACCTTGGGAAACTCATTCGATACCTATTTGTACCTGAATTTAGAACGACCTGCGGCGGCGGCTCTGTTTGAAACAAACCAAGATACAGATAGTCTTTTGACTTCTATTCATCTGCATTGCAATAAAGCCCGTACAAAAGGTCGTACGCTGTTATTCATTGATGAAATACAAACTTCTCCTCGCGCTGTCGCTCAATTGCGCTATTTTTACGAAGATGCTCCCGATATACATGTTATTGCCGCAGGCTCTTTGTTGGAAAGTTTGATTGAGTCCCATATTTCTTTTCCTGTAGGAAGAGTGGAATATATGGCTATTCGTCCCTGTTGTTTCAATGAATTTTTAGGCGCAATGGGCGAAACGGAAATAGAGAAGGCTCTTAACGCTCTTCGTATTCCGACAGGAGTTCACACGAAAGTAATGGCTCTGTTTAACACATATACCTTAATCGGCGGCATGCCCGAAGTTGTCAGTCATTACGCGGCGCATCGGGATTTGGTTTCTATCAATGAAGTATATGAAAGTTTGCTCACCGGATATAAAGACGATGTCGAAAAGTATGCGCGTAATAATACAATGGCGCAAGTCATACGGTATGTCTTGCAAAAAGGGTGGCCGTATGCGGCTCAACGTATTTCTTTGGGAAGTTTTGCCGGTTCTGCTTACAAATCACGGGAAATGGGGGAGGCTTTTCGCGTGTTGGAAAAAGCGATGCTATTGGAATTGTGCTATCCTTCAACGAACTACACGGTTCCCATTAACACTGAGGCAACTCGTTCTCCAAAACTCCTTTGGATAGATACAGGTTTGGTGAACTACGCCGCTCAAATACAAAAAGAAGTTTTTGGAGCCAACGATATCTTGGATGCATGGGGAGGAAATATTGCAGAACAAATTGTTGCACAGGAACTATTAGCATCCGATAATAGGGTATCCTATAAACGTAATTTTTGGGTAAGGGATAAAAAAGGCTCTGACGCGGAAGTGGATTTTATTGTGCAGTACGACAACAAAGTTATTCCTATAGAAGTGAAATCGGGGCACAATGCCAGGATGAAATCTCTTCATCTTTTTATGGAAGGTACCAATCATAATATCGCAGTACGCGTCTGGTCTAATCCTTTTTCTATTGATAAAGTAACGACATCGGGAGGAAAAGAATTTCTATTGTATAATGTTCCATTCTATTATGTTCGCTTGTTGAAGCTGCTTATCAGTGAGAGTTAAGAAGTTGTTTCTTCATTCTTTTTGCTTACTGTCAATCCATATTGTCACAGGACCGTCGTTTATTAACTTGATTTTCATATCAGCTCCGAATACTCCTGTTTTTATTTCTTTTCCGAATTGTATGCTGATTTCTTGACACAAACTTTCATAGATAGGGATGGCTATTTCAGGTTTTGATGCTTTTATGTAGGAGGGCCTGTTTCCTTTTTTCGTCATTGCATGTAATGTAAATTGACTGATAATTAATATTTCACCATTTATTTCGATTACTGACTTGTTCATTACCTGATTTTCATCATCAAATATCCTTAAGTTGGCCACTTTCTTGCTAATCCATTCGATATCGTCTACTGTATCCTTGTCTTCGATACCTACGAAAATGAGTAATCCATTCTCTATTTTGTTATGTATTTTATTGTCGATTGTTACACTCGCTTCAGTAACTCGTTGTATTAGTGCCCTCATTATTTGCTTTGTTCATGTGTAATCCTTCGATTATTATTTTTGCTTTTTTTTCTCCGATTAATTCTGTTAATGTTGTTATATTGCTTTCTTTTAGTTGCTTGATACTTTTGAAATGTTTTAACAACATAGTTTTTGTTTTTTCTCCGATACCTTTTATGCTATCCATTTCGGATGTAACTTGTGCTTTAGACCTTCTTTTTCGGTGATGTGTTATACCGAAGCGGTGTGCCTCATCGCGCATTTGTTGGATTAGTTTGAGACTTTCCGAATTTTTATCTAAATAGATAGGAATGCTATCTTCAGGGACAAAAATTTCTTCCAATCTTTTTGCTATTCCGATGATTGCGATTTTTCCGTAAAGGCCTAATTCTTCCAACGCTTCTTTTGAGCTGCTTAACTGCCCTTTTCCGCCATCAATGATTATTAATTGAGGTAATTCTTGTTTCTCCTCAAGAAGTCGCTTGTATCGCCTCAAAAGCACCTCTTTCATAGACGCAAAATCGTTAGGGCCTTCTACTGTTTTTATATTGAAATGCCTGTAGTCTTTTTTCGAAGGTTTTGCTTTTTTGAAAACGACACAGGCTGATACAGGATTTGTTCCTTGTATATTTGAATTGTCAAAACATTCGATGTACCATGGAATTTCTTTTAGCTGCAAATCTTTTTGAAGCGTTGTTAATATTCGAATTATTCGTTGTTCCGGATTTAATTTTTCTTCCTGTTTTAACCGGTCGAATTTGTATTGTTTTACATTTTGAATGGATAATTCAAGCAGTTTTTTTTTGTCTCCTTTTTGTGGAATGGTGAAAACAGCATTGAATAATTCTGCATTTTCCGGTAAAAAAGGAACAATAATTTCGGTAAATTTTTTATTGAATTTCTCTTTTATTTCGATAATCCCCAAAGCGAGCAATTCCTCCTTTGTTTCTTCCAGCCTTTTTCGGTATTCGAAGGTATATCCCTGTACAATTGCTCCATTTACAACATGTAAATAGTTAATATAACCCGATTTTTCTGTTTCTTCGCAGGAAAAAATGTCAATATTTTTGATTGATGGATTTACAATGATTGATTTGTTCTGGAATTGTTCTATTTTTTCATATTTTTTTTTGATGATTTCAGCTTCTTCGAATTGTAGTTTTCCAGCGAACTCTTGCATTTCATCGTATAAAAGTTTTGATATCTTCCCCGCATTTCCTTTTAAAATATCTATGGTATTGTTGATGTTTTTAATGTAATCCTCTTCTTTTTGTAATCCAATGCATGGGCCGAGGCAGTTTTTGATATGATACTCTAAGCATACTTTGTACTTGCCTTCTTTGATTTTTTCAGGTGATAAGTTTAATTGACAGGTGCGAATTGGATATAAATCCTTGATTATTTCCAACAGAAGTTTTACTGTATAAGCAGAACTGTAAGGGCCAAAGTATTTGTTTCTTTTCTCGCTGAGATTTCGAGTTTTGTAAATGCGCGGAAACGGCTCATTTGTAATGCAGATGGAAGGATAACTTTTGTCATCTTTCAACATTACATTGTATCGTGGTTTATGCTTCTTTATTAAACTATTTTCGAGGAGTAGAGCATCGTTTTCATCTTTAACAACAATGTATTGAATGTTGACTGTTTTCTTTACAAGTAATTGAGTCTTACTGAATTCGTGATTTTTTGTAAAATAAGAAGATACTCTTTTTTTTAAATCCTTTGCTTTTCCTATGTATATAATTTCCTCGTTTTTGTTGAAATATTGATAAATACCAGGCTTATTTGGCAAGTTGCTGATGATATTTTCTAACGATTTGTATTCACTTTTCACTTGATATTAATATGAAATTAGGCTTGTTATTTTGTCTGAAATTTCATTCCCGAGGAATTCTCTTCCTTTTAAATCAGTTAGTTCTGCTATAAAATTCAACTGGATGTCTTTTATAGCAAAGTTATTGCACAATTCGTATGCAGCTTTTATTGTTCCTCCTGTTGCTAAGATGTCATCATGAATAAGGATGGTGTCATTTTCGTTCAGGGCATCTTTATGTATTTCAAGTGTGTCAAATCCGTATTCTTTTTGATATGAGATTTGGTAGCTTTCAGCGGGTAGCTTCCCGGCTTTTCGTATAAGAACAAACCCTGCATTGAGCTTTGCTGCGAGTATTCCTCCCATGATAAACCCACGTGATTCTATACCAACTATTTTTGTTATTTTTTTGTCTTTATAGATGTCGTATAAAGAATCCGCAACGGCTTTTAGGCTTTCTTTGTCCTGAAATAATGGAGTTAGGTCTCTGAAAATCACACTTTCTGTTGGGAAATTTTCAATGTTTCGTATCGTTTTTTTTATATCAACCATGTTTTTTATGCGATTTTTAGCAACGTTTCACGTGGAACAATTGCGAAATGAAGGGCAAAAATATCACTTTTTTTGAATTGTTCCACGTGAAACGTTGTATTTTTTTTGAAAATTTTTCGGAGAAAAATTTTCAAAAAAAAATATTTATCGGCCTAAAATTACAAGTAAAATGTTTATGTCATTTGGGGAAATTCCTGGGATTCTACTTGCTTGGCCAATGGTTTCTGGCTGGATTTTTTTTAGTTTTTGTCTTGCTTCTGTTGATAATGATTGGATGGAATCGTAGTCAAATTTGTCTTTGATTTTTATGTTTTCTAATCGCTTTCCTTTTTCTGCTACTATTTTTTCTCGTTCAATATATCCTTTGTATTTGATTAATATTTCTGCTGCTTCTATTATTTCTTCTGTTCGGGATGGTATATCTTCAAGTAAAAGTTTTAAGTCGGGGATGCTATTTCCTATGTTCTTAAAATTAATTTGAGGTCTTGTTAATAACGTGATGAGTTTTGTTTTTTGTCTTAATGGTGTTGTTTCTAATTGCTCAAGAACTGGATTTATTTCATTCGGTTCAATAGATTTATTCTCTGTAAAATGGATGATTTCATTCATTTTACTTTGCTTTTCATCCAATAATTTTTTTCGTTCTTTTGATGCTAATCCAATCTGAAATGCTTTATTCGTTAACCGCATATCTGCATCATCTTGGCGTAATAGCATCCTGTATTCTGCGCGTGAGGTAAACATTCTGTATGGTTCGTCAACTCCTTTCGAAACCAAGTCGTCAATGAGTACGCCAATGTAGCTTTCATTTCTTTCAAGAACAAACGGATTTCCTCCGTGCGTATTTATATGTGCATTGATTCCGGCAATTATTCCTTGGCCTGCTGCTTCTTCATATCCTGTTGTCCCGTTTATTTGACCAGCAAAAAATAGATTTTTTACTTGCTTTGTTTCTAATGTATGCTTCAATTGAGTCGGGTCGAAAAAGTCATATTCAATTGCATATCCCGGACGGTATAGCTGTATTTCCTCAAAAGCAGGTATTTTTTTTAGCGCATTAATTTGCACCTCAATTGGTAATGACGAAGAAAAACCATTCAAATAATATTCTTGACTATTTTCACCTTCCGGTTCTAAAAATAGTTGATGTTGACTCTTATCTGAAAATGTGACTATTTTGGTTTCAATGCTTGGACAATATCTTGGCCCAATACTTTTTATTTGTCCATTATATAAAGGTGAATCCGTTAGACTTGATTCTAATATGCGATGGACCTCTTCATTGGTGTAAAGTGTCCAACAACTGAGTTGCTTTAAATTGCGATATTCAAAATCTAAATAAGAAAATTTGTGAAAATCGCATTCTCCTTTTTGTTCTGTTAAGAGAGAAAAATTTACACTCCTTCCGTCAATTCTTACAGGCGTTCCGGTTTTCATTCGGTCAGTACTAAATCCAATTGATTGTAATTGTTCTGTTATGCCGGTTGATGCTGGTTCTGATATTCTTCCTCCTTTTATTTGTGTTTTTCCAATATGGATAAGTCCATTCAGAAATGTTCCACTTGTGAGAATAACAGTTTTTGAATAGAACTTCACATTCATGACTGTTATGACTCCTGTTACTTCATTATTTGTATTGATGATAAATTCTTTTACAGAATCTTGCCATATATTCAGGTTATCTGTGTTCTCCAGTACTCGTCTCCATTTCTCGCTGAATTTTTCTCTGTCATTTTGAGACCTTGGACTCCACATAGCAGGACCTTTTGAACGATTTAGCATCCTGAATTGAATAGATGTTTTGTCTGTTATGACTCCACTCATTCCTCCAAGCGCATCAATCTCCCTGATTATTTGACCTTTAGCTATCCCTCCCATTGCCGGATTGCAGCTCATTTGAGCAATTTTATGCATATCCATTGTTATTAAGAGAGTTTTTGAGCCAAGACGAGCTGATGCGTGTGCAGCTTCACAGCCGGCATGACCTGCGCCAATAACTATCACATCATAATTGAAATTCATTTTTTATTTTTCTTGCAAATTTACATGAAAAGCATTGGTTTTACAATGGCTATTTTGCATGCATTGAGTGTTTAATTTTGTTAATTTTTGTAAAATAATATTTGTATAAATTTTTAAATTACGAATAGATATATTTATTATACTTTTTTTGATTAGAGCAATTTATTTATGGTAGTTATTATCATTTTGATTTTTGATTTTTGATTTGATTTTTATAAATATTTTATGTTAATTGGGTCGATTTTATCTATTTTTTTGGATTATTTCTTTTGCGAATAGCCTTGTTCTTGGTTTAAAAAAAATAGCTATTCGTGTTTTGCATTTTTTATGATAAATGTTAATATTTCCTTTCTCTTTTTTTCTCATTGTTTTTTCGTTTTTTCTATACAATTCGCTAATTATTAGCAATATGAATGCAATCCATTGATTACCAGTCGTTTATTTTAGTTCCACGTGGAGCATTGTATTGTTAATTATAAAGAATGGCTTAATTCTTTAGCCATCTGAGTTGTAAACGAATAAAAAAGTCTATTCACAGGCCTTTGATATATCCTTAATTTGGAGTGTTAATTTGTTCTTTTCTGTTTATATGCATTTTTACTTTTCTTATTTTTCAGTCTTAATAATAATTTGTTTGTAAATTTTGAATTCTCAGTTTTGGCTATTTTATATTTTTTTATTGTATATGGGTTATGATAGACTGATGGATTCTAATAGTTGTTAGCGAAATGCGAAATTTTAATCATTATCCTTATTTCTTAGCATGTAATCTACTCTCTTGTTTAAATATTCCTGAGACTTTAGTTGGGGAGTCTGCGACTTGTTCGTATAATAAATATTTTAAAATCTAAATAATGCACCCATATGTGAATGATGCATTTTTTATGCTAGAAATATGAACTATCCATAGAAAAATGCTTGTATAAAATTCTTACATTTTGTGAGATTCTATTCTGTCGTTGAACAAAATGTAATATATATTTGAATTTCGCAGTTTCATTTTGCATGAAAAAGTGACAAATGTCGGCTTCAAGTGGTACAAAAAAGCATATTTCATTATTAGTTTTTAATATAATGTACGTCATTCTTAATAATTTCTCTGTTTTTTGTTTCAAATAAAGGCCTGAAAAGTGTTTTTGAAGCCTTAGACGGATGGTTTGATCCTTTTTTGTTGTAAAATTTGTTGTGCTATTTCATATAGAAAAATTTGAAAACGGTTTTTATATGACTTAAAAATCCGCCTCCTTTGAAGCTTAGAGTTGCCAATGTTTTTTCTTCATCGGTTAAACAATTGTGACGGATAATCCATAAATTTAAAGAAAATCAATCTACTTTCAGGGATGGATGACTGAATTTACACGAATACTTTTACTAATTTTCTTGTCTGGAGTGTATGTTTTTCATAAAGTTGGTCTTTGATCCAGAGGGGGTGAATTATCATGCCAAAACTTTGTGAATTTTTTTAGCAATTTAACCAATAGATTTCTAATCATAGTATTTGAGTCCAATTCAATTCAAATTGTCGCAAACGCAAAAAGGTTGCGTTGTTTTTTCCTTTTCTCTTGAAAAAGGGGGTGCGTTATTCGATGTGATTTGTACTTAAAGTCCCTTTTGTGGGATTGGGGGTAAATAAAAAGAAACGAGACAATTTGAATTGAACTGAACTGAATTGAACTGAATTGAATTGAAAATCGACGGATTCAAATGCAGTCCATTCGTCTATTATGTGTCGTTTTTTTGATTAAAGGAGCAATTGTCTTGATTCTTGAAATGTGAGAGCGTAGATTTTTGTGCAGAATCTGGGATTAATTCATAAAGTTGGTTTAATGCCTTGGCTCTTTGAGTCGAAAGCGAATTCGTTTATGAAGCAACCTCGGTTCAATCTATTGTGACTCTCCTGGGATTGTTTATTCCTCTTGGGCGTAAAGTTTTATGAGAATTTCAATAAATTCCAGCAATTTCTGTAATCTCGGAGTCGTTTTTTATTGGCTTATTTAAGGTACTTATTTTTGTGCTGTTCAAACTTCCCTTGATTCTCTAATGCTTTTATATTAAGGCTTTTTTATCGTAAAATATCTTTTTTGTTTCACGTGGAACGTTCATTTTTTTGATTTAAATAATTGACAATTAGATAAAAACGAATTTTTTCACGCCCATTTTTTTGAAAAAATCTTCTTATTTTCTCCTTTTTGTGTTCAAAATTTCTGATTAGCTTTTTATTTTGAAAAATTGTAGAAGAATTCATTGAAAATAAACTTTACTACAAATAAATTAATGTACCATATACCTAAAAGATGGAAAATCTGAAGTGGACTAAATGCCTGTTGAGGCTAAATACACAACGGTGTGAGTTTTGATGGTTTCTATTAGTCGTGAAAATTATTATTAGGTGGTTTCGAATCTTATTTTTCAACAAACTCTCTTATTATTTCCTCAATTATTATTCCTGTGGTAGTTGCAAAACAGACTTGGAGTCACAGACGCTGTACTCAATATTGTTTTCACAAACTCTTCCCATTCTGGAATTATAAATTTTTGATTCTTGCTTTTATTTGATGTGCTTTGTGTTTTTAAATTAATCATGAACTAATTAATTGATAAATATCTGGTTTGAGATTTAGTTAGGGGCAATTTTTTGTCTCATTTCCCCAAAAAAGTCACTTTTATAGTATTCATGTTTCAGCTTTTCATTGAATACGATTCTTGGCTGTTGTAATTCTTGTTTTGTTAAGTATAAATTATGTGGTAGCAAAAGTTTGCGATCAAATTACCTGTCCATATTTCAGTAAAAAAATAAGAAAACAATATGGAATTAGAAAATTAAAAAACGATTCTTTGTTTTTTATGGAGTATTTATTCAATTTGCATAGTGAAAAAAATGTGGATACTTAAAGTGGCGTTATCCTTATTTCTTATTTGCATTAAATATCAACATGGATTAATCATGGCGTTTCTATTCTTCCTCTAATCTGTATTGTTGCGAAATAAATCATTTCCTCTAATCTCCATTAATCTAAATTATCTATTGATGCAGACTCGCAAATTACCCCCAATGAGCAATTCATAACAAGAAAACCGTTTCAATTTACTCTCTTTAGGTGTCTATTTTTCCTTGATCTGTTTCACGTGGAACGTCATTTATTCGCTGATTATTTGTTGATTTTTCTTTGTTTTAATGCTTTTTTGATATATATTTGCTTGATTTTTAGTTCAAATGAAATGATAAATTTCTATTCGAAAATTTTCAAACGAAGCAAAACAAGAAAAGGCTTTGGGGTTCATTCCCCATTTGTCTATTATTTTCTTACAGAGGTTGTGCAATCTAAACATCAATTGTATGCATATCCTATTATAAAAAAACTAAGGACAGAATTTGTAAAGAATAAGCTAGGTCACAATTATTCCTATAAAACAAACACATATTATCAATTTCTTTATCGGGTTTCTAATTACATGAATTTGAATTTTATTTCCTCGGTGGGTGATAGTAATTTGATTTCTGTCTTTTCTTTATTATATCCTTCTTCTGCTTCTAAGGCAATGGTATATTCATCGCAGATGAACGATTTGAATTCGGCAGCTTTTTTAAGCGAATATATTTCTCCGGAAAGAACTTGCTTCATTTCGGAACTTTTGGATGTGAGTATCCATTTTCCTAAAATAGATTTTTTATTGTTTTCTTCATCCCAGGGAATTTCTTCGGATTTGTTGCTCCCTTTTTTTATTTCTTGCTTGCCTTATATTCATGATAACACAATAGTTTTAGTTGAAGACATACACAAGTCATCTTCTTTAAAACAATTTTGGCAGGACTTGGAAAAACATGAGTCAACAACATTGATGATTGATTTCTTCCATTTTGGGATTGTTTTCTTTAATGCGAATTATTATAAAATGATGTATTATACTTTTTTATAGTTTTTGCTTGCGCTTTTATCGTTCTACGTGGAACATTTTGCTTGAAGTTGTTCAGGTAAATTTGAACTGATAGGGAAGGGGTACTGGTCCCATTGTTTTTAACTTGCCAATAATGCATCAAAAAAATGAATAAAACAAGGAAATGATAATTCCATGTTGACATATTTGAATGAAATGTGTTTTATCAATACTATAATCCCTTAGTGTAAAAATAAAAAAAATAGCGAATGAAAATTTATACCAAATCCGGTGATAATTTGAAAACTTCCTTGATAGGAGGATCTCGTATCTCAAAAGATGATATTCGTATTGATACGTATGGTTCTATTGATGAATTAAACAGTTTTATTGGTTTATTACTTACCGAAATTAAGGATGAAGAAATTCGCTCTTTTTTGAGTTTTGTTCAGCGTAAGTTATTTTCTGTCGGGGCATATTTTGCCACTGATTTTTCTGATAATAAAAAAAGAATTGAATGTCAGATTTGGGGGAATGACATCGCTTTGATCGAACAGGAAATTGATAAGATTGATGAACTGCTTCCAGCGTTAGACAAGTTTGTTTTACCTGGAGGAATTAAATCGGCCGCTTTATCTCATGTATGTCGGACGATTTGTCGAAGAGCAGAAAGGAAAGCAGCTCATTTATATCTTTTGGGTGATTTGCCGGATCAGAATCCTTTCGTTTTTTTAAATAGATTATCTGATTATTTCTTTGTTTTGGCTCGAAAAGAAAATTTCCAGAATAATACCAATGAATTATTTTGGTAAAATATTTGTATATACTGTATTTTATTTTATTTTTGCACACCTTTTTGAGAAATGACGAATAGTAAGAGTAACTAATTAAAAATTGAGATTATGTATTGGACATTAGAATTGGCTTCTAAATTGGAAGATGCACCTTGGCCAGCAACGAAGGATGAGTTGATTGATTATGCTATCCGTTCTGGTGCTCCCCTTGAAGTAATTGAAAATTTACAGGAAATGGAAGATGAAGGAGAAGTTTATGAATGTATGGAAGATATTTGGCCGGATTATCCAAGTAAAGAAGATTTCTTTTTTAATGAAGAAGAATATTAGAGTGTAAAGTAAGACATCACGAAAAATAAAATAATAGGAACGGACTGCTAATTGGTGGTCCGTTTTTGTTTCTGAGCTTTTGGTATCTATGGATTTTAGTTTTCACTTTTGTATAATGAATGACTATTGCTTGGTGGAGTGGGGGAGAGTGCCCGAATATAGATGTCCGGTTTTTTGATTTTTTATCTATTTTTGAAAAGGGAATCTTCAATCTGCAAAGCCTGTGAAAAAAATCTGCGTTATCTGCATGCCTCGTTTCCAAATTACTAATTAATCCCTACCTTTGCGCATTTTTAATAAGTAGTACATGATAACAGTTTCAAATTTAGGGATTCAATTTGGTAAAAGAGTTTTGTTTCAGGATGTCAACCTGAAATTTACACCGGGTAATTGCTACGGTATTATTGGCGCAAACGGAGCGGGAAAATCAACATTCCTGAAATTAATTGACGGAGAAAAAGATCCGACACAAGGCTCGGTAACCTTGGGGCCGGGAGAACGATTATCCGTATTAAGTCAGGATCACTTCGCTTTCGATGAATGTACTGTCCTTGATGCGGTAATGATGGGGCATACTGTCCTTTGGGAAATCCGGAATGAAAAGAATGAATTGTATGCCAAACCTGATTTTTCGGATGAGGACGGAATTCGTGCTTCCGAATTGGAGGAAAAGTTTGCCGAACTGGAAGGCTGGAATGCCGAGAGTGATGCGGCCAATTTATTGAGTGGACTGGGAATTCCTGAAAGTATACATTATTCACTTATGAAAGACATAAGTGGGAAACAAAAGGTGCGGGTTTTATTGGCGCAGGCTTTATTCGGTAAACCGGATAATTTGTTGTTGGATGAGCCGACAAATGATTTGGATATTGAAACTGTCATTTGGTTGGAGAATTACCTGTCGAATTTCGAAAATACGGTATTGGTTGTTTCACACGACCGGCACTTTTTGGACGAGGTTTGTACACACATTGTTGACATTGATTACGGAAAAATTGAGTTGTATGCTGGAAACTATACGTATTGGTACGAGTCGAGTCAACTGGCATTGAGGCAACAGCAGAACCAGAACAAAAAAGCGGAGGAAAAAAGAAAAGAACTGTTGGAATTTATTCAACGCTTCAGTGCGAATGTCGCCAAGTCGAAGCAAACGACCAGCCGTAAGAAGATGCTGGAAAAGCTCAATGTGGAAGAAATCAAACCTTCTTCTCGTAAATATCCGGGAATCATTTTTACCCCGTCTCGTGAGCCGGGAAACAAAATATTGGAAGTGAAAGGATTGTCAAAAAGCATCAATGAGGATGTTTTATTCCGGGATGTAAACTTTACGGTGGAAAAAGACGACAAAATCGTTTTCTTGTCAAAAGATCCACGTGCAATGACGGCTTTTTTCGACATCATCAACGGAGAGCAAAAAGCAGATACCGGAACATATGAGTGGGGACAAACCATTACGACGGCATATTTACCGTTGGATAATTCTCCGTTTTTTAATACGGATTTTAATTTGATTGAATGGTTAAGCCAGTTTTCTGATGATACATTGGAATTATACATCAAAGGTTTTTTAGGCCGAATGCTTTTCTCCGGAGAAGAAGTGTACAAACAAACGGCTGTTCTTTCAGGTGGCGAGAAAATGCGTTGTATGATTGCCCGGATGATGCTGAAAGATGCAAATACGTTGGTATTGGATTCTCCGACCAATCACTTGGATTTGGAATCAATTCAGGCGTTCAATAACACCCTGAAAAGCTTCAAAGGAAATATTCTGATGTCTTCTCATGACCATACATTTATTCAAAGTGTATGTAACCGCATTATAGAACTTACTCCGTCGGGTATTATCGACAAAATGATGGATTATGACGAATACATCTTGAGCGAATCAATCAAACAAACAAGAGAACGGATGTATTAGTAAAAACGTAAAAAAAACAAAAATTCTCTGTTCAGCATTAGCGTCTTCCTGCTGAGCTTCCATTTGCTTATTCAGAAGGACATGGATATCAGTTGCTGATGACAACAATATTCATGTTTTTATTGGGAGAAACTATATATGCGGAGCTCCTTTCGAAACACAATGTGAAATAGTAAATGATACTGTTTTTATGTATATAATTGACTCATGCGAAGACATTTCTGAATGTTATGCCCGCTGTATGTGTTATTATACATTTGATTTTGTTTTCGAACAAGGAGAATTTGATCAAGCGTATAAAATAGTATGGATTGATCCAAGAAAAGATACTCCTGAAATAATAGAAACAAGCAACTTTCAAGACAAGTTGCAAACAAAATGAATTTGAAAATGAGATGTGTACTTTCGTCCTGGTAGATTGTTGTCTATAAGTAAAAATGAGCATAGTCGAAGAATATCAGCATAATTCTACGATTGATTATGCTGGAGGAAAAGGATTCGTGCATATAGTTCTCAACGTAAAAATGCCTCTACAACTTTCCCGTTTTTAGAAATCCATTGCGATAAAAATCGTTTTTTTTTACATGTTTTTCAAGATATACTACATTTTTTTCTAGTGCCATCAGTGTATTTTTGTACTGTGGGCTGACAGTGCCGTGAAATTCATACGATTATCACCTCAAAATTACATTCGTTTCGACGGAGAATTTGAAAATGAGCAGCTTCGTTGTTGTCATTGTGAGGTATGAAGTAGCCTTTCAGTGACGGGATAATAAATGGTAAATAGTTAATGATAAAATAGTAAATCAAAAATGTATCTATGAAAAAATCACTGAGTTATTTTCGTTACGTTGCAACTTCATTGTTGCTCGTTTCATTTCTTTCCTGCAATAATCAGGCAGGAGTTATTGATCTTTCCGGAAGCTGGGAAGTTGCTTTAGACAGTTTGGATGTGGGTATTCAGGAAAATTGGCCGGAACAAAATTTCCCCGATAAGATAAATTTGCCGGGAACTTTAAACGAGGGAGGATACGGCACTCCTTGTACAGAAGAGCCAAGAATGGAAAAAGAGGCTTTTGAAAATTTGAAAAG
>JGI994J12354_10002255_pt1 | contig 18939 bp, 17 predicted proteins | sample IntmicLarv3ML3BL_FD_12354 | JGI IMG/M metagenome (IMG submission 12354)
CGGGCCTTGGGAAACCTCTCCTCGCACAGGGCAATGGCGGCGGGTGCAATGCCCCTGCCCCGCAGCTCCGACGATATATATATCCGCGCCAGATAAAATTCACCGCGTTTTTCGCGCTGATAAACGGCAACGCCGCCGCAAAGCACGCCGTCCGCGTGGATTTTGAACACATGGCGGTCAGGCCGTTCCAGCCAGCGCAAAATTTCATCCGCGCCGCGCAGATAGGGGCTGCCCTCGTCGTGGTACTGCTCATACAAGCCCCGGAACGCCTGCTTTTGAATCGCTGCCATTGCCTCGGCGTCCTCTGGCAGCGCGGGGAGGAGTTCAATCTTCGTGTCCGTATATTCGAACCGCCGCACGGTTTTCCCGTTCACTTCGATGGGGTTATCCCACATAGAAAGCGGGCGCACCCACGTTGCGCGCTCGCCGTAAAGCGCTTTGTAGATGACCATATCCTCAAGGGTTTCGCTGTGCCTGGCAAAGCCGGTTACCTCGTAGAGGTTGCCTTTGTAGTGTCGGTATCTGCCGAGTTTGATAGGGTTCATGGCGTCCATTCCTCCCGCAAAATTGCATAGTTCAGTTTATCAACCCACTGCCCGGCAACCCAATCGCTTCGGCGCGCCCTGCCCTCGAGCACAAAGCCGAGTCCTTCCAGTGATTTTTGTCCGCCAATGTTGGTCGCCAAAGTGTTGGCGGTCACCCGCTCCAACCCCAGATTCCCAAAGGCGTAGCTCAGTATGAGCGACACCGCCTCTTTGCCGTAGCCCTTGCCGCGGTTTACCAGCTTGGCGATGCCCATCCCCAGCGAACAGCTGCGGTTGCGCCAGTCGATGCCTTGCAGTGCAACGTCGCCGATGACCGAACCACCAGCTTCGCCGGGCAAAAAAATACCCAGCCGGATATTCTCGCTGCCGTTGCGCTTTTGTATATCGTTGTACCACTCGTCCGAGGATTCCAGCGAAGCCCCGATATACAGCGGATCCGCCGCGCGGTTGAAGTCATATTCCTCGTCTTCAAACAGCTTCCGGCAGTGCTCCCGCTCCAGCGCGGCAAGATAAATCCGCGCACCTTGTAATTTTAGCATTGTATTTGTCTCCTTTGTGGTTCACTCAATCTCAACCGTCCCCGCAACCCCCGTCAGCCATCCCTCTTCCAGCTCCTTCACCATGCACCAATCTGCGTTTTTCTCGCTGTCGTTCACATGATAAATCCCGTGCCGGTGCGTGGGCACAAACCCAAACCGGGAATAATACGCGAGGTCTCCGCACAAAAACACCGCCTGATATCCATGCTCCCGCGCACGCTTGCAGCCCTCTGCAATCAGCGCCGCGCCGATGCCCTGCCCAAAATAATCCACGTGCACCGACAGCGGCGAGAGCACCAGCTGCCGATGAATGATATCCCCGCAGTGAATCTGCATTTGATAAAGCACGATTTGCCCCACGATCTGTTCCCCAATTTGCGCAACCATGGAAAGCGCGGGGAGGAACGTGCTTTTCTTCCTGAGCTCCGTCAAGTAATCCTGCTCCGTGCCGTCGCTGTGGTCAGCTGTCGCAAACGACCGCTTGACCATGGCGTAGACCTCGTCATAGTCAGCCGGGGTTTCGGTTCGTATCAGCAAGCGGTTCGCACTCCTGTTGCTTTTTAACGCAAACATATGATGATCCCCACCACGGAAATCAGAATCGCAAGCAAACTCAGCGCAAGCGAAAAGATGATTTTTCTCTTCGTGACATTTTTTCTGACAATGAACACAGGTAAGCATGATATTGCCAGCGAAACGACCGAAACGACCAGCAAAGCAATCCACGCACGAGCGATTGTTTCGCTGTCGGTGGTGAAAAACGCCCAAGTTGCGCCTATCACATGCAGCAAAAACCAAGCGTTCAAACATATCGCCGCGATTGCGATGCCTCGGATGAGTTTCTTCGCTTTTTCCATGCCGAACTACCCCTCAATCTGCTCCGCCATCGCAATCCACAGCTGCGCCGAGGCGTCCGACGGCATGCGCCAGCCCCCACGGGGCGAAAGGCTCACGCTGCCCACCGCCGGTGCATCCGGCAGGCACGAGCGCTTGAACTGCTGCGCGAAGAACCGCCGCAAAAACAGCACAAGCCATTCCTTGAGCTGCGCCGGCGTGTGCTCCCCCTTGAAGGCGCGCACCGCCATAAAATGCAGCTTTGCGGGCGCAAACCCATGGCGGAAAAAGTGGTAGAGATAAAAATCCTGCACGTCGTAACTGCCAATGAGATCCTCTGTTTTTTGGGTGATTTGCCCGCTGTCGTCCGTCGGCAAAAGCTCCGGGCTGATGGGCGTGTGCAGCACGCGGCGCAGCGCCGTTTTGGCCTGCTCGCCGCATTCCTCTGCCTCCATCGCGTGGGCAATCAGGTGCGGAATCAGCGTTTTGGGCACACCGCCGTTCAGGCCGTACATGCTCATGTGGTCGCCATTATAGGTGCACCAGCCCAGCGCCAGCTCGCTCAAATCGCCGGTGCCCAGCAGCAGCGCGCCCTCCTTGTTTGCCAAATCCATCAGAATTTGTGTGCGCTCCCGCGCCTGAATATTCTCATACGTGGCGTCGTGCACCTGCGGGTCGTGCCCGATGTCCTTCATATGCAGCTCGCACGCCGGGCGGATGTCGATTTCCCGCAGGACAAAACCCAGCGATTCGGCCAGGTCGTCCACGGTCTGCCGGGTATAAAAGCTCGTGCCGAAGCCCGGCATCGTCACGCCCAGCACCCGCCTTGCGTCAAGCGCGAGCGCCTTGCAGGCCCGCAGCGCAACCAGCAGCGCGAGTGTGGAATCCAGTCCGCCGGAAACGCCGATAATCAGGCGCTTGATGCCCGTGTGCTTCATGCGCTTGATGAGCCCCGCCGTCTGCATCTCCAGCACCTCGCAGCAGCGCTCGTAGCGCAGCGCGGGATCCTGCGGCACAAAGGGCTTCGCGTCAAAGCACCGATTGATTTTCGCTTCGTCCAATTGGGGAAGCGCACCGCATGCCGTCACCGGGAGGCTGTTATCCTCTTGCCCCCATGCCGCACAGCTGCGCCGTTTTGCCCGCAGCAGTTCCGCATCAACGCTGGCGTAAACCGCCGTGCCTTCCAGCGAAAACCGCGGGCCTTCCGCCAACACATGCCCCTGCTCGGCAACCATGCACGCGCCGGAAAACGTCAGGTCGGTCGTGCTTTCGCCCGCGCCGGCGCAGGCCATCGCATAGCCGCAGTGCAGCCGCGCGCTCTGCTGCGCCAACATCTCGCGGCGATAGGCATGCCCGCCCGCACCCTCGCCGAATGCGGCAAGGTTCAATATAATTTCCGCGCCCTGCAGCGCCATTTCCGCAGCCGGCGGCACAGGCGCATCGCAATCGCTGCCCACTTCAACCCCGATGGTCAGTTGATCCGGCGCACGGAACAGCGCGCGCCCAAAGGCGGCTTCTCTGCCAAAGAGCGTGACCGTCTCCCGCTCGCCCTGATACGCCGCGAACCAGCGTGATTCTTCGCCCGCAAGGTGCTGCTTCGGCACAAAGCCCAACAGCCGCCCGGCCTGCATCACAGCAGCGCAGTTATATAGTTTGCCCCGCACGCGCACCGGCAGGCCAACGGCCACAACCGCCGCATAATCCTCGGTTTGCTCGAGCAGCCACAGCAGCGCCGCCTCGCATGCGTCGAGCAGCGCGCTTTGCCGGAACAAATCGCCGCAGGTGTAGCCGGAAAGGCACAGCTCCGGCAGCACGAGCGCCTGCGCACCCACCACCTGTGCCTTTTGCATCGCGGCGAGCACCTGCTTCGCGTTTTCGGCAGGGTTCCCCACCGTCACGGGTATTGAAGCCGCGCCAACCTTGCGGTAACCATAATCGGACATAGCCATGCCTCCGTTTTCATATAATGTTATGATATGTTGTAGGGGCGCGCATTGCGCGTCCGCCGTGTTATCAAATTCATTTGCCGGGGGGGATGCGCATCTTTTCTTCCATACAAGAAGCCCTCAACGGGTTCATCTGGGGGCCGCCGATGCTTGCGGTGTTCCTGTTCACTGGCATATGGTTCACGCTGCGCAGCGGGCTCTTTCCCTTCCGCCGGCTGCCGCTTTGGCTGAACGTCACCTTCGGGTCACTTCTGCGCCGTCAGCCGGTTGCTGCAGAAGGCTCAATTTCTCAGCGGCAGGCGCTCACTTCCGCGCTTGCGGCGTGCCTCGGCACAGGCAACATCATCGGCGTAGCGACCGCATTGCAGCTGGGCGGGCCGGGCGCTGTGTTCTGGATGTGGGTTTCCGCGGCCTTTGGTATGATGACCTGCTGCGCGGAAAATATCCTCGGCGTCAAGTACCGCTGGCGCACAGCAAACGGCGGCTGGATGGGCGGCCCCATGGCGTACCTCGAACGCGGGCTGAAATCAAAAAACCTTGCGGGCGTTTATGCCGTGCTGCTGAGTGCGGCCTCCTTCGGCATCGGCAATATGACGCAGGCAAACGCCATCGCGGAGGCCGCGCAGCAAAGCCTTCGCCTGCCGCCCCTTGCCACAGGGCTCATCGTCGCGGTGCTTGCCGCGCTGGTGATCTTCGGCGGCGTCACGCGCATCGCGAAGATGACCGAGCGGCTCATCCCCTTCATGACGATTCTGTTCCTGCTCGCCTGCGTGATCGTCATCGCGAAAAACAGCAAGCGGCTGCCTTCTGTACTCGCGCAAATATTGACGGAAGCATTCCGCGTGCGATCTGTTGCCGGGTTCGGCATGTGCAAGGCGATGCGCTTCGGCATCGCGCGGGGCGTGTTTTCCAACGAGGCGGGGCTCGGCTCCTCCGCCGTGATCCATGCCGCCGCCGACGTAAAAGAGCCGACCGAGCAGGGCATGTGGGGCATCGCCGAAGTCTTCATCGACACCCTGCTGATGTGCACCGTCACGGCGCTCACCTTTTTGTGCGCGGGACAGCCCGGCGGAGCATCAACAACTGGCGTTGCCATGGCTAGTGCTTCGTTCTCGGGGGTGTTCGGCGCGTGGGGCGGGCACTTCCTCTCGTGTTCCATCGCGGTGTTCGCCTTCGCCACCCTCACCGGCTGGAGCTTTTACGGCGAACAGGGCACCCGCTACCTCTTTGGAGAAACCGGCGCTTCGGCCTATCGCGTTTGTTTTGTCGCCGTGATTATCTTAGGCTGCACCCTGCGGCTCGAAACTGTGTGGAACGTTTCGGATATCCTCAACGGCCTCATGGCAATCCCCAACTTGATTGGTGTGCTTGCCCTGAGCGGTGTTGTGATTCGCGAAATGAAACGATATGAATCCCGGTTGCTTTATCGATAGGCTTATCATGTGCTGGGACGATGTTGTTTGGATGTAGGGGACGATGCCCACATCGTCCCGCATGAAAAAACACGCGTTGTTGTTTCAAGTGCTGTCTGGATGTGTTGCAGGTTTGGGACGGCTGTTTTTGTTTGGTACTGCTGTTTTTCAGGTTGCAGAACAATGTTCTTTTTTGTGGGCGGGACGATGTGGGCATCGTCCCCTACGAGGTTCTGCGTAAACCCAAACATCACAACGCCGCGCACACCGCATCGCCCATCTCCTGTGTGCTGATTTTCGTCAATCCGGCTTCGTAGATATCAACCGTGCGCTTTGTTTGCAGCACCTCGCCCACAGCGGCTTCGATCGTCTGGGCGGCTTCCGGCTGCTCCAGCGAATATTGCAGCATCATCGCTGCGGAAAGTATCGCCGCGAGCGGGTTCGCAATCCCTCGCCCCGCGATATCCGGCGCAGAACCGTGAATCGGCTCATACAGGCCGAAGCGGTCTCCCGCAAGGCTTGCGCTGGGCAGCATGCCAATCGAGCCGGTGACCATGCTCGCTTCGTCGGAAAGAATATCGCCAAAAATGTTGCTCGTCACGATGGTATCGAACTGCCCAGGATTGCGGACAAGCTGCATGGCGCAGTTATCCACGTACATATGCGAAAGCGCAACATCCTGGTACTCCACCGTGAGGGCGGTCACCGTCTCGCGCCACAAGCGGGAGCTTTCCATCACGTTCGCCTTGTCCACGCTGCACAGCCGCCCGCCGCGCCGCCGCGCCATCTCAAAGCCCACACGGGCAATGCGCTCAATTTCCGGCACGGTGTAAGTCTCGGTATCAAACGCAGCCTGCACGCCTTCTTTTTCATAGCGGCCCCGCTTGCCGAAGTAGATGCCCCCGGTGAGCTCCCGCACCACCATGATATCCAGCGCTTCGCCGATGATTTCCGCCTTGAGGGGAGACGCCCCCCGCAGCGCGGAAAACACCTTTGCCGGGCGGAGATTCGCGTATAATCCAAGTGAACGCCGCAGCGCCAGCAGCCCTGCCTCCGGGCGCAAATGGCCGGGCAGCGTCTCCCACTGTTCGCCGCCCACGGCGCCCAGCAGCACCGCGTCCGCGTGTTTGCAGATGTCCACGGTTTCCGGCGGCAGGGGAATCCCCGCCGCTTCAATCGCGCAGCCGCCCATCAGGCAAAAGCGGAAATCAATCGCAAAGCCGAAGCGTTCCCCCGCCCGTTTGAGCACCTTGAGCGCCTCGTTCGTGACCTCCGGCCCGATGCCGTCGCCTTTGATGACTGCGATGGTGTAGGTTTTCATTAATAGTTCAACTCCGCTTCTTGACCCCGTGTACCGATAATACGCAGTTTTTCCGGAAAATAGGTGTCTGTCAACACGTCACCATCATCCACACGCACAAACCTGCAAATAGAGTAATTATATATCATACCGCTTTTTCCCTGCACTTCGCCGTATAGCGTAATTTTTTCATCAGCATCAATTGAAATTTCCTGATTCAGTTGGAGTGCGTTGCCTTTCATCTTCTCCGAGAATAATTCCTCTTCGGCAGAGTTTTGTGCATATACCCGAGCGGAAACCGCTTGATCAACAAAGGGAAGCAGGGATTCGTCGAATTCCAATGCGGTGTCCATCTGATACCGTGCATTTTCTTCTTCGTCCTCCGTCTTGTCTTCTGGTTGATAACCGAACACCGCCGCCCCGCTGGCAAGACGCCCAAAATCCACGCCTGTGGAATGACTGCGGATGAGACCATTGGTTTCCAGCAAAACCAAATACTTGATTTCCCTTATATCGGCCACCAGAGGAACGGCGATTTCCCCGGTGAACGCGAGATTGTTGAGTTCCATGGGAACCACTTGGTCTTTGTATAGCAGCCGTACCGTGCTGGTCTTCGTGTATTCATGCGGATACGCCGTCACCGCAAGCGTCACCTGAAAGGCTTCTGCATCCGGTTCGCGCAGCTCATACTCCACGCTCACAAACGGATCAAAGTCGTTATAGCTATAGTTTTTTAGCTTCAAGTCTCCAATGTTTCGGTTCAGAATAACGAACCCCGCGCCGCCCACAGCAACGCCAACCACCAAAAGCAAGCAAATGATCTTTTGGAACTTTGTCATATCGCCGGTTCTCCCTCCTGCGTTTTTGCGCAATGAACTTCATGAATAAGTCAACAACAATTCTTGTCCCTGCGTGCCAACAAACCGCAATTTATCATCTGGATAGAGATCATCTTCCACATTATCGCCATTCTCTCGCCAAACCCTGTGAAGGGAGTAGATATATGTCATTCCGCTTTTGCCCAGCACCTCGCCGTATATCGTAATGCTCTCATCTGCGGCCAAAAGAACTTCCTGCTCCAGTTGGAGCGCGTTGTTGCTCATCTTTTCTGAAAACAATTCTTCGCCGGCGGCGTTTTGCATGTATACCCGGGCGGAAACCGCCTGCTCATCAAACGGAAGCAGCGTTTCGTCGAGTTTCAGCACAGCGTCCATCTGATACCGTATGCTTGCGCCTTCGTTCTCCGTTTTTATTTTGGGATAACAATCGAATACCTCCGCCCCGGAGGCAAAGCGATAAAGAAGCTCTGTCACTGCGGAATAGCTGCGGATGAGTCCATCGTCTTCCAGCGAAACCTTGTACCCAACTCCGTCCTCTAACGGGATAGACATTTCCCCCGTGAACACGCCAGCGCTGAGCTCCAAGGAAACCGCTTGTCCTCTGCTTACCAACTGCGCCGTGCTGTCTTTCGTGTATTCCTGCGGATACGCCGTCACCGCAAGCATCACCCGAAAAGTGTTTGCGTCCGGCTCGCGCAGTTCATACTTAACTTCGCTGAACGGGGTCGGTTTGTTTTCGGAATAGTTTTTAACCGGCAAGTTTTTAACAGTTCTGTTCAGGATAATGAACCCCGCGCCGCCAACAGCAATGCCGAAGATAAGAATTGCGCAAACAACCTTTTGAAATTTTGTCATATCGGCCGTTCTCCCTCCCGCTTTTTGCCGCGCTAATCATTCAGCCACACTTCCATCTCCTGCCCCTTTGCACCCACAATTTGCAGATTTTCCCCGGTATAGTTATCCTCCTGCACCATATCGTCGGAAAACGAAACCCTGCAAAGGGGGTAGTTGTAGGTCAGGCCGCTTGTGCCCAGCACCTCGCCGTATACCATGACCTCCTCGCCGGGTGTTCCGGGCACCGCCTGCCTCAACTGAAGAGTGCCGCCGGTCATCCTCTCCGAGAACAGCTCTTTGCCGTCAAGAGTTTGCGCGGCAATGTATTTCGCGTACACGCGGGCGGACCCCAGCTGATCGCCGAACGGCAGAAGCGTTTCGTCGATGCTCAGCGCAATGTCCAGCTCATGCTGCACGCTGTAGCTTCCGCCCATCGTCTCGTTCCAGCCAAACACCTCCGCCCCGGCGGCAAAGTTCCATAATTCCACCGTTGCGAACCGGCTGCGGGTGACGCCGTCCGTTTCCAGCAAAACGGCAAACTCCACTTCTCCGCTATCCAACGGCACCGCGATTTCCCCGGTGAACACGCCGTTGCTGAGTGTCATGGGAGCCGTTTGGTCTCCGCACACCAGCTGCGCCGTGCTGTTGTTCTTGTATTCCCTGGGGTATGCCGTCACCGCGAGCGTTGCCTGAAATGTTTCCGCGTCCGGCGCGCGCAGTTCCTGCTTCAAGCGGGAAATATAACTGCTGTCCTGCTGCTGCGCAAGTTCCTCCGCCATGCGGATGGCAAGATAATCTTCATCAAAATCATCGTAGCCGCCGTAGTTGTTATGACTCAGCAGCTGCAAATTTTCAACGCTTCTGTTGATGATGTACAGCCCCGCGCCGCCAATCACAAGCCCCAGCGCAAGGAACAGGCAAACAATTTTTTGGAACGTTGTCATATGGTTCTCCCTCGTTTCAATCAAAATCAATCCAGCGCAACAATACTCAGCCGCGCAGGGAATGGCCCAAAATAGCCAAGCTCCAGATCAACGCCCTTTGCGAGCAGGTCATTCCGAATCGCAATGTGTTCATATATGTCGCTTATAGACTCGCACAGGCCATTGGGGTTCAGCCGTTTGGCTATTGTTTGAAACGCTGCGCATTCCCCCTCAGGGAAGTCCGTATCCATCGTGAGGTGAGAAAAATGGACATTGTCCGTCGTATCAAAGCCCAGGCATTCCACCACGCGCAAAGAGTCCGTTGCAATCTGATAGTAAATAGGGGTTTCCACCATCATAATCATGGTTTCGATTCCCAGCTCATTGCAGTGCGCCACATACCTGCTCAGGTAGTCCTTTTCAGGCACTACTTCAATTATATTCGTGCGGCCAAACCACCTGTTCCAAGCCTCCTGCTCCAATGCCTTTGAAACATCATCGTCGCAATCATCCAGCGGCCAGGAAACGAAGCGGCCAACGCCTCGATACTGCTTGTTTTCCGGAGGAAACATTTTGTGCGGGTCGTCGCGCAATGATTTCACCAAAAACCCATTGATATGAAGTTTTTCGTTCATCAAAACAGCTCCTAAAATTCTGCTGACGGGTAGTTGGGATTGTAACTTGTGTGCGCTTCAATGACAGTTGCTTTCTGGTTCTCATATTGCATATAGTTGTCATTCAACCATTTGATGAACTCTTCCGTTCCAACGCATAAAACTTCATGCCCTTGTGAATCCTGTATGAAATATCCATGTTCTTTCGTGCTGGATGTCCAGTCGAAAAAGTTTTGAGTGACTGCTTCAATGTTATCGTGCACAAAATCAGGAACACATAAAATATCAACATCATTGTATTCATCAGCATAAAGTACATTGATTCGCTTCATATATCATCCCCTGGCCTATTCCTCCGCCGGCACATACTCCCTGTTGATATACTTCACCGTGATTTTGCCGGCCTTCGTCTTCACCTTGAGCACGTTTCCGTCCATCTCAATCTGCGCGCCCTCGCCCGCGTCCACGCTCTCGTAGCCGTTGGGCAGATAGATTTCCGTGAACAAATCGCCCTCGCCGGGGGTATATTCCAGCGTGAAGACGCGGTTCTCGCTGTCCGCATCAAAGCGCTTGATTTCGCCGTTCACCGCCATCGGGTGCGGGCGCGAAACCACGCGGATGAGCGGCTTGTCATAGAAGCCCTTTTTGTAGGCGAAATAGGTGTTGCTCCAGTTATAGGAATCGAACTTGTCCATCAAAAACTTGATGTGCGGGAAAAAACCCTCGCCTTCTCCGCCGCCGCCCCATTCGCCCACCATCACAGGGATGCCGGCACGCAGCTGCGACGCGCGGCTTTGGTCAAAGATATACCCCACGCGGGCGTTGTTGGCGTATTTGTAGGCCGGGGTATCCACCGTCAGGTCGTAGCCGTGCGGGGAATACAGGATGCTGGTTTCCCATTCCGGGAGCTTGGTGTTGAACGGAATGCCCAGGTTGGAAAAATAGTTGTGCTCCAGCACGATGATGCCGTTGGGCGTCACCTCGCGCAGCGCCTTCGACATCCGCGCGACAAACGGGGCGTAATATTCCATCTCAAACTCGTGAACCAGCTTGTATGCCGCGTGTGTGATTTTGTGCATCATTTCAGGAGTGAGCACATCCAGCATAAAACCGTGCTTTTCTTTGTTGATCAGCGACTTGAAGAACTTGATGCGGTGCACCTTCGGGCTGATCAGGCACATGCGGATGAGCTTTGCCACCATCTTGCGGAAGACCTTGCCGCCCACCTTGCCGGGGTGCGGCTCGTTGAGCAGATCCCAGCCAAAGAGCGCCGGATGGTCGCCGTAGCGCCGCGCGAGCATTTGCCACAAGGCCGCAAAATGATCCTGCAGGCCCTTGCCGTCCACCGGGGCGTTGCGCCAAAAGTTATCGAACGCGCGGTGCACCGCTTTGTCCCAAAAATAGCCCTCGCCCCAGACAAAGTGGGTCTTGCCCCGCTTGATGCCGTCCGTAACGGTCGCCCATTCCGGCGCGCCATTGCCCACGTTATCCCCAAACGCGGAGTACAAATCCTGGTGCAGATCAAAAAAGATGTACACGTCATATTTTGCGGCCAGGTCAAAAATTTCATCTATCTTTTGCAGGAGCTCTTCGTTGTACTTGCCCTGCTCCGGCTCGTAGTCCTTCCAGCCAATCCCCAGCCGCAGCAGATGAAACCCAAGCTCTTTGCTTTGCCGGAAAAATTCTTCATCCAGCCAGGTGAGCGCCTCCATTACGCGGTTGTCGCCCTTCAGGTTGATCCCGTGAAAAATCCGCTCGCGCCCCTGTTCGTCCACCAAACGCATCCCCTGTGTCATAATCCGCTGCATCCCTATATCCTCCTGTATCGTGTTTTTATATGCCACATGATCATGGCACAAATATACTCCTTAATATAGTAACATAAATTATAGAAAAAGGCAAATGGTTTTTGCGGCCAAAAGCGACGTGCAAAGCGGCGCGTTTTTGCTTGCTTTTTTGGGGATCGTGTTGTATAATGATGGCAGATGATTCAGGGGAGGAAAGCGCATGAAAGAGTTTTGGTTGAACAACTGGAAAACGCTTTTGGGGAGCACTGTGGTTGCGGCGTTGATTACCAGTGCGACAGCAATTATTGTTGCGTGGATTAATAAGAATAAGAAAAAGGACAAGCCCGACCCACAAACCATAACCGTTCACACGCATGTTCATACATCCAATGAAGCTGCACCCGAACCGACACCGCCAACGCCCAAGCCCAAGCGCCTGAACCACAATTATCGCCAAGCAATGGTCTATGAAGAACAAAACGACTACCGCAAGGCTTTGGAGCATTATCGGAAAGCCGCCGAGGAATATGGGGAGGATACGCTTAACCAAGCAATGGCGTTCAATGAAGCCGGAGTCATGTGTCAAACGTTGGCACAATACGATGACGCAATTGAGCTTTTCCTCCAAGCACAAGCCATTTATGCTGATGACCCAACGGCAAACCAGTTGGATTTGGCAATGATTTACAACAACCTTGCTGTTGTTTATAGAAATCAAGGCAAATACGACGAAGCCTTGCGTTGGTATTTCAAAGCGTTGGCAATAAAAGAAAAAGAGCTGAACAAAGAACACCCGGACACGGCAACTACTTACAACAACATTGCGAATGTTTATTGTGAGCAAAGCAAATACGATAAAGCACTGGAATGGCATTGCAAAGCGTTGGCTATTCGCGAAAAAATGCTGGGCCAAGAGCATCCGGACACGGCGATGACTTGTAACAACATTGCTGCTGTTTATTATTACCAAGAGGAATACGATAAAGCACTTGACTGGTATTTCAAAGCGTTGGCAGTTCACGAAAAAGTGCTGGGCAAAGAGCATCCAAGCACGGCAATGACATATGAGGGCATCGCGATTGTTTATGGCGATCAGGAAAAATACGATGATGCGTTTGAGTTGTATTTAAAAGCCTTTCGTGTCTATTGGGATAAACTTGGCAAAGATCATCCAAATGCAACAAAATGCATGAACAACATGCGCATTGACTACGACGCCTCCGGCGCAGCCCAGCCCTTTGACGATTGGCTCGCCGCCCAACTGAATTCATAATTTCACCCCAAAACACCTTGACAACCTCTCGGTTTTCAGATAGAATAGGTAGTTACTCCAATGATGAAACGAGAGGTTTTCCGATGATAAAAGCCATTCAAAATTTGCAGCGGGAATACGAGCAGCTGATTGCCCGCCCAAACGCCCCCATCGAGGGCGGCAACGGCATATACCAGCGCTATGAGCATCCGGTGCTGATGCGCGATCACATTCCGCCCACCTGGCGCTTTGACTTCGACCCCGACACCAACCCCCACGGCCTCGAGCGCCTCGGCGTGAACGCCTGCTTCAACTCGGGCGCGATTTATCTGGGCGGCACGTATTATCTCGTCGTGCGGGTGGAGGGCAACGACCGCAAGTCGTTCTTCGCGCTCGCTTCGAGCACGCAGCCCGCGGAGGGCTTCCGCTTTTTGCGCCCGCTCGCCCTGCCAGACACCCAGCCGGAGGAGGTCAATGTCTACGACATGCGCCTGACGCAGCACGAAGACGGCTGGATTTACGGCCTGTTCTGCTCCGAGAGCAAGGACCCCGATGACCCGGATATCAGCGCGGCGTTTGCCGCCTGCGGCATCGTGCGCACAAAAGATTTGCTCACATGGGAACGCCTGCCAAACCTGAAATCCCGCTCGCCGCAGCAGCGCAACGTGGTGCTATTCCCCAAAAAAGTGCAGGGCAAATACGCCCTTTTCACCCGCCCGCAGGATGGTTTCATTCAGGCGGGCAGCGGCGGCGGCATCTGCTTTGCTCTCTGCGATGACATCGAACACCCCGTGATTGACGAGGAGCGTTTGGTCAGTCCGCGGCGCTATCATCAAATCACCGAGGGCAAAAACGGCGCGGGCGCAACGCCGATCGAAACCCCGCGCGGCTGGCTGCATATCGCCCACGGCGTGCGCAACACCGCCGCCGGCCTTCGCTATGTGCTCTATGCCTTTATGACCGACCTTGACGAGCCCTGGCGCGTGACCGCCGAGCCTTCCGGCTATTTCCTTGCGCCGATGGGCAGCGAACGCGTGGGCGATGTCTCCAACGTGGCGTTCAGCAACGGCGCGGCCATCAACGAAAAGGGCGAGGTTGCAATCTATTATGCCGCGAGCGACACCCGCCTGCATGTTGCCACGAGCACGCTCGAAATCCTGCTGGATTATGCCTTCAACACCCCGCGCGACCCCGGACGCAGCCCGGATTGCGTGAAGCAGCGCATGGATTTGATTCGCCGCAACGAGGCGTTTTTGGCGCGCGAAGCCGGAAGCGCTGACGCGTGACGAACCCCGCCGCGCATGATGGAAGCGATACATGAAAAGCCCCCTGATGCAGGTGTTTTGAACTGCAGCAGGGGGTTGTGTTTTGTTGGTAACGCGTGCGTGGGGCAATGGCAATGGCGCAAATCAGCCCTGCAGCAGCTGTTCCTCCAGCCAGCCGGCAAAATCTTTTGCTTTCCTACCGTTGGCAGCAAAGACACTTCGTGTATTTCTAAAAGCTATTTGCGTCAAGGGGTGTTTCTCGCCGAGCACATGTGTCCACGCCTTGTAAGCACGTAAATTCCAATCCAGCGCTTTGTCATATTGCTTTAAGCTGTAGTAAAGCAGGCCAAGGTGGCCATAGGTCATTGCTGTATCTGGATGTTCTAACCCCAGCACTTTCTCTCGAATAGCCAACGCCTTTTGATGCATCTCCAGCGCTTTTTCATGATTGCCCATATTGTTGTGCATTACACCAAGGTTATTGTAACTCTGTGCAGTATCCGGGTGCTCCTTGCCATGCACTTTTTCTCGAATAGCCAACGCCTTTTGATGCAGCTCTAGTGCTTTTTCATGATTGCCCATAGCACGATAACAAGTGCCAATGTTGTTGTATGCTGTTGCCGTATCCGGGTGCTCTAATCTATGTGCTTTTTCATAAATTAACAAAGACTTTTGATGCAGCTCCAACGAGTTTTCAAAGCTTCCCATGTGCACCTCATTGAGAGAAAGAAACAGCGCATGCACCAATTGCTTTTGCCAGGTATCTTTTTTCAGCTTTGCCAGTTTTGCGAGAACAACGTCAATGCTCTTCCCAAAGACATACCCCGCCAACATACCCGCAAAATCCAAACCGGCGATTGCACCGCCGATGATGGCTAACACTTCCATGCTTTACCTCCCCGCAAACTGTGATAGCTGCATTATATCACAATTTGAAGAATTTGGGAATACTTTTGCGAAAAAAAGCGAAAAAGTGTTTTGGAAACAAAAACCCCTTGAAGATGTTCGCATATCTTCAAGGGGTTCGATTGATTCTTTTTGTGTGCCGTTATGCAATTGCGCCCGCCGTTACCCTGTTACTTATATCCATTTCACCCAGAAAAACGGCAGCCTGAGCAGCCAGCGCCAAACCTTGAGCAGCCCCAGCCCGATGGCCTTAAGGAAATCCAACGCCGGGGAGGAAGGCTCCACCTTTCGCGGAACATAGGTGCCTTTCTCCGCCATCTCGGTGTACTGCGGGTATTTCTCCTCGTTGCCGAACACCGTCGGATTTTCCGAAGCCAGCCACCAATCGAGCCAGCCGGAGTAGCCAAGCTCCCAGATGTGGGGAATCTCATAGCAGAACCAGGTCTGATCGGGGAACAGGCACGTGGAAGCGTCCACAAACCGGTCGGGAGAAATGTGGTTGTGCCCGTCGTCTTTCTTCTGCTTATAGAAGAACAGGAAGGGTTCTTGCAGCGGGGCGCAGGTGGCGCCGAGGCTTGCCCGGAAGGTCTCCACCGTGCCGTCGCTCTGCACGCTCGCTGTCCCGCCCACGGGGATACTCGGTTTGCCGTAGCCCGCGCGCACGGCAACCTTGCACCGTTTGTCGGCCTCCAACAGAATTCCCTCCGCATGGACGGCCACTTCGTAGTGGAACCGGTCAATTTTCTCCACAAGGCGCGCGTACTTCGGGTCGCCCTTGAGCAAAAACTCCTTCGCCTCTTCATAGGCGTCCACGGGCACATACGTCCAATAGATCGGCATCATAAAGCACAGCGGTATGATGATTTCATCGTATAAACGGTCAAACTGGGTGCGTATAACCGCTTCCGTGAGCTTTGACAGGATATCCATCAGGCCGGATTCATAGAGAATGCGCAGCAGCGGCTGCAGCTCGATGGGCAAATTCATGCTGCTGACATCAAATTTTGATTTGCCAAGCGCCTCCGCGGCAAGGAATACGTCTCCCGTACCAATCGCCTCGAACATGGAGATGCCGTCGTGCAGCGAGATATTCATGACCAGGCCGGCGATATCGTCGTAGCCGTACAGCTTCATATACGCCAGCATGATGCTGCCGCTTGCGCTGGTGGCCATGAAATTGAATTGATCGAGGCCGCGTTTTTGCTTGAGGAATTCGACAAAATCATGCAGCTTCACCGCGTTTTCCATGGGGTCGAGCCGGAAATCAAAGCTGTAATAAACGCGTGTGCTGTTGACGTTCGAGTCGTTCCGGGTATACACGTCGCTGCTGATGTTATCCATGATGCTTTCGCCGTTTTCGTCCATGGCGGTTTCGCCGAATATTTTGTACATCGCTTCCTTGGCAATGTCCACCACGCCGTTCAGATCCAGCTTGCGCAGCGGTTCGAGCAGCTTGGGCAGATATTCCATCACAACATCGCCGGCGGTATCCGGATTGTAGACGATTCTCTTATCGGGCCCAAACTCGTCATAATACAGGATATGGCTGCCGCCCACAAGGGTGATGGTGGGATACATGCTGACATCCGCCGTCCGGGGGTCCGCTCCCTGCGCCTCAACCGATGCGTCCAGCTGCGCGTACGCGGGGAGGATGGCCGCGCAAAACAATGCGGCGGCCAGGAGAATACTGAGGATGCGTTTCATAAAAACCTGTCCCCTTCCAAATCGTTGTCTTATATTTGTTTTGTCTTATTGCCGCAAACAGATTGTGACAATAATCCCTTGAATTTTAACACAGCCTTTCTCAAAAGTCAAGCTATTTGAAAACGCATTTCAGCAACATCGACAAGCCGATTAAAAACCGGCAAGCATTTGCACCTTTTCGCCATCATATAATGGGAACAAAATCACCGCAAAGGAGTGTTCCCATGAGCCAGACCTATCCGTTCCAACTCACGCCCCTGCCCTATGACTACGCCGCGCTGGAGCCTTACATCGACGCCGAAACCATGCAGCTGCACCATGGCCGCCACCTGAAAACCTATGTCGATCATCTCAACGCCGCGCTGGCCGCCGCCCCGGCCTATCAAAGCTGGACGCTCGAGCAGCTCATTCAGCACGCCTGCCTGCTGCCGCCGGACATCCGCTGCACCTGCAACCCGGGCGGCGTGTTCAACCACGAGTTCTTTTTCGCCGGCATGTCGCACGAGGCGCACGCGCCCACAGGAAAATTGGCGGAAGCGCTCACGAACACCTACGGCAGCTACCCCGCGTTTTTTGAAAAGTTCAAGGCGGCCGCCCTTGCGCTTTGCGGCTCCGGCTATGTCTGGCTTGTCTCCGATTCGTACGGCAAGCTGCGGATCGTGACAACCAAAAACCAGGATACCCCGCTGAACTGCACTCCCCTGATTTGCATCGACATTTGGGAGCACGCGTATTATCTCAAGCACTTCAATCTGCGTGCGGATTATGTTGACGCGTGGTTCCGCGCGGCGGATTTCGGCGTGGCGTCGCAGCGGTATGATGCCATTTTTTGCTGAAAAATCATGCGCAAACCAATTCATACCCCTGGCTTTTCCCCGTATTTCCCTTGACATTTCCCCCCTATATGCTATAATGAATTATTCATACTGGATGAATGTACGCAAAAATACGCGCATTGGGGGAGCTATGGTTCGGAAACGCTGGGAACTGAATAAAGGGCAGGCGGCGCGCAAGGCGCTGGCGCTGGAGCTTTCCGAGGAGCTGGGGCTGCCGCCGTTTGCGGCGATGCTGGCTCTTGGCCGCGGCGTGGAACCCGAGGACATCCCGGGCTTTTTGGGGCTGGACGAACAGGAGACCATGCTCACAAACCCCTATGAGCTGCCGGACATGGAGCTTGCGGTGGAGCGCGTGGAATATGCGCTCGAGCAGGGCGAGCACATCACCGTGTTTGGGGATTACGACTGCGACGGCGTGACCTCCACAGCGGTGCTGTTTCAATATCTGCGGGGCAGGGCGGCGGAGGATACGGTTTCGTATTACCTGCCCGACCGCCACAAAGAGGGCTATGGCTTGAATATGGCGGCGGTGGATGCCCTTGCTGAACGCGGCACAAAGCTCATCGTCACAGTGGATAACGGAATCAGCGCCGTGCGGGAAATTGCGCACGCGAAGGCACTCGGCATGGATGTCGTGGTCACGGACCACCATCAGATTGGCAGCGAATTGCCGGACGCCGCGGCAAATGTGAACCCGCACCGGCCGGAGTTCGAGCTGGAATTCCGCGATTTCACCGGGGTGGGCGTTGCGTTTTTGCTGGTGTGCGCCCTGGAGGGCACCGAGCCGGAGGAACTGCTGCCGGCATACGCGGTGCCGGTTGCGCTGGGCACGGTGGCCGATGTTGCCCCGCTGCGCGGGGATAACCGCGTGTTTGTGCGTGAGGGCCTTGCGCAATTGCAGGAGAACCCCGGCATTGGGCTTGCGGCACTGCTGCGCATCGCGCGGTCGCGGTCGTTCAGCACGAGCACGTTTTCGTTTTGCTTGGCGCCGCGCGTGAACGCCGCCGGGCGCATGGGTTTGGCGGAGGAAGCGCTGACGCTGCTGCTGACATCCGACGAGGCCGAGGCCGAACGGCTGGCGCAGCGGCTGGAATTATACAACGAAGAACGCCAGAACACCGAGCGCGAAATCATGGCGCAGGCCACGGCGTATATCGAAGAGCACCCCGAACGCAGGCACGACCGCGTGCTGGTATTTGCCGGAGAGGGCTGGCACGATGGCGTGATTGGCATTGCGGCATCGCGGCTGCTGGAGCGCTTTGGCAAACCTGTGCTGATGATTACCGTCGAGGGCGAGAACGCCAAGGGCTCCGGGCGGAGCATTCCGGGGTTTCATCTGTTTGAGGCGGTGCACAACAGCGCGCATTTGATGCAGAAATACGGCGGGCACGAGCTTGCCGCCG